>Ga0307374_10001541_pt1 | contig 42598 bp, 34 predicted proteins | sample OX3MG_FD_202532 | JGI IMG/M metagenome (GOLD analysis project Ga0307374, IMG submission 202532) | Soil microbial communities from Risofladan, Vaasa, Finland - OX-3 | ecosystem: Environmental > Terrestrial > Soil > Coastal area > Acid sulfate soil | place: Finland: Risofladan, Vaasa | collected...
ACCTGTATGAATACGTGCCCGGCTACAGCAAGCGCACGTTGCTTGGCGGGTACCTGGCGGCGGCGGACATCGGCGTGTGGAATCCCAAGTTCAAGGTAGGCTACGAAGTGATGGCGCTGCTCCCGCCGGGCGTGGACGCGACGCCGATGGGCCGCGTGCGCGCGTTGCTGCCGGAAGGAAGCGACAATCTCATTCCGGCGGGCGACACCAACGCCGGTCAGGCGTTGCCGGCCTCGCGGTGGGTGGACCGCTACTGGAACAGCTCCGCCGAGAGCTTCTTCACCGCGCTCCATGGTCTGTGGACCCACTGGCAGCAGTTCTTCGAACGCCGCATGCGGGTGGACATCCCCGATCCGTGGCTCCTCGACGCGGCGCGCGCCGGCATCGTGCTCTCGCGTTGCAGCTATCGCGGGCTTGAGCCCACGTATCAGATCGGCGAGGGCGCCTACACGAAGATCCCCGAGCGCAGCCACGCCCTGTTCCCGGTGGCGCATTACGAGTTCGTGTGGGCGCAGCAGCTCTGGAACCTCACCGCCGAGGTGGAGCCGTACGGCGAGCACTATCTGAATACATATATACTTGCGGACGGCAACTTCACGTACAACACGCAGGACCAGGTGGAGGCGCCGCTCAACGCGGGCATCTTCCTGGAGAATTCGGCGCGCGCGTACGACTACGGCCGCGACCTGGACGCGCTCGAGCGCAGGCTGCCGGTGCTGCGGCGCATGATCGGCTTCGTGGTGGACCGCTACCGGTATTCGGTGGCCACGTATCCGGAGCGTGATCCTCGCCACGGGCTCATCTGGGGCTCGCCGGAGGCGGACCTGGGCGACCCCAAGGATGACACGCCCGCGTCGCACCCCTGGTTCTACCAGAATGCCGTGTGGACATGGCGTGGGCTGTACGAACACGGCCGCGTGCTGGAGATCGCGGCGGCGGACGCCAAGGCGCAGGGCAAGGGGCAACTGGCGCGCGATCTCGCCAACGACGGCGCCGACGCGAGCGCGCTCGCCGCCGAGATGCGCGGCAAGATCGAGCGGTCACTGCGCTCGGCGCTCGACGCGCGCAACGAGCCGATGAAGCAGGCCGGGATCACGCCCTTCCATCCGTTCGACACGACGCGAAAGCCGGAGGACCTGTCGAGCTACGAGAATCACCGTTTCATGATGGACTGGTGGACCGCCGACTGGGGCGACGCCGATCTGGACGCCGGGCACTTCAGGCATCGGGCGCTGGCCGGCGAGCAACTCGTGGGCATGAACATCGACGGACACTATCCGCGCACGTCCAACTTCATGGAGCATGGTACGCTGGCCGGCCGCATCCGCGAGGACGACTACCGTCCGTTCCTGCTGGCCCTGTACGGCAACCTGTGCTACGCCATGGATTCCGGCAGTCGGTACGCGCCGGAGGACGCGCTGCTCCCAGGCAACTTTCCCGGCGAAGGGAGCCCGTACGCCTGGTCGGCGGTGATCAACAGCGAACTGCAGCCGACGATGGCGCTGCGGTGGCTGCTCTGCTGGGAGGAGCACGACCGCCCCGGCGCCACGCCGGCGGTGCACCTGCAGAAGGCGGCGCCCAAGCACTGGTTCGCGGCCGGGAATCGGATTGTCGTGGAGCGGTGCCCCACGCGCTTTGGTGAGCTCGCGTGGGTGACCGAGCCGTCCGGAAGCGGATGGCGCGTGTCGATCGAGCTGCCGGAGCGATACGCGGCGGATCTCGTGGTGCACGTGCATCCGCCGGACGGCCGCGCGCTCACCCGGGCCACGATCGGTTCCGTGCGGAGCGATCGGGTGCTGCTGAGCGGCGCCGACCTGCGGGGCAAGCGGAGCGTCGTGATCGACATCGCGTGACGTTATGCCTGGCGGTCGGGAGGTTGGCCTCAGCAGGTCTGGCCGGTGCGCGCGCTCGCGATGGCCGTCTGTACGCCCGCGTCGGCGCTGATCAGGTCTGGTTGGTAGATCTCGAAATAGCGTGCGCCCGCGTTCCAGCCGCGACACACCGCGTCGGTCAGGGTCCCCTGCATGCGATTGGTGGGGTCGTTCGTGTACGACCAGATCGTCTGTAGGCCGATGGCGGTCTGTCCCGGCAGGGAGCCGGCCTGCTGGAGCCGCTGGCTGCCCAGCGCGGTGAGATCCGCGGCGAAGACGGCAGCGTTGCTCGTGAGCGACAGCGCGTAGCGCATCACGTCGGCGTAGAACGCCTGGCCATCGTTGCCGTCGCCGAGGCAGATGAATCCGAGCGGCGCCGACACGAACAGGCGAATGCCCGGGAAGGCACTCGCATACGCGCTGATCGTGGTGTCCCAGGCCGCGAGATACTGGCTGCGATTGTAGGTGATGCCGCCGGTGAGTTGACCGTTCTGGCAGCCGACGATCGTCATCTCGGGCGCCGGCACCGGGTCGGACAGCGACTCGAGCAGGTCCACGTTGCCGGTGGCCTGAACGTGCGCGCCCAGGGCGGTCACGAAGGCGCGGTAGCGCGAGACGTAGACCGCATCCCACGGCACGGGGGCGGTCTGTGATCCGTGTGGGTCGGTGTAGGTATAGGTCGCCACGCCCAGCGGCCCCAGCCATCCCGGCAATCCCAGGGCGTTCGGGTCGACGTGGAGCGTGAGCTTCTTGTTGCTCCGTCGGACGACGGCGAACGCCGAATCCAACGCTGCCCAGTTGTACGAGCCGGCCGTGGGCTCGAGGTTGCTCCACAAGACCCGGAATGCGACGCCGTCCACGTTAGGCAGCGACGCATACGTCTGCAAGGTGGTCGCAGATGCGCCAGGGTCCATGAGAGCGAAGACCTTGCCGGATGTGATCCGCGCAGCCGGCATCGTGGTGCCGCGGCACGCGGCGAGAGTGGCGAGCGCCAGTGTGAGTATGCGCGCCGCAGGTCGTTGGAACTCGGGCATCGGCATTGGAGGGAGGGGGGAACCAGCCGGACTCGTACTGCGCGACCATAGAATCCGCGGCGCGTCGCGCCGGTTCCCGCCGCTCGCAGCGCGCCACCACGCGCTCGCAGCGACACGCCCGTTGCGGGAATCCGCGATGGGCGTGTCAGCATTCCCCCGCCGTCGTCGCGGCGATTCGCACCCCCGTATCGCTGTGCCGAAAATGGAAGGGGGCGTTCTCCCCTTGTCGTGCGCCCGGTGCTTACGGGCAACGCCGCACCTTTTGACCCCCTTTCCACGAATCGACGTGGCTGCCGAACCCAGCGACTCTTCAATCATTCCATGAAGATGAGTTGGTGTGCTACGAGTACCACACGAGAGGGAGGAGTTATGAAGAACCTTCGCATCATGATCGTCGCGGCTGTCGCCGTCGGGTTGTGGGCGGTGGCGTGCCGCGACAATCCCGCGACGCCGCAGCACGTGCATACGACGGCGCTGGTGGCATTGAACCAGTCAGCGGTGACGCTGAAGGCCGGCGAGCACGTGAGTCTCACCGCGCAGACGAAGTGCAGTTGCGGGGAGACGACCTCATCCGTCGTGACGTGGGCGTCGAACGACGCGTCCATCGCGACGGTGAGTCCGACGGGCGACGTGGTCGCGGTGGCCTTCGGTACCGCGACGATCACGGCGACTGCCGATGGCAAGAGCGCGGCCGCGACGGTGACGGTGCAGCCTTCGGGCACCGTGGTCGGGGCCCTGGGCGGCAGCGTGATATCCGCGGATGGCGGGCTCATCCTGGATGTGCCGGCGGGCGCTCTCGCAACGCCGATCGACATCACGATCACACGGGTGGACGACGTTCTGTTCGGCGGGGACCCGCAGTATCTGGCGGGCTCGGGCTACCAGATCAGTCCGGCCGGGGTGACGCTGCAAACGGCGGCCCAGTTGCGCATTCGCTATGACTCGACGCATCTCCCCACCGGCGTGTTCCAGGAGCAGTTGCGCATTCGCGAGCGCGATCGGCTGCAGAACCAGTGGAGGGACTGCGATCAGCAGGGCCTCCAGGCGCAACATGTCGTGGCGTCGACCAACCGGTTCGGCACGTTCGGCATCGTGGTACAGTTGCCCGCCGGCAAGCTGGTGGGTGCGCTGGGCGGCACGGTCGTCTCGGCGGACGGTAACGCGGAGCTGGTGATCCCTGCGGGCGCGTTGGACACCTTGACGGATATCGTCATCACGAAGGTCGCCGATTCCGCATTCGTCGGCGATCAGACGTACGTGAGCGGCACCGCGTACAAGGTCGAGCCGGCGGGTCAGCAGCTGAACAAGTCGGCGACGATGAATATCAAGTACGACCCGGCCAACGTGCCGAGCGGAATGGATACGACGCGGTTGCGCATCCAGCAGCGCGATCGGATCCAGGATCGCTGGCTGGACTGCGACAAGACGGGGATCCGGCTGCATACGGTCGGCGCAACGGTTGGCAGCTTCGGTACGTTCGGTGTGACCGGTGCCTCCTCCGGCGGCAATGGCGGTGGCGGCTCGTCGGCGAGCGTGGCGAGCGTCACGATCAGCCCGTCGAACATCGCTCTCGAGGTGGGCGACGTGATCCAGTTGACCGCGACCGTCCTCGACAGCGCGGGCAACACGCTGTCGAGGACGGTGACCTGGTCGACGGACAACAGCGCCGTTGCCACGGTCACCGAGACGGGTCTGGTGACCGCCCTGGCCAGCGGATGGACGTTGGTGAGCGCGAGCGCCGGCGGCAGGCAGGGCGCTGGATCGTTGAGCGTGACGAATAAAGTGGCGACGATCAGCATCACCGGCAGCAGCAGCATCAACGTCGCCGGAACGTCCCAGCTCGTCGCGACGGCCTATACCGCCACGGGCATCGTCGTCTCGGTGACGTTCACGTGGGCGAGCAGCAACACCGCAGTGGCGACCGTCAGTTCCACCGGCCTCGTGACCGGCGTGGCGGAAGGGACCGCGAACATCACGGCCATCGCCAAGGGCGTGACCGGTACGCTTCCGGTGACGGTCGCCACCACCGGTGGTGGCGGCGGCGGCGGTGGCGGGGCGGAAACGATCGGGAACAACCTGTCGTGGCCGGTGGTCTTTGCCGAAGGCACGGGCGTGACGGGGTTGGCGGTTGCCACGGATCCGGGCGTGCGGCCGACGACGGCGGAAGCGGCGGCGCTGGCTGAACTCGCGGCCATCCCCGCGTCCAGCCCGTCGGCGGCATTCTGGTGGACCGGAAACGCCGCGGATGCGACGACCTATTATCTCCAGGGCACGACGAACACCTGGCGGCCGCGGATCATCGACGGCACGGGCCAGCCCAAGTACGATGCGTCGGCCTACTGGGGCGATAACCTCTCCGGCAGTGCCAGCCTGAAAGCGGGCCACCCGATCCGGCTCGAGGTTGCGCTCTCGGCCACGGGCGTGGGCACGCTGCAGGGCTACAATATGCCGTACGTGGTCAATGCCTCGTCGCCGGACGAGATCCAGGGCACCGATGGTACGTTGGGTGACTTCGTACCGCTCCTGTACACGGTTGGCCCCACACTGACGATCGAGCAACTCAGTGGGCCGGGGGGCAGCGTGGTCGCCACGCTGTCGAGTGGCGCCATGGGCTCCGAGGTGAACGTGGCCGGCCGTCTCGTGTACGGCGGACAGTTCAATCCGACCGTGGCCGGCACCTACCGGTTGCGCTTCATCCTCGCGGGCGGCAGCAATGCCGCGATCACGGCCGTCGGCAATGCCACCGGCACGGCAACGGTGGTGAGCTCGACGGAGACGGCGATCGAGGTCCACGTGGTGCCGTAGCATAGGGCGCTCGCGCTACTCGATCAGACTGCCGGTCCGGGACGACGTGGTCCCGGACCGGCAGTCGCGTTTCCCCCCAGGCGCTCGCGACGCCTGGGGGCGTCCCTACTTCATGGTCACGATGGCCCGCATCGCGGTCATGGCATCGAAGAAGTTGCCGAGCCGCAGGTTCTCGTTGGGCGCGTGCTGGTCGTCGTCGAAGTTGACCACCGGCATGCCCACCGTGGCCGCGCCCAGATTATCAGAGAACAAATAGAATGGCGTGGAGCCGCCCAGCGACGGCAGCCGCGCCGGCGTGGTGTGGGTGGCGGCGGCCACCGCCGCCACGGCCTGCCGCGCGATCGGACTGGTGAGCGGCGTGCGGCCGGCCGGATAGCCGCCCATCCGCGTGAGTTTGGCGAGCAGCGGATACGTGGTCCGCTCGCGGTCGGTGGGCGCGTTGCCGCTCACCAGATGAAAGCCCTGCGCCTGGATGTGGGCCGCGAGTCGCGCGAATTGCGCGTCGGGCGTGACGTTCTTCACGAACCGGAGATCGAGCCGCGCCACGGCCTGCGCCGGGATCACGGTGCGGCCCTGGCCGGCCACCGTGCCGGCGCCCAGCCCCGACACGTTGAGCGTGGGCAGGTTGTCCAGCGCGTCGAGACGCTGGCCGGGGAATTCGGAGCGCGCGAATCCGAACCGGTGCATGAGCGTGGAGTCGCCGTCGGGAATCTCGGCGATCGCCTGCTGCTCGTCCGGCGTGAGCGGCACGACGTCGCGGTAGAACCCGGCGATGGTCACGCGTCCGGTGCTGTCCTTCATCGACGAGAGGAGCCGCGCCAGCTCGAACGCGGGGTTCGGCGCCCAGTTCCCATAGTTGCCGCTGTGCAGGTCGTGCCGCGCGCCGAATACGGTCAACTCGGCGCTCATGATGCCGCGGGCGCCGAACACGAACGTCGGACGGCCGCTGGGGTGCTGCGGGCCGTCCACGAGGATGACCAGATCGCTGCGGATCTGGGCGGCGTGCTCGGTGACGACCGTGGCCAATGAGGGCGAGCCTGCCTCCTCGTCGCCTTCCATGAGTACGCGGATGGTGGACGTGATCGGCTGGCCGGCCGCCCGGGCCTGGTCCACGGCGGAGAGGAAGGCGACGATCGGTCCCTTGTCGTCGGCCGACGACCGGGCATACAGCCGCCAGTCGGGATCGATGGGTCCGCGGGACGGCAGGCTGACCACGCGGCCGCCGTTCTCGAGCGGCTTGTCGCGGTAGATCGGTTGGAACGGACCCGAGTCCTTCCACTCCGACGGCGTGACCGGCTGGCCGTCATAATGGAAGTAGAACGTGAGCGTGCGCGCCGGCTTCGATCCGGCCGGCACGAGCTCGCCGAGGAGCACCGGCGAGCCCGGGGTCTCGACCACCGTCATGCGGAAGCCGCGCTGCTCGAACATCGCTTTGAGCCGCTCGGCGTTGCGCGCGATGTCCGGCTTGTCGGAGGCCACGTTGGGAATGGACAGGAACGAGGCCAGTTCGGCCAGTTCCGATCGCTGCGTGGGCGGCTGCTGCGCGCCGGCCGGAGCCAGTGCGGTGCCGATCATGAGAGCGAAAGCGGCGGTCTGCTTGAGCATGGAGACCTCGGATTCCGGTTCGGTAGCGGGCGGGGAAGTATGCGGCCACCGGGGCGTCGTGCGCCAGACCGCCGGGCAGACTGTCGAATGCCCGGGCGTCAGCCCGCGCGCCAGAACCACACCGACCAGTCGTCGTCGTCGTGTGCTTCCATGTGATACACGAATCCACGCTCGGACAGCATCCCGATGAGCGGCACGGGCGCGAGCGTGGCTCGCAGGTGGAGCACGTCGGTGTTCGGCAACGCATCGACGGCGGCCATGATCTTCGAGAGCGGCTCGCGTCCCGATCGCAGGTCCTCGCGCACGTCCACCTCCGTCACCGGTGCGTTGGCCGGAAACTCGACGTACTCCCCGTTCGGCGTGACGGCGTATATGCGACTCATGGCAGCTGGGGCGACGATCCGGACACGGCGGGGGCTCCCCAGCGCATGCGCAGGATCTGGTAGACGAACAGGAGCGCGCCGAGCAGGAAGAGCAGGGCGCCGGCGCGCGCCACCACCGGCGCGGAGGCCGCGATCCCGGCCAGCAGGACCACCACGCCCGCTACATATAGTATCAGCTGCCATCGCGCGAGCGGTGCGGAGTAGAGATCGGTCACCTTGGGCATCCGGCCGCGGTTCAGACGGCCGCCGAACCGCACCCGCCACGTGAGGGCGGGCACGATTTCATACAGAATACCGGTGACGAAGGGCACCAGCCCGCCGAGGAGACCGGTGACCACATACGCCGTGGCGAGGCGGGTGTGAGTGTCGCCGCGTGCGAGCAGCACGGGACCCAGCACGGCGGCGGCAGCCAGGAACACCAGGCCCGCGCGCGCGAAGCGCATTCCCACATTCAGGGATGGCCGCGTGCGCACGCGGTAGAACGTGAACGCCTGCCACTCGAACGCTCCGACGCCGGAGACGAGCAGCGCCGCGCCGGCCCACGTGGCCACCGGCCACTCGCCAACCAGGCCCAGCGCGAGCGTCGGGACGCCCGACATGAGCAGGATGAGCGCCCGCCGGCTCCCGCGCCGATCGGCGCCGTGCGCGACCAGGAACATGGGTAGCGTGCGGTGCGCCACGCCGACGATCATGATCAGCACCCAGCCGACGAGCGCCACGTGCAGGTGCGCCGTGAGCACGCGAACGCGCGCGGCGGCGATGAATCCGCTGTGGAGGTTGTGGGCCAGCACGAGGCCGAACGCCAGGGTGGAGGTGAGAAACGCCGTGGCGACGACCATCGCGGCCCAGGTGACGTCGCGCGTGCGGCCGCGAGCGAGCGTTGCGGCCACATTGCTCACGGCCAACAGCGTGCCGGAGGCCACGAGCACCACGCCGGTCACCAGGAAGGGCGTCGCACCGGCCGCCACCCCATAGGCGAACACGCCGATGCCCGGCGCGAGCGCCCAGAACGCCGCGTGAGCCAGGCGCACCGAATAGATGGGGGCGCCCAGGGCCATGGGCAGCAGCTGATTCAGCGCGCCGAAGATCGTGAGCGTGAGCCAGCCGAGGGTGAACAGGTGCGTGACGCCCGCTACGTGAGGGGCCAGATACATGCCGGTGGCGAGGTCGGGCGCCACCCAGACGAGTCCGACGGCGCCGGCAAGGAGGTACAGGACGGCGGCGGCAATATGTTCGCCCACGAGGCGTGCCGACGCGCCGGGGGAAGCGGCCGGCGCAGTCTCCGCCGTCAACTCGCGTGGTGCGGTGCTGCGCGGCGCGCCGACTTGCATAGGTCGTCCAGTCCCGGGTTCAGTCCGGACGAATGATGGACACGCCGGCGGCCGCCGGGCGTGACGGTTGTCGCAAAGCCGGCTAGCCGAAGTGGGGGCGCTCGCCGGGCCGTCCCAGGGTTCGCAGCTGCGCCAGGTCGGGAATGCGGATCCGCTTGCGGGTGAGCAACTCGATGACGCCCTTCTGCGACAGCTGCTTGAACGCCCGCGACACCGATTCGCGCGCCGTGCCGAGTTCGAACGACAACTCTTCTTGCGTGCGGTCGAGCACGATCTCCAGGCCCTCGGGCGTCTGCTTGCCACGCAGCTCGGCGCATTCCACCAGGTAGTTGGCGAGGCGGGCGGCGACGTCGCGGAAGGCCAACGTCTCGGTGACGTGCACGAGATGCCGGAGCCGCTTGCCCAATTCGTGGATCACGGCGCGCGCAACGTCGGGATCCTCGCGGTACAGCGCCTCGAATTCAGCGCGGGGCACGAAGATCAGGCGCGATTCCACTTCGGTCACCGCCGACGCCGGGTACGGCCCTTCATCGAACAGGGGCAGTTCCGCCACCGGACGTCCGGGCCCCTCGCTCTGCAGCACCTGCTCGCGGCCGGTGGGGCTGGTTCTATAAATCTTCACGCGCCCCGAGGCGACGACGTACAGACCGCGGCATGCCTCGCCGGTGGAGAACAGCACGTGGCCGGCGGCGTAGGTGCGGACCACGCAGCGCGAGGCCAGCCGCGCCAGGGCGCGGTCGCCGAACGTGGCGAAGAGTGGAATCTGTTCGAGCACCTGCCTGATGTCCGCTGCGGAATTGTCCATGGGCACGGAGAGGGGTCAGCGGTGCGGGTGGGTGATCCGCCGGGTGTGACAACCGTCACGCGACCGGCGCATCGTCGCTGCCAGCTTGCACGGGCGCTCAATGCCGGGCATATCAGGAACCAAAGCTAAGCATGCCGGCGGTATCGAGCGCAAGCGCTCGCCGGAAGGGCGCGATGACCGCGAGCCCGAACCATTGCCTGAGGTGCACACGATGCAAGCTGCTCCCGCGCTGGACCCGGGGCGGACCGTGAACGAGTTGATCGCGCGCGACCCGCGCACGATCGCGGTGTTCAATCGCTTCGGCCTGGACACCTGCTGTGGGGGCGGCGATGCGATCGCCGAAGCCGCGAGCCGCGAGGGCGTGGACCTCGATGCGTTGCTCGCCGCGCTCCGCTCGGCCATGGCGGCGCCGTGAACATCTACGATCCGGCGGCCCTGGCGGCCGAAGCCGTGGCGTCGCGGGCCGACCGACCGGCAACGGCGATCGTGCATGACGCGCCGGGCGCGCGCCTCGTCGTGTTCCGCATCGAGCCCGGCCAATCGGTGGCGCCGCACACGAGCACGTCGACGGTGATCCTGTCGGTGATCGCGGGAACCGGCCTGGTGTCGGGTCCCGACGGGGAGCGCTCGGTGCGCGCTGGCGACATCGTGGCGTATGCGCCTGATGAGCGGCACGGCATGCGGGCGCTCGCGCAGGCGCTCGTCGTGATCGCCACCATCGCGCCGCGGCCGGGCGGCGGCTCCTGAGAAGGGGCGCGTTTGCGCACGGAGTCTGGCAATGATCGGCACCTCGGACCTTCAACCCGGATTACGCATGAACGAATCCAACGATCGTCCCACTCCCCTCCGGCCGGCGGGCGGCGATCGCTCCACCGCGGCCTCGTCGTTCGAGGCGTCGAGCACCCGGCGTGCCTTCCTGCAACGCGCGTCGGTGCTGTCGCTGGCCCTTCCGGGCCTCGGAGCCGCGCTGGCCGCGTGCGGGCCAAACGCCAAGTCGGGCGGCACCGAATCGGCGGCCGCGCCAGGCGGAACGGGCGCGCCGGCCAATCCCGATAGCAAACTCGATACGGCGCTCCATACGGGAGCGGCGGCGACGACGGCGCCGGGCGCCGGGGCGGCGTCGGTGGCCTACAAGCGGTTCGACCCCACGCTGCCGCCGCTGTCGGGCGAGCGGACGCTGCGGCTGCACTGGACGGCCCGCGCGGCGCCGATCCGCGTGTCGGACGACACGGTCGTGGCGGCGTGGACGTTCGAGGGCGACACGCCGGGCCCCATCGTACACTGTCGCGTGGGCGACACGGTGGAGGTCACGCTGACCAACGAAGCCGACATGCCCCATTCGATGGATTTCCACGCGGCGCAGATCAACCCCAAGGTCGCGTTCCGGTCGGTGGCCAAGGGACAGTCGGTGACGTTCAGCTTCAAGCCGCGCTACGCCGGGGCGTTCATGTACCATTGCGGCACGGCGCCGGTGCTGATGCATATCGGATCCGGTATGTACGGGGCGATCATCGTATCGCCCGCCGTGCCGCTCCCGCCGGCCAGGGAGTTCGTGCTCGTCGAGGGCGAGATGTACCTGGGGGGCGCGGTCAACGGGGTGCGGCCGTTCGACTACACCAAGATGCTGTCCACGCTGCCCGATCTCGTGGCGTTCAACGGGCGTCCGGACCAGTATGCCCGAGATCCGATCCATGTGAAGGTGGGCGATCGCGTGCGGTTCTGGGTGGTGAATGCGGGGCCCACCCATGCCTGCGCATTCCACGTCGTGGGGGAGCAGTTCGACACCGTGTACCTCGGAGCGCCGCCGGACAACGCCATTCACGGAGTCCAGACGTTCGAGGTGGCCGCGGGCGGGGGCATGGGCTTCGAACTCGTGTGCGACGTGCCGGGTGAATTCCCATTCGTGAATCATGCGTTCGGCCATGGCCAGAAGGGGGCGGTCGGATTTCTGGTGGTGGACGCGTGAGCGCGCGCTGAGCGGCCGGTGCACTCCCTCGTACGGCGCTATATCAAGACCGCGATCGGCTTCCTGATGGCGGGGCTGGCCATCGGCGGCTGGATGATCGTCCAGCGCGAGATCTGGCAGCAGTACCCGGGCCCGTACGAGGTGAGCGCCCACACGCACGCCATCTTCGTCGGGTTCGTGATGATGATGATCATGGGGGTGGCGCTCTGGCTCTTTCCCAGGCCGGAGCGCGCCGATGCGCGCTACCGGCCGGCGCTGGCCGGCGCGGCGTACTGGTGCGTCACCGTGGGCACCGGGGCCCGCGTGCTGGCGGAACTGCTGCGCACCGTCGCCGGCGGAGGCTGGCTGCGGTGGACCGTGGTGGGCAGTGGGTTCCTGCAGATTGCCGGGCTGGCGATCTTCTTCCATACGATGTGGTCGCGCATTCGCGCCGTGGGGAGCCAGGCGCGCGAAGCCGCCGGCGAGCGCTTCTGACTGCGAGGTGCATGGGCACCGCGTCAGGTATTCCCGGACGAATTGGCGGCGTTGTCCTGATACCAGAACTACGGGCGCCCTTCTAACTCTTTCGACACCGCTCCGCGCGCATCAGATTCGCGTGTCGAATGCGGCTCTCAATGCCCATTTTCCGCCGCCCGCCGCGATCTACCGACCCCCGCCCACGCCCTGCGCCTGTGGTGCCGCGCCTCGGCCTCGGTGCATCGGTGGCGGTCGCCTTTGGCGTGGTGCTGGTGCTGGTATCGGCCGCCGAGCTGGTGGAGCGGCGATGGCTGGCCGGCGCCACCACGACCGATATGGGCGCGTTCCATCACCTGGTGGGGCTGGCCACATCGCTCGTCGCGGCGACGGTCGCGGCCTGGCTGGTCCTCCGGGGCATGCCATCGCTCTTCTCGGCAGACCTCGGCGACGACGATGGGATGGAGGGGCATCCGCTCACCGATGAGGAGCGCGATGTCCGGTTCGCGGAGTGGTTCATCCGCATGCGCTGGGTGGCGGTGCTCACGGCCACGCTGCTGGTGTTCGTCTCCGTGGACGTGATGGGCTATCTCGCGCCGGCGCTCTGGCGTCCGTTGGCGCTGTCGATCGGGGCGCTGGTGGCGCTGAACGTCACCTACACGGCGCTGCTGCGTGCGCGCACGGCCCCGGGTCCGCTGCTCAAGGTCCAGGCGTACGGCGATCTGGTCATCCTCACGGCGTTGCTCCACTTCTCGGGCGGCATCGAGAATCCGCTCACCACGGTGCTGTCGTTTCACGTGATCATTGCCGGCATGGTGTTCGAGCGCCGGCAGAGTTACTACGTGGCCGCCGCGGCGAGCGCGCTGTTCACGCTGCTGGCGCTGGGCGAGCTCTCCCGGGTGATCCCCCACTATTCGCTCGCCATCCTCCCGAACCTGGTCACGGGCGGCGCCCCCACGCAGGCCGCGTACGACAGCCAGTTCGTGTTCAGCCGCATTGCCCTGCACGTGGGCATGCTCTTCCTCACGGCGTACTTTGCCAGCACCGTGGCCGATCAGCTGCGGCGCGGGCGGCGCGGGATCGAACGGCTCGCCGATCGCGCCCTGTCGCAGAGCCAGTTGCTGGAACGGGCGCTCGAGACCACGGGCACGGCGCTCTACGTGTGCGACCGCGATGCGCAGGGCATGTGGCACAATCCCCGCTGGGACGCGCTGTTCGGCAGCGCCTTCCTGGCGCCGAGCGGCGACGACTCGCCGGGTCCGGACGTTTCCGCATCCCAGCTCCTCGTCGACGGCATGCAGCGCATCCGGGAGGTGCGCGTGCCGGCGCGCGCCGGGGCGGGTGACGCGGTCACCGATCGGGGCGAACGTACCTTCCTGCTCACCACCGCGCCGCTGGTGGATGCGCGCGGCGCGATCACGCACGTGGTGCAGCTGGCGCGCGAGATCACGGAGCAGAAGCGCATCCAGGCGCGGGTAGCGCGCTCCGAGCGGCTCGTGGCGGTGGGCGAACTGGCCGGACGCGTGGCGCACGAGGTGAACAATCCGGTGGCCATCATCAGCGCCAAGACCCGGCTCCTGCTCTCGGACCATCGCGACGGACTGTCCGCTCATGCCGCCGATGAACTGGTCAAGATCACGGACCTCGCCGACCGGATCGCGCGCATCACGCAGGGCCTGCTGTCGTACTGCCGGCCGTCGGTTGGTCCGGCCAAGCCGGTGGATGTGCGCACGGTGGTGCGCCGGTCGCTGGCGATGGTGGAGCCGAGCGCACGGGTGGCGGGGGTGACCGTGGAGGAAGATCTGTCGGGCAGTTTGCCGCTGGTGCTCGTGAACCCCGGCGAGATGGAGCAGGTATTCCTGAATCTGTTCGTCAATGCGTTGGATGCCATGCCACGGGGAGGCCGTCTGTCGGTATCCGCGAACGATGGCGGGCCCGCGCACCAGAGCGGGTTGCTTCATCTGGTGGTGGCGGATACCGGAAGCGGGATCCCGGCCGACATTCGCGAGCGGATCTTCGAGCCGTTCCTCACCACGAAACCCGAGGGGCAGGGCACGGGACTCGGCCTCTCCATCTGCCTGGGGTTGGTGCGGGGCAACAAGGGGACGATCGAGATCGAGAGCGAGCCGGACCGGGGCACGCGGGTGCTGCTCGGGTTCCCGCTGGCCGGGCCCGTGGACGAAGCCCGGGCAGGCGCCGCATGACGACCGCGGCCATGCGCGTGCTGGTGGTGGACGACGAGATCGGGATGCTGGAGGTGTGCCGCGATACCCTGCGCACCCTGGACCGCGTCGATGTCGAGGTGGAGTCGCACAGCGACCGCGCGGCGGCCAAGGTGGCGGACCAGTCGTGGGACCTGCTGATCACCGATGTCCGGATGCCGGGCGTCAGCGGCATCGAGCTGTTGGCCACCGCCCGCATGCACGATCCGGACCTGCCGGTGCTGATGCTCACCGCGTATCCCACGGTGGAGACGGCGGTGGACAGCATGAAGCTGGGCGCCACCGATTACATCGTGAAGCCGTTCATGCCCGACGACCTGCGCGCCACGGTGCGGCGCATCCTCGACGGCCGGCGGTTGCGCGACGAGAATCAACTGCTGCTCGACCAGGTGGAGCGTGGGCACGCCTTCGGGGACATCGTGGGCTCCAGCGCGGCGATGCGGGCCGTGTTCGAGACCATCGACCGCGTGGCGGCCACCGATGTGGACGTGTTGATCACGGGGGAGACGGGCACCGGCAAGGAGCTCGTGGCGCGCAGCATCCACCAGCGCAGCCGGCGGTCGGCCGGACATCTGGTGCCGATCGACTGCGGCGCGATCCCCGAGGATCTGCTGGAGAGCGAGTTCTTCGGGCACGAGCGTGGGGCGTTCACCGGGGCCGTGGGCCGCCGGCTCGGCCTCGTGGAATTCGCCGCCGGCGGCACGCTGTTTCTCGACGAGATCGATCACCTGCCCGCCAAGCTTCAGGCCAAGTTGCTGCGGGTGCTCCAGGAACGCCGGATCCGCCGCGTGGGCGGCACGCAGGAACTGGATGTGGATGTCCGGGTGGTGGCCGCGAGTTCGGCCGATCTGGAGCAGGACGTCCAGCGCCAGGCCTTCCGGGCGGACCTCTACTACCGCATCAACGTGGCCCGCATCAACATCCCGCCGCTGCGCGAACGGCCGGACGACATCGCGCCGTTGGTCGCGCATTTCGTGAACCGATACGCGCGGGAAATCGGTCGCGAATCGCTGCCCGTGGAGCCGGAGGCGGTGGAGGTGCTCATGGGCTACCGCTGGCCGGGCAACGTGCGCGAGTTGCAGAATGTCATCAAGCGCGCGTTGGTGTTCTGCCGCCGCGAGGCGATCCGCGTGGAGGACCTCCCCGACGAGGTGGTGGGGGCCGCGAGCACGCCGCCGGCCCAGAACGGGCAGGGGTACTTCACGCTGCGCGAGCAGCACAGCGCGGTGTTCGAGCGCGACTATCTCAAGGACCTGCTGCGCGTGCAGGGCGGCGACGTGGCGGGCGCGGCGGAGCACGCGCGCCTGCCGCGCGGCACGCTGTACCGGCTGCTCAAGAAGCACGGCATCAATCCCTCCGATTTCCGGGCCTCGACCGATCGCGGGCCCGTCGCGCCGGCGTGAATCGCGGGCGTCGGATATTCACACGCGCGTGAAACGCCCGCGCCGCCGACCAAGTCCATCCAAGTCAAGCAGTTAGGTACAGGGCGCGCCGCGCGCCGCGCGACGCGTCGCGCCGTCGGGCCCGCGCCTGTCACGCGCGTGTGAATTGCCCCCTCGCGTGAGGCTCGGGGCCCGCCACGCGCCAGAGGGCGTAACGCGTTGCCGTCACGCGTGCTACGTGCCTTCGCCTTGCCGGTGATGCTGCGTCCCGGTCTGCGGCACGCATCCTGCTTAAGAGGACGTTGATCGCGCCCGTTGAATGCGCGATCGCGGCAACGGCAACGCGAGGGAAGGAAGCGATGGACACCACAACCCTGTTGGTGATCAGTCCGTCGACTGACCTCGGCGCATCGCTCAGGCAGCTCCTTCCGCCAAGCCGGTTCGACGTGGTTCACATGTTGCCGGGGGCGGGTCTGCTGCAGGGATTGCGCCGCATCCGGCCGCGCATTGCGGTGGTCGATTGCATCGACCACCGACCGGAAGCGGCGCAGTTGGAAATCGCGCTGATCAAGGAGATGTACCCGGAGGCGCAGATCATCGCGGTCAGCGCGAATTCGTCCGCGGCGGATGTGTTCGTGATCGAGCAGGGCCTGTTCTGTTACGTCGCGGCGCCGGAGGACGATGAACTGGTGCGGATCATCCACGCGGCGTTTCGGGTGGCCGATGCCGGGGCGGCGACGAAGCTGTGAGGATGGTCGGTTGGTGGAGCATGGCGTCACATCCAAGAGGAGGCATATCGATGTCTGGCATTCGCAGGATGACGGCCCTCGCGGCGCGCGGCGTGGCCGCGTGCACGGTCCTCGCCGTGATCGGAGGGTTGGCGGCGTCGCCGGCGGCGGCGCAGGAATCGAGCAACGCGTCGGTGTGGGTGGCGCCGGAAGAGCCGGCGCATCAGCCGAATCCCGTTGCCGTAACCAATGACGCCGTGGCTCGGGGGCGCGGGTTGTTCCGCGCCAACTGTGAGATGTGCCATGGGCAGCACGGGCGGGGCGACGGGCAGATCGCGGCGTCGCTACCCGTGCATCCGGCGGATCTCACGTCGGATCGCGTGCAGTCGCAGACGGACGGCGCGCTGTTCTGGAAGATCACCGAGGGCCGGGGCCCGATGCCGAGCGCGCGGTCCACGCTGACGCCGGCCGGCCGGTGGGCGGTGATCGACTACATCAGAAGTCTCAAGGCCAACAAGTAGGAACCGCGCTGCGCCGTGCGAACGACGCCGCAGCGCGCCACACCTGGCGGCAGGAGATCCAACATGGGAGCCGCAGCGCTGGTCATCATCTTGGCGGGCATGGTGGTACCGATCACGCTCGTGCTGGCGACGCTCGCGTTCGATCTCGGCGTCCTGGTCTGGGTGCTGCACCGGTGGTGGAAGGATCATGGGCGCACGTGGCTGCTCGGGCCGCATGGCCGGAGACGGGCCGGCGCCGGCGTTGTGCGAACGGTGGAACTGCGGTGAGGATGCGTGAAATGGAACGTGTGAACAGGCGATGGTGCTCACCGATGGCGGCGCCGCGGGGACGGACATCCCACGGCGCGTGTTCAGCGACTTGTCCGTGGCGTTCTTGTCTGGGGGTCCGGTAAGTGCATCCGCGCGATCGATTCTGGCGTGTCGTCGTTCCGGCGGGCGTGGTCCTCGTCGTCAGCACCATGGTGACGGTGGGATGGATCACGCAGCCCGCGCGCTTCGTGCTCGGCTACGCGCCGGCGCAGCCCATCCCGTTCTCGCACAAGGTGCATGCCGGCACGAATCGCATTCCGTGCGAGTACTGCCACACGAATGCCGATCGCAGCCGCGCCGCCACCGTGCCCGCGGTCCAGACGTGCATGAACTGCCACCGGTTCATCACGATGCCCGACAGCAACTACATCACCAAGGATGTCGTGGCCCGACTGGCATCGGATCGTGCCATGCTGTGGAAGCGGGTCTATGACCTGCCGGACCATGCGTACTTCGACCACCGCGCGCACGTGAACGTGGGCGTCCAGTGCCAGACCTGCCACGGTGCCGTTCAGAACATGGACGTCGTGTCCCGCGTCATGAACATGCGGATGGGACAGTGCCTGGCCTGCCATCGGGATCCGCGCCCGTACCTGCCGCCGACCTCTGCCATCAAGCAGGGACCGACGGATTGCACCGCTTGTCACCGATAATCGGATAGAGGAGCACGATATGATGGTGAGGAGTCGCCGCCAAGCTGTGGTCGAGATCGCCGCGACCGTTGGCGCTGTCCTGGTGAGTGCGTCCGTACTCGGCCGCCTGCTTCCGTGGAAGAACCGACCGGCCAAGCCGGGTCGTCTCCCGCGCGGGGGGACGTCCGCCGAGCGGGCCCGCCGAGTGCAACCGGACCCGTTCGCGGTGAAACGCCATGGATAAGCGGCCGGAGTTCGCGCCGGGCGCCCTCACGCCCGTCGAGCCGCCCTCCGAACGGGAGCCGCTGTCCCGTCGGCGCTTCCTGAGCCTGATCGGCGCCTCCGCGGCGCTGGCCGCCACGGTCGGATGCGAGCCGGCGGACAAGGACACGATCGTGCCGTACACCAGGAAGCCCGACGAGGTCATTCCCGGTGTTGCCAACTATTACGCCAGCACGTATCAGGAAGGACTCATCGCGTACGGCGTGCTCGTGAAGGCGCGTGAAGGGCGGCCCATCCACATCCAGGGCAACGACGAGCATCCCATCTTCAAGGGGAAGACGTCGCTCAGGGCGCAGGCGGAGATCATCGGCCTGTACAATCCCGGGCGCCTCCGCGAGCCCCGTGTGGCGGGCAAGGCGGCCAGCTGGAAGGACGCCGACGCCCGCGTCGTGCCGGCGCTCAAGAGCGCCGCGGCCTCGGGGAAGCCTGTGCTGCTCCTCACGCCGGCCGTGGTCTCGCCCACGCGCCGGGCCGTGCTCAACGACCTGCGGAAAGCGCTGCCCGGACTCCAGCACGTGGCGTGGGAGCCGGCCCTCGGCCTGGCCGACCTCACGGCGTCCGCGGCGCTGTACGGCGACGCCGTGGTGCCCCAGTATCGCATCGAGCGGGCCTCCGTGATCGCGGCGTTCGAGACGGATTTTCTCGGCACCGCCGGGAACGCCGTTCCGGCCATCGCGGGGTTCACGGAACATCGGAAGCTGGCCAAGCCTGGCGACCCGATGAACCGGCTCTACGCGTTCGAGAGCTGCCTGAGCATCACCGGCAGCAAGGCCGACGTACGCGTTCCGCTCCGGCCGTCCGGCGCGGCGCCGATCGCGTTCGCGATTGCGAAGGCCCTCCGCGACAGGCACGGCCTCAAGGTTCCCGCCGGGCTCGCGGGCGATACGCTCGCGCCGTTCAGCATCGAGGCCCTGGCCAAGGAGTACGGGGTCGATGCCGCGGCGCTCTCGTCGCTCGTCGATGACCTGGCAGCGGCGGGCGCCGGCAGCCTCGTCATGGCCGGCCCATCGCTGCCGATGGAAGCGCACGCGGCGGTGGCGCTGCTCAACACCATGCTCGGCGCGGAGGGCCATACCGTGGATACCACCTACTCCGCCGATGCGGCATCCGTGGCCACGCCGTTGGAGATGGCGCAGGTGACGCGGGACATGGCCTCGGGCCATTTCGCCGCCGCCGTTTTCTGGGATGTGAATCCCTCGCATGCCATGGCGGACGCCGACGCGTTCAACGCCGCCCTGGCCCACGTGCCGCTGAAGGTCCGCCTCGGTCTCGAGGAAGACGAGACCGCGGGGCGATGCGACGTGGTGCTCCCGATCAACCACTGGCTGGAGAGCTGGAACGACTTCGAACCGTCCACCGACCTGCTGAGTCTGCAACAGCCGCTCATCCGGCCGCTCTACGACTCGCGGCAGGCCGAGGAGATTCTCCTCGGATGGGCGAACGCCCTGGGCGGGCCGGCGTCCACCGACTACCGCGCGTACCTGATGACGCGGTGGCAACACGAGGTCTACGCCAAGGGGACGCCCGCGAATTTCGAGCAGTATTGGGCGGCGGCCGTGCATGACGGGGTGCTGCAGCGCGGGGCCACGGCGCGCCCTCCGCGCACGCTTCGCGCGGCCGCGGTGACCGATGCGGCCAGGAAGGCGGCCGCCGCGACGCGCTCCGCCGGCATGGAGTTGATCATCGCGCCCGATGTCCGGATGTGGGACGGCCGATACGCCAACATCGGCTGGTTGCAGGAGCTGCCGGACCCCGTCTCGAAGGTCTGTTGGGGAAACTATCTGGCGGTATCCGGCGCCGATGCCAAGACGTTGAATGTCTCGGATGGCGACCTGGTGTCGGTCGAAGCCGGCGCGCGGAAGGTTCGTCTTCCCGTGCTGGTGCAGCCCGGGCAGGCCCAGGGCGCGGTGTTCGCGGTGCTCGGCCATGGCCGGGAGGGCGGCGTGGCGGGCGGGCGCGGGGCCAATGTCTTTCCCCTCGTGGCGGATGACGGGTCGACGCCCTTCTTCCGTCCGAACGCGCGGGTGACGCGGGTGGCCGGCCACGAGCCGCTGGTCCGCACGCAGCATCACTTTTCGTCGCACGACCGCGACATCGTGCGGATCTGGTCGCTCGATGAATACAAGAAGCAGGCCGCGCTGCCCGACGACGCGGGGGAGCTGGCGACCCTGAACAAGAATCAGGAGTGGCCGGATCACAAGTGGGGCATGACCATCGACCTGTCGGCGTGCGTGGGGTGCGGGGGATGCGAGATCGCCTGCCAGTCGGAGAACAACATTCCCGTGGTCGGCCCCGAGCAGGTGGCGCGCGGCCGGACCATGCACTGGATCCGGGGCGATGTGTACTACCTCGGCGCCGACGAGAATCCGCAGGTGGGTCACGTGCCGATGCTGTGCCAGCAGTGCGACGACGCGCCGTGCGAGCCCGTCTGCCCCGTGTCCGCCACGGTGCACAGCGACGACGGCTTGAACGAACAGGCGTACAACCGGTGCATCGGCGTCCGGTACTGCGCCGCCAACTGCCCGTACATGGTGCGGCGGTTCAATTTCTTCGATCTGACCAGTTTCATCACGGATCCACTGGACCTCGCGTTCAATCCCGAGGTGACCGTCCGTCCGCGCGGCGTGATGGAGAAGTGCACGTTCTGCGTGCAGCGCATCCGCAACGGCGTGCAGGTGGCCAAGGACGAAGGCCATCCGGTGCGCGACGGCGACATCGCGCCGGCGTGCGCGGTGGCGTGCCCGGCCAATGCGATCGTGTTCGGCGATCTGAAGGACGTGAACAGCCGCGTCTCGATGCTGTCCCGGAGCAACCGCGGGTTCAAGGTTCTCGAGCAATTGGGAACGCGGCCGGCGATCACCTACCTGGCCGATCTGAAGAATCCGGCCCAACCGCAGAAGACGAATGACCATGTCTGAGGCCACCCTCCCGGTATCGCTGCGCATCGCACCCCTGGTCGAAGGCGACGTTTCGCTTGGCGGCCTCGACGACCACGTCCGGTACTGGAGCGAGGCGCCCCCGCCCAGATCCTGGTACATCGCCATCACGATCACCGGCCTGGTGGCGCTCATGGGCTTCGCCGCGATCGGCTACATGCTGTACACCGGCATTGGCGTGATCGGGAACAACGTGCCCGTGGTCTGGGGCTTCCTGATCATCAACTTCGTGTTCTGGGTGGGCATCGGCCACGCCGGCACGTTGATCTCGGTCATCCTCTATCTGTTCCGGCAGCGGTGGCGCAACGCGATCAGCCGCATCGCCGAGGCCACGACCGTGTTCGCGTTCGTCTGCGCGATGATCTTTCCGGCCATCCACATCGGCCGGCCCTGGTTGCCGTACTGGCTGCTGCCGTACCCCAATCAGCGGGGGATGTGGGTGAACTTCCGATCGCCGCTGATCTGGGACGTGTTCGCGGTGATGACGTACTTCATCGTGTCGCTCATGTTCTGGTATCTGGGGCTGGTCCCCGATTTCGCCACGTTGCGCGGCACCGCCACGAGCAGGGTCAAGCGGGCGGTGTTCAGGCTGCTCAGCTGGGGGTGGGTGGGCAATGCCCGGCAGTGGGTCCACTACGAGAAGGGGTACCTCCTGCTGGCTGGCATGACCACGGTCCTGGCCCTGAGCGTGCACAGCATCGTGTCGATGGACTTCGCCGTGTCGATGGTGCCCGGCTGGCACATGACGATCTTCCCGCCGTACTTCGTGGTGGGAGCGGCCTTCTCCGGGTTCGCGGGGGTCGTGCTCGTGTTCGCGTTCGTGCGCACGGCCATGAAGTTGGAGAACTACGTCACCCCCCGGCACATGGACCTCCTGAACCGGATGGTCCTGTTCCTGTCCTGCGTCATGGCGTACGCGTACCTCATGGAGGGCTTCACGGCCTGGTACAGCTCCGACACCTTCGTCAGGTACGTCTTCGCCAACTACGTGTTCGGCAAGGGCTGGTGGGCGGGCTGGCTGACGATCACGCTCAACTGCGTGCTGCCGCAGCTGCTCTGGTTCCCCAGATTCCGCCGGTCCGTGCCGGTCATGGTGTTGGTGTCGTCCGGGGTGACGCTCGGCATGTGGATGGAGCGGTATACCATCGTCATCCTGTCGTTGCAGCGCGACTATCTGCCGTCTTCGTGGGGCAGCTATCTCCCGACGCGGTACGACTTCGCCATTCTCTTCGGCTCGATCGGCCTGTTCCTGACGCTTCTGCTGCTGTTCCTGCGCAAGTTGCCGATCATCGCGGCGTGGGAAGTGAAGCCCGACATCGTGTATTACCAGAAGCAGCGCGCGGGGGCCGAACATGTCTGATTCCGTATTCGGCGTGCTGGGGCTGTTCGGCAGCGCGGACGAACTGCTGGCGGCGATCCCGAAGATCAAGGCCAAGGGCTTCGCCAAGCTGGAGGCGTACACCCCCTATCCGGTGCACGGGATCGACGAGGCGCTGGACCTGCCCAAGTCGAAGCTGGGCGTCCTGGTGTTCCTGATCGGGAGCCTGGCGTGCATCTCGGCATTCACGTTCGAGTGGTGGACCAGCACCAGAGGGTATCCGCTGCGCACCGGCGGGAAGCCGTTCAACGGGTGGCAGGGCTGGGTGCTGGTGATGGTGGAAGCGACCATCCTGCTGTCGACGTTCACCGCCGGCATCGGGATGCTGTTCGCCTTCAACAAGCTGCCGTTCTTCGGCAACCCGATGCTGGAGAGCAAGGCCATCACGAGCATCACGCGCGACCGGTTCGCGCTGGTGCTGGTTCCGGTGGGCGGCACGCTGGATGTGGAAGGGGCCGCCGGCGCGCTGCGCGCGGCGGGCGCCGAGTCCATCGAAGTGGTTCGCGTCCCCGAAGAGACGAAGCCTGGGTTGGCGTGGTGGGCGAGGACCGGCGTCGCGATCGCCGCCGCGTGTGCGGTGGCCGGCGTGGGCACGGCGTGGGTGATCCGTGCCTTTCCCACGATCAAGCCGATGGTCAACATGCAGGTGCAGCCCAAGCTCAACGCGCAGTCGGCGGACGCGTTCTTCGCCAACGGGCGCGGCATGCAACTGCCCCCGATCGGGACCGTGGCGCGCGGGTACATGCCGGTGGTCGATACGACGCCCGACGCGGCGGGAACGAATCTTTTCAACCCGTTGCCGGTCACGGCGCAGGTGCTGACGCGCGGACGCGAGATGTTCAATCTGCACTGCGCCGTCTGCCACGATCGCCTCGGAACGGGCAAGCCGTGGCTCGACAGCACGTACCATGCGATGCCGGTGGATCTGCAGTCGGCGCCGATGCGCGCCGCGCCCGACGGCTTCCTGTACTGGGTGATCTCGCAGGGCATCCGCACCATGCCGGGCTACGCGGCCGACATCTCGCAGGACGACCGGTGGGCCGTGGTGCGCTACATCCGGGCGCTCCAACGCTCGCAGGACGCGACGAAGGGGGATCTGAAATGAACACCATGTCCGCGTCCGTGGCATCCACCTCAGGATCGACGATGAATCGAGCACCCGCCGCCCTGTGGGCATTGCTGGCCGTCGGCGGCGCCGGCGTCGTGAGCACCTACGTGCTGGACGGGGCGCAGCGCTTCTGGGCCAACTGGCTCCTGTGGTTCGTGTTCATGGTGTGCATCGCGTTGGGCGCCCTGTTCATCGTGGCGCTGCAGCACGTGACGGGCGCCACCTGGAGCGTGCCTCTGCGGCGAGCGCCCGAACGCGTGGCCGCGCTCACGCCCTGGCTGGTGCCCGTGGCCCTGATCGCGCTGTTCTCCTTGCCCGTGCTGTTCTCGTGGACGCAGCCGGGCGCCGCATCCGATCCGGCGATCGCGATGAAGACGTCGTGGCTGAATGTCCCGTTCTTCATCACGCGGCTGGTGATCTGCGTGGCGCTGTGGGTCGTGTCGTATCGCATTCTCGTCCTGGGGTCGGTGCGCCAGGACGCGACCAGGGACCCCCAGGCCACGGTCCGGCTGCGGCGGTTCGCGCCGATCTTCATGATCATCCTCGCGCTGACGCTCACCGCGTTCGCGTTCGACTGGGTGTCGAGTCTGGAGGCCGGCTGGTACAGCGACATCTTCGGCGTCTATCTGTTCGCGGGCGCCGTCACGTCCGGGCTCGCGGTGACGTCGCTGATGGTGATCTATCTGTATCGCCGCGGCCGGCTGCCCGGGATCACCGAGGATCATCTCTACAACCTCGGCGGATTGTTGTTCGGATTCACCATCTTCTGGGGGTACATCGCGTTCTCGCAGTACCTCCTCCAGTGGTACGCGGACCTTCCGATAGAAGTGTTCTGGTTCCGGGAGCGCACCACGGGGACCATGGAGAGCGTCTTCATCCTCCTCGGCGTCGGACGCTTCTTCGTGCCGTTTCTCGCCCTCATCACGAGGAGGGACAAGAAGAACTGGAAGCGGCTCCGGTGGGTGTCGATCTGGGTGATCTTCATGGAAGCGGTCGACGTGTTCTGGCTGGTGTCCCCGATCCAGGGAAAGGGCCTCCATCTCGGGTGGCCCGAGGCGGCATTCGCCGTCTTCTTCCTCTCGGCGGGGCTCCTCGTTGTCATCCGGGCCATGGGCATGGGCGAGGATACGCCGGTGGGCGATCCATTCCTGCCTGACGGACGCAACTTCCATCTCCGCTGAAGGAATAGCGAATGCCGCAACAATCAAAGGGAATTGCCATTGCCGTGGTGTCCGTCGTCGGCGCGATCGGGCTGCTGGTGGTCGTGGGACGGGCGCTGATCTATGCGGGCGGCGCGCACACGCTGCCGTACCCGGCGGTCACCGACAAGCATCCGGATCCCACGATCTTCGCCACCGTGGTGGGCAAGCCGACGGCCGGCCTCGACCTTGGCGCGATGCTCACGGCGAGTCCGCAAGCGCTGGCCCACGGGAAGCAGCTGTTCGACGTGAGCTGCGTGATGTGCCACGGCGCGATGGGCAAGGGCGACGGCGCCGCCGCCGTGGCGCTGACGCCTCGTCCACGGGACTTCAGCAAGGCGCAGGGCTGGACGGTGGGGTATACCATGGCCGCCATCTACACCACGTTGAGCGATGGCGTCAAAGGCACGGGCATGCCGGCGTTCGACGCGCTCACGCCCCCCGACCGCTTCGCCGTGGCCCACTACGTGCAATCGCTCGGCGCGTTCGACCACCACGACAACCAGGCCGAGGACATCAAGCAGATCGACGCGCGCTACCATCTGGGCGAGGGCCCGCTCGCGCCCAGCAAGGTGGCCGTGCCCACGGTCATGACCCACATGGAAGCCGAGTATACGGCGCCCCCCGCGGTCACGATGCCCCCCGCGTCGGATCGCAGCATGCCCGCCGAGCTCCGGCGGGGGCTGATCGCGGATTCGGTGCGGGCCGCGGAAGTGCTGTCGGAGGCTCCCGACTGGCGCGCCAACATGGCGGTCTTCACCCGCGTGGCCATGTCCGGCGCCCCGAGCAACGGCTTCCGGCCGGCCGTGGCCGCGTTGAACGCCGCGCAGTGGAAGGCGTTCCACGATGAACTCGTCAGGCTCACGCCCGTTCCCGGAACCGGCGGCGCAGACACCGCGACACACTGAGGCATCCGAGTCTCCCCGCTCCGTTCGATCGCTCCTCGCGGCCCGGCCTGTTAGTTTTGAGGAGGCCTGACGCATCGACTGCGCGGTGCGTCTCGATCGGCACCCGACCCGTGGAGGGGACGTGACCGCGTTGGATACCAACCCCGCCCCGGGACGGGCGACATGGCGGCGGGCCGTGAAGGGCCTGGCGATCGTCGCCGCCGTCGTGGTCCTTTCACTGGGCGGCTACCTGGGCGCGCTCCAGCTCACCGGCAACATCCACGTGGTGGAGCAGGGCCAGTTGTATCGGTCGGCCCAGCTCAACCAGGGCGAGTTCGAGCACGTGATCGGGGAGTACGGCATCAAGTCGATCGTGAACCTGCGGGGCGCCCACCCCACCGACACCTGGTATGTGGACGAGATCGGCGTGTCCAGGGCCCGCGGCGTCATGCATTACGATATCGGTATATCGGCGGAGCGGGTCGTCACGCCGGCGCAGATCGAGAGCATCCTGGCCGTCCTCCGCGCGGCGCCCAAGCCGATCCTGATCCACTGCCAGGGCGGCGCCGACCGGTCGGGGTTGGTGGCGGCGCTCTACGAGGCGGTGATCGAGGGCAAGAGCGTCGACGAGGCCGACGGCCAGCTGTCGCTCCGCTACGGCCATTTCCCGTATCTCGGGAGCAAGACCGGGGCGATGGATCAGAGCTACTGGGCGTACGTGGACGCGCGCTGATCGCCGCATCCCCGCCCGGCGCCGGGCCGCGCGCTACCCGCGCGCAGCGCGCTCCGCGAAAATCTGCACCAGGTGCACCAGCGTCTCGGCGGTCTTCTCGAGTCCGCGCCGCGAATTGAATTCCTGCTTCCCGTGGAAGTTGTGCCCGCCGGTGAAGATGTTGGGGCAGGGCAGTCCGCGGAACGTGAGCTTGGATCCGTCCGTGCCGCCGCGAATGGGCATCATGAACGGCTCGAGTCCCGCGCGCCGCGCCGCCTCGAGGGCGTTCTCGGTGAGCTGCGGATGGTCCTTGAGCACTTCCTTCATGTTCCGATAGTTGTCCTTCACGTCCACCTGCACGGTGACGCCGGCGAAGGCGACCTCGGTGGCGGCGGCGAGTTCGCGGAGCAGCCGCTCCTTGGACTCCAGGCCCTGCCGCTCGAAGTCGCGCAGCAGGATCTTCACGCTCGACGTCTCCACGTCGGCCACGCCCGCGTACGGGTGCACGAACCCCACCCGTCCCTCGGTGGTCTCCGGCAGCATGTCGCGCGGCATCCGCGACAGGTAATGGGCCATGGCGTACACCGAATTCACCATCACGCCCTTGGCCGTGCCGGGGTGCACGCTCTTGCCGTGGAAGGTCACGGTGGCCAGCTGCGCGCTCCAGGTCTCGTCGCTGATCTCGCCCAGCGTTCCGCCGTCCACGGTGTAGGCGAACTGCGCGCCGAATCCGGGCACGTCGAACAGCTCGATGCCGCTGCCGATCTCCTCGTCGGGGGTGAACGCCACGGAGAGTGGACCATGCGTGATGCCGGGATTCCGGATCAGCAGGTCCACGAGGGTCATGATCGCGGCCACGCCCGCCTTGTCGTCGGAGCCGAGGAGCGTGGTGCCGTCGGTGGTGATGATGTCGTCGCCGATCATCGTCGCCAGCACGGGATTCTGCGCCACGGTGATGACCTGCGTGGGGTCGTTGGGCAGCACGATGTCGCCGCCGCGGTAGTTGGCGTGGATCACCGGCGACACGTTGGCGCCGCTCACCGCCGGCGACGTGTCGACGTGCGCGATGAGACCCAGCACCGGCACCCGCGCCGACTCCGGGGCGTTGCCCGGAATCGACGCGTACACCATGCCGTGCTCGTCCACCCGAACGTTCGTCGCGCCGAGCTGCCTGAGCTCATCGGCCAGGAGATTGATCAGCGTCCACTGCGTCTGCGTGCTCGGCGTGGCCGATTGGCCTTCCTGCGACTGCGTGTCGATGCGCGCATAGCGGATGAACCGATCGACGACCGGCTCGGCGGGCGGTTGGAGCGTGGAGTTCATTTGCCGGAGAGCATGATCGGGGGTTGGCCGGCGGCCTTGCGCTTGGCATTGAGCGCCGCGAGGCCGGCGGTTCGGAGGGTGTTCCACTTGGCGGTCACGTCGCGAGACTCGCTCCGCGCGAGCGAACACGCGGCGACGTCGTTGGCCGTGGGGGCGACGTCGGCGCCCTGCATGGCCATGGCCGCGCCGAGCATCGCCGTGCTCACGCTCTCGAGCGTGGGCGGGCCGGTGGGGCCGCGGCCGCGGCCGAAGCCACCGAACCCGCGGCCGCGACCGCCGCGCGCGGGCGCGGGCGCGAGCGCTTCCACCTGCGCCTTGAAGGCGTCGACGCCGGCGCCTTGCTGGCCGTCCAGCGCCGCCACCAGGGCGCGTGCCTGCGTGTACGCGGCATGGGCCGCCACGGCGCCGTCGTACATCTCGCGCGACAGCGAGGCGAGCTGCGCGAGCGCCGCCGGGGATGTCTTGACGCGCGGATCCAGACGCAGCGTGAGCGGCTGCGTGTAGCTCTTGCCGTCCACCGTGAGGCGCACGGTGTAACGGCCCGCCGGTGCCCACGGCGAATTCACCGACGGGTAGGTCCGGTGCGGGACGGCGCCGGTGGCGCCACCCTCACCGCCGGGGCCCGCGGGCTCGCCCACCGGGTTGTAGTGCAGGTCCCACGTGAAGCGGTGCATGCCGGTGCCGGACGAGAGCGCCATCTGCGGCGCCGGCCAGTAGAGCGGCAATCCGCAGTCCGGGGCCCCGGGGTTCTCCTGGCAGACCTTGTTGTACGCCTCGGGATCCACCGCCGGATCGGGGTGGAGCACCGGATCGGTGCTCGCGTAGGAGCGGACCACCTTGCCGGCGCGGTCGAGGATGTCGAGCGTGACCGGGCCCGAGGCATCGGCCGCGAGATAGTAATCGATGATGGCGCCCGGGGGCGGGTTCTGTCCCGCCAGCACTTCCGGCGGCCACGGGGTGGGGTCGTTGGTGCCGAAGCGCACGCGCACCGCGGTGGCGGGCTTGAACAGGAATGCGGTGCTCGCCGCCCGCGCCTGGGCGGCCTGACGCAGCGGCGTCACGTCGTCCAGGATCCAGAATCCGCGCCCGTGCGTGCCGGCGATGAGATCGGAGCAGAGGCAGGTGCTGTCGTCCTTCACCTGGAGGTCGCGCACCGAGATCGCGGGCATGTTGAGGCGCAGCGACTGCCAGTGATCGCCGTCGTCGTACGACACCCACACCTGCGTGTCGGTGGACGCGTACAGCAGGCCGGGCGTGCGCGGGTCCTCGCGAATGGAGTTGGCCACGGCGCCCGGCGCGATGCCGTTGTCGATCTCGGTCCACGTCTTGCCGCCGTCGTGCGTGCGCCAGAAGTGCGGATTCATGTCGTCCAGGCGCATCGTATTCGCGGCCGCGTACGCCGTCTTGGTATCGAAGTGGCCGGCGTCGATGTTGAAGATGCGCGTCCACGCCGCGATGGCGCTCGGCGTGACGTTGGTCCACTTGGCGCCGCCGTCGGTGGTCACCTGGATGTTGCCGTCGTCGGTGCCGGCCCAGATCACCCCCTCGTCGCGCGGCGAGGGGGAGAGGGCGGTGATCGTCCCCTGCGGGCCCGGCGTGACTTCGCTCGCGTACTTGCCCACGCTCGGCGGCACGGTCCACGTCTGGCGGGCCAGGTCGGGGCTGATGCGCGTCCATGCGTGGCCGCCGTCGCGGGTCTTCCAGACCACGTTGGACACGTAGTACAGCGTGCGGTGATCGATCGGCGACCAGATGATCGGCATCGTGCGCACGTTGCGATTGTACGTGTCGCCGCCGGGGCCGCGGGCGCTCATGTCGGGCCCGACGTTCGTGGTCTGCCCGGTGGCGCGGTTGTACAGCGACACGTTGCTGCGGCTGCTGCCGTACACGAGGTCGGGATTCTTGGGGTCCGGCGCGGCGATGCCGTACTCCTGGATGTTCACCGGGTGCCAGTCGTGGAAGGTGATCTCGCCGTCCATCGAGCGGCTGTCCACGCACGCCGAGCCGGAGTCCTGCTGCCCGCCGCACACGCGGTACGGGAACGCATCGTCGGTGGACACGTGGTACATGGCGGCCGTGGGCTGCGTATACCAGTTGCTCCACGACTTGCCGCGATTGGCGGACACGACGCCGCCCTGATCCGACACCTGGACGATGATGTTCGGGTTGATGGGGTTGATCCACGTCTTCTGGTAGTCGTCGCCGCCCGGGGCGCCGCGCACGGCGGACCAGGTGAGGCCGCCGTCCTCGGTGCGCCAGAGCACGGTGGACGAGCTGTACACCGCCTGATCGTTCTTGGGATCGACGGCGATCGTGGGCAGGTCGCCGCCGCCGATGCGCACGAGCGGGCGCGGATCCGCGGCGCGGGGCCGTTGGGCGGCTGGCAGGGCGGGATCGTCGATCGCGAGCACCCAGTGCTCGCCGGCGTCGGTGGACTTGTAGAACCCCACCACGCCGGTGGTGCTGCCCCGTCCGCCGCGGCCTCCGGCGCCGGCCGGCAGCGAGCCGGCCACCATCGCGTAGACCAGATTGTGGTTGCTGGGTGCGATGGCGAGGTTGGCCTGGATCACGGCCGGGAGCCCGGTGCCGATCTCATGCCACGTGGTGCCGCCGTCCACCGACTTGTAGATGCCGCCGGTGGTGCCGCCGAACGCCGTGTTCTCCGAGTAGCCCTGCTGCTGCGGCCAGAGGGTGCCGTACACGATGTTCGGGTCCACGGGATCGATGCGCACGTCGGCGCTGCTCGTGTACTCATCCTTGTACAGCACCTTCTGGAAGGTCTTGCCTCCGTCGGTGGACCGGAAGATCCCGCGCTCGGCGTTGGGTCCGTAGGGGTGGCCGAGCACGGCCACGAACAGGCGGTCCGGGTTCTTGGGGTCGACGTCGATGTTCGCGATCATCTGGCTGTTCCGCAGCCCGAGGTGCGTCCAGGTGCGGCCGGCGTCGGTGGACTTGTACACGCCGTCGCCGGTGGCGAGGTCGGGCCGGATGATGCCGGCCCCGGTGCCCACGTAGATCACGTTGGGGTCGGACGGGGCGACGGCGATGGCGCCGATGGACCCGGTGGATTCCTGATCGAAGATCGGTTCCCAGGTCGAGCCGTAGTCGGTGGAGCGCCAGACGCCGCCGTTGTCGAACCCGATGTAGGCCACATTGGGCTCGCTGGCCACGCCGGCCACCGCGCGGGCGCGGCCGGCGCGCGAAGGCCCGATCTGGCGCCAGCGCATGGCCGAGGAGACGTCCGGGGTCTGCGCCGTGGCGACGGCGGGGGCGGCCAGGGCCGCGAGGCAGGCAACGAGAGTGAAACGCGAGATGAAAGTGCGCACGGAAACCGCCCTCTTGGGATGACACGGAGCACGCGGGAGAACAACCAGCGATTACGCTGCCCGGAATGTGGGGGGCGGGCGCGGCGGCTGCCAGATGACGGGCGCGCATAAAGCTTTCAAATAGACGTGGGCGGACGCCGGGGGCCCCGGGCGGCCCCGCCCATCCATCCCGGCCGGGATTGCGCTATGCTTTATGGCGCGCCGGCGGTCTCGCCGGGCGCCGAACCACCACTCCCTGCATGGCCAACGCAATTCTCGGGGCCAAACGGCTGCTCGTCGGCCGGCCCCTTTCATCGGATCGGCTCGAGCACGAGCGGTTGAACAAGAAGACCGCGCTCGCCGTCCTCTCGTCCGACGCGATCTCCTCGGTGGCCTACGCCACGGAGCAGATCCTGATCGTGCTCGCCGTGCTCGGCACGATGGCGCTGCGCTACGTGCTGCCCATCTCGGCCGTGATCGTCGGGCTGCTGATGCTGGTGGCGCTCTCGTACCGGCAGACCATCTTCGCCTACCCCAACGGGGGCGGATCGTACACGGTGGCCAAGGACAACCTGGGCGTGGGACCCGGGCTGGTGGCGGCCGCGGCCCTGCTCACGGACTACATCCTCACCGTGGCCGTGTCCATCTCCAGCGGCGTCGCGGCCATCACGTCCGCGTATCCGGCGCTGGCGCCGTGGACGGTGACGCTATGCGTGCTGGCCATCGCGCTGCTCGCCGTGGTGAATCTGCGCGGCGTGCGCGAGTCGGGGGCGGCGTTCAGCGTCCCGACGTACATCTTCATCGTCTCGATGCTCGCCCTGCTCGCGGTGGGGATGATCCGGCTGGCCTACGGTCATGCGCCGGCGCCGGCCGCGGGGCCGGTGCGGGTGGACATCGTGTCGCAGGGGCACGGCACGGCGCTCGGCGGCGGCTTCACCGGATTCGCGCTCGTGTTCCTGATGCTGCGGGCGTTTGCCGAAGGGTGCGTGGCCATGACGGGCACCGAGGCGATCTCGAACGGCGTCACGGCGTTCCGCGCCCCGGCGTCGAAGAACGCCGCGACCACGCTCGGCTGGATGGCGGCGATCCTCGGCGTGTTCTTCATCGGCACGAGCTACCTGGCGCACCGCTACGGCGTGATGCCGAGCGCCAACGAGACCGTGCTGTCGCAGCTGGGCCGGCACGTGTTCGGCGGCGGGTGGGCGTATTACATGCTCCAGTATTCGACGTTCGCGGTGCTGGTGCTGGCCGCGAACACGGCATTCGCGGATTTCCCGCGGCTGTCGAGCCTGCTGGCCGAGGATCGCTACATGCCGCACCAGCTGGCGGCGCGCGGCGACCGGCTGGCGTTCTCCAACGGCATCGTCGCGCTGTCGCTGGTGGCGATCGTGCTGGTGTGGTTGTTCCACGGCGACACGTCGGCGCTCATCCCCCTGTATGCCATCGGTGTGTTCCTGTGCTTCACGCTGTCGCAGGCGGGCATGGTGAAGCACTGGTTCAAGGTGCGGAGCAAGGGATGGGGGTGGCGGGCCACGCTCAACGGGCTCGGCGCGCTCGCCACGGCGCTGGTGTTCGTGGTGCAGATCGCCACCAAGTTCGTGCACGGCGCGTGGATCGTGGTGCTGATCATCCCGCTCATCATCTGGATGCTGGTGGCCATCCATGGCCACTACGTGCGGTTCGCCGAGGAGATCAAGTACACCGGGCAGGCCCCGCTCATGTTCATGCACCACACCGTCGTCATCCCGGTGAGCAGCATCACCAAGGCCACGGCGGGCGCGCTGGTGTACGCCACCACCATCTCGGAAGATGTGCGCGCCGTGACCGTGGGGGTGGACCCCGCCGGCACCGAAGCGCTCCGCAAGCAGTGGGAAGCGTGGGACATCGACGTGCCGCTGGTGGTGCTCGACTCGCCGTACCGGTCGGTGATCCGCCCGATCGTGGATTACGTGAAGGGGCTGGAGGCCCGCGACGAGGCCGATCTGGTGACCGTAATCGTGCCCGAGATCGTGCCGCATCATTGGTGGGAACACCTGCTGCACAACAAGACGGCGCTGTATATCCGCACCGCGCTGATGTTCCGGCCCAAGGTCGTGGTGACGTCGGTGCCGTACCTGCTGGGGCACGCGGTGCGGCTTCAGGATCTGGCGCTTCGCGAGGAGCCCGTCCCGGCGCCGGCGGACGGCACACCGTAGCGGGGCGTCAGAGATACGGCTGGGCCAGCCACATCACGCCGTCGCGCAATTTGACGGGCAGCGGCCGCATCCGGAGATCGGCGCGCGTGAGTTCGCGCGCGCCGGCGCGTTTGGCGTCGATCATGGCGTCCAGCTGCGCCGCCAGCGCCGTGCTGTAGCACTCCACCACGTACTCGAAGTTGAGCCGCAGGCTGCGCGGATCCCAGTTGGCCGACCCCACCAGCGACCACGCGCCGTCGACGACGAACATCTTGGAGTGGTCGAACGGCTCGCGGGTGAGGTACACGTGGCATCCGCTGTGGATGATCGGACCGAGCTGCGCCGTCTGGGCCCACTGCACGGTGCGCAGATTGCCGCGCGCCGGGAGGATGATCTGCACCTCCACGCCGCGGAGCGCCGCCACCTTCAGCGCGTCGATGAGCGCCGGATCGGGCAGGAAGTACGGCGTGACGATGCGCACGGTGCGCCGCGCCTGGGCCAGGGCGCCGAGGAAGGTGAACAGCAGCGCCTCGAAGTCCTCGTCGGGGCCGTCGGGGATGCCGCGGGCGATCACCGAGCCCGCGGCGTCGATCGGCGGGAACCACTCGTCGCCCTGCAGCTCCTCGCCGGTGGTGAACGTCCAGTCAAAGGCGAGCACGCTCATCATCTGCCGCACCACGGGCCCCCGGAACCGGAAGTGGATGTCCTGCGTGGGGCCGCGGGGGACGAGCGAGAGCATGTGCCCGTCGCGGATGTTCATCCCGCCGCAGAAGCCCACGGCGCCGTCCACGACGAGCAGCTTGCGGTGATTGCGCAGGTTGAAATACGGGTGCGGCAGCGGAAAGCTGGACGGCAGGAAGCGCGCCACCGGAATGCCGTTGGTGCGCAGCGTGGCGATGATCGGCGGGCGGCTGTACCGCGCGCCCACGCCGTCGATGAGCACGCGCACCTGAACGCCGCGCGACACGGCGCGGGCCAGGGCGAGGATGAACTGGTCGGCGACGGCGCCGCGGTCGAAGATGTACGTGGCGAGCGCGATGCTGCGCTGCGCGCCGTCGATGGCCGCGAGCATGGCCGGATAGGCGGCGTCGCCGTTCACCAGCGGCTCCACGTCGTTGCCCCCGACCAGCGGGGCGCCGGTGACGCGCGACGTGAGCGTGGCCATGGGCCGCAGGGCCTCAGGCACCTCGGAGAGCGCGAGCCCGCGCTGCGGCACGAGATGCGATCCCGTACGCGTGGTGCCGGCGGCCGTGCGATCGCGGCGCAACTCGCCGGCCCGGCGGCGAATCCGGTTCACGCCCAGGAACACGTACATCGCCGAGCCCACCACGGGCGTGAGCCACACGAGCCCGATCCACCCGATGGCGGCGCGCGGGTCGTGCTTGGTGAGGACGATGTGCGCCGAAACGCCAATCGCCAGCACGACGTGCACGACGGCAATCAGGAGCTGGAGGGATTCTGGGGTCATGTCGGGCGTTCGGGTGGCGCCGGGCTCCGTCCATGATAGCCACGTCCCTCAACGCGCGCGATATCTTGCGTGCAGTCCCGCCGCCGCGCACGCCCCGGCGGCCGCGTCCCGCGTTCACGCCATGACCATGCCCCAACCGCATCCCGATCGCCGAGTGTCCGCCGCGTTCGCCCGCGCGCTCGCGCTCCGCTGCCCGCGCTGCGGCGGCCGCGGGATATTCGAGTCGTGGTTCCGCATGCGTCCGGCGTGCCCCACCTGCGGCCTGGCGCTGGAGCGCGGCGAGGACGAGGACTACTGGTACGGCGGCTACATGTTCAATCTGATCGCCGCCGAACTGCTCACCATCGGAGCGACGGCGGCGTTCGTCGTCTGGACGTTTCCCGCGGTGCCGTGGACCGCCGTGGAGATCGCCGGTCCCGCGCTCGCCGTGCTGTCGCCGCTGCTGGCGTTTCCGTTCACGCGCGGCGTGTGGCTGGCCTGGGACCTCGCGTTCCGGCCCACCGAACCAGGGGACGCCGACCGGTAGGGAAAACCCCGGAGTCGGCGGTCGCTCCCCTTACAACTTTTCCGGCACGCGCCGACAGATCGACACCCGCGCCGCCGGCAACTTGCATGCGACGTGGCGACCATCGCGGTTCGCCTCCCCGTCACCCCCCGCGGGCAGGAGGTGTTCCATGCTGAAACTCCGCAACATCATGACGGCCGACGTCGTCTCGGTGACTCCCATGACGACGCTCCGCGACACGATGGAGTTGCTGGCCAAGCACCACGTGAGCGGCGCGCCGGTTCTGGCCGGCGGACGCGTGGTGGGCGTGATATCGACCGGCGATCTGATCGACTTCGCCGCGTTCGAGCCCGGCGTGCCCACGGAGAGCGAGGAGGACACCGAGTGGCGCGATTGGAGCGAGCTGCCGCTCCCGGATGGCGGGGACCTCGAGAACGAACCGTCGGCGGAGTTCTTCACCGATCTCTGGGACGATGCCGGCGCCGACGTGACCGGACGCATGGAGAGCGCCGGCGGTCCCGAGTGGAACGTGCTCGAGCAGCACGAGGTGCGCGAGGCGATGACGCGCCAACTCTGGGCGCTGGGGCCCGATGATTCGGTGGAGAAGGCCGCGGAGTTGATGAGCCGCGCCGGCATCCATCGCGTGCTGGTGGTGGAGAACGAGGCGTTGGTGGGTATCGTCACGGTGACCGACATCGCGCGCGCCGTGGCCGACCACAAGCTGGCGGGACGTACGTACGTATTCAACCGCGACCGGGAGTTCCGCGAGCCCTGGTCCTGAGGCGCGGCCGCCTGCGGGCGGAGGAGGCATCCATGTTTCGCACCATCGTAGTGCCACTCGATGGCTCACCCCTGGCCGAGCACGCCCTGGCCACAGCCACGATGCTGGCGGAGCGCGCCAAGGCGGAGGTGCACCTCGTGCGCGCGTACCAACTGTTCCTGCACGACCTCGGCGATGAGTGGCCGCTGGACCAGGCGATGCGCGACGAGACCCAGGAATATCTGGACCGCGCGGCGCAGGGCATTCAGCGCGAGACGGGGATCCGGCCCACCACCGCGCTGCTCGCGGGCCAGCCGGCGCAGTCGATCTGCGAGTACGTGCGCGGCGTCAAGGATCCGTTGCTCGTCATGTCCACCCACGGCCGCACGGGATTCAGCCGCGCGTGGATGGGCAGCGTGGCCGACGGCGTCGTGCGCACGGCCACCAATCCGGTGCTGTTGCTGCGGCCCGACGAGGCGCCGGACGGCCTGCTCGAGCCGATCGGGGTGTTCGAGCGCATGCTCGTGCCGGTGGATGGATCGAGCTATTCGGAGCAGATCGTGGCGCCGGCCATGGAGCTGGCCGAGCTCACCGCGGCCCGCGTCCTATTGCTCGAGGTGGTGAAGCCCGTGTACGTCCCGGCCTACGCGTCCATGATGGAGTATCCGGCCAGCTACGCGCCCGCCGAGGACTACGCCACCGAGACCACGCACGTGCTGGTGCAGCGCGCCGCCGAGTACATCTCCAATCTGGCCATCCGCCTGCGCCGCCAGTACGCGGTGCTCGACATCCAGACCGAGGTGCGCACCGACAACTCGCCGGCAACGACCATCCTCGACACGGCTCGCGCGCAGGGCGCCGACCTCGTGGCGCTGGCCACGCACGGCCGGGGGATGTCACGGTTGATGGTGGGCAGCGTGGCCGACAAGGTGCTCCGCGGCGGACCGCGGGCCCTGCTCGTGGTCCGGCCTCAGTAGTCGGAGTCGCCGCAGCCGCAGTCCGGACCGCATGGCCCGGACTGCGGCTTTCTCGCGTTCGCGATCCGGCGCCACATCCGCCGCGCGAGGTACAACGCCGCGCCGGCAAGGATCGTCGCCACGATCGCCGTCTGCACCCAGGCCTGGCTCACGCCGCGCCCCGCAATCCGAGGGCGAGACCGCCGTGGTAGATCACGAACGCCGCGCCGTACGCCAGCACGAGCATATAGGCAAACTGCAGCGCGGCCCACCGCGCGCCGCGCCATCCGCCGCCCGTCTCCTTCACCGTCATCGTCACGGTGCTCGTACACATCAGCGCGAACACGTAGAACGCCATCAGGCCCAGGGCGATCAGCGGCGAGTAGGCCAACCGGCCGCTGGCCGGATCGCGCTCCTCGCGCAGCCGCTGCGCCAGCGCGTGCGTGTCGTCGCCTTCCCGCGACACGCCGTAGATGGTGCCCATGGTCGACACGAACACCTCGCGCGCCGCGAACGACGCCATCATCGAGACGCCGATCTTCCAGTCGTAGCCCAGCGGGTGCACGGCCGGTTCGATGGCGTGGCCCAGTCGGCCGAGCGCCGACTGCGACAGTTGCTGCTCCTGGGTGATCACCTGTCCGGGCTGCGCGTTGGCGCGCGGATAGCTGGCCAGCGCCCAGAGCAGCAGCGAGATGGCGAAGATTACGGTGCCGGCGCGGCGCAGGAACAGCCGCACCCGCTGCCACACCGAGTTGCCGAGCACCCGCCAACTGGGCAGCGAGTAGGACGGCAGTTCGATGATCAGGGCCCGGGTCTCGGAGCGCAGCAGCGTGCGGCGGAACACCGCCGCCGCGACGAGCGCGGCCGCGGTGCCGAGCAGGTACATGCCGAGCATCGTGAGGCCCTGCAGGCTGAACAGGCCGCCCACCGTGATCGCGGGCACGAACGCCGCCACCAGCAGCGTGTACACCGGCAGCCGCGCCGAGCAGCTCATGAGCGGCACGACCATGATCGTCGCCATCCGCTCCTTGGGGTGCTGGATGGTGCGCGTGGCCATGATCGCCGGCACCGCGCACGCATAGCCCGAGATGAGTGGGATGAAGCTCTTGCCGTGCAGCCCGAGCGGGCGCATGTAGCGGTCCATGACGAACGCCGCCCGCGCCATGTAGCCCGAGTCTTCCAGGATGCCGATGAACAGGAAGAGGATGGCGATCTGCGGGAGGAACACCAGCACGCTGCCCACGCCGGCCAGCGCGCCGTCCAGGAGGAGGCCGCGCAACTGCCCGGGCGGCACCGCCAGCCGCACGCCTTCGCCGGCCAGACCGACCAGCGCCTGGATCCCATCGGCCAGCGGACGCGCCCAGCTGAACATCGCCTGGAACACCACGAGCATCAGGGCGAGAAAGATCACGGGCCCCCACACGCGGTGCAGCGCCACCGCATCCACGCGATCGCTCACCGACCGCGTGGCGCGGGCGCGGCGCACCACCGTGCGATCCACGACCCGCGAGATCCAGCGGTAGCGGCGATCGGCCTCGCCGACGGCAGCGGCGTCGGTCTCCGCCGCGCCGTGCTCGGCCACCAACTGCAGCGCCGGGCGGGGCAGTTCCGCCGCGCGCGTGATGGCGTGGCGCAGCCGGTCCACGCCCTCGCCGCGCGTGGCCACCACGGGCACCACCACCGCGCCCAGGTCGTGGATGAGCTCCACGACGTCGATCTCCATGCCGGCGCGCTCGAGACGGTCCACGCGATTGAGCGCGATGACCGTGGGGCGCCCCAACTCCAGGATCTCGGTGGCCAGGTACAGATTGCGCTCCAGATTCTCGGCGTCCACCACGACGACGATCACGTCCATCGGGGCCACGCCCTGGGCGCGGCCGAGGATGACGTCCAACGCGATCGCCTCGTCGGGCGATTCGGGCGCGAGACTGTACGTGCCGGGCAGGTCCACCACCGTCACGCGGGCGCCCCCGTGCACGTACTCCCCCTCGGCACGTTCCACCGTGACGCCGGGAAAGTTGGCCACGCGCTGGCGGCGGCCGGTGAGCGCGTTGAACAGCGTGCTCTTGCCGCAGTTGGGGTTGCCGACGAGGGCGATGCGGAGGGGCGCGGCGTCGCGCTCGTCGCTGGACATCACGCGGGCGAGGGCGCCGCCGTGGCTCATGCCGCCGCGCGACGGACGAGGATCGTCTTCGCCACGGCGACGTCCAAGGCCAGGCGCGACCCGCGCACATCGAGCAGGATGCCGCTGCGCGTGTCTATGATGCCCACGCGGGCGCCCTCGAACACGCCCAGTGTGCGGAGACGCCGGGCTTCGGGGGCGGGGCAGGAGAGGCCGATCACGAGGGCGCAGAACCCGATCGGACACGCGGCCAGCGGACAGGTCTCCGGACACGCCAGGCGCGGCGTCGAGACGGTCCGTCGGGGAGTGGCCCTCTTCCAGAATTTGAGCACGAGGTGTCGCGGGCGGTCGGCAGCAGTCGATGTCCAAACACATGGCGAACGCGGGGCGTCCGCCGCTGATCGAACCCTAACCAGTCACGGGGACGGAGCAATCGGCACTTTTGCGGCAAACTTGCCGGGGAATCCCCGACACCCCAAAGATAGCCGCTTACCGGCGCCCGGCGGGGGCCGCCCAGGGTCCCCGGGTGGCCAGGCCCCTCAGCCGACGTACGTGGCCAGGGTGCGGCTGGAGCGGCCCTCGTGCAGGTGTTTCAGGGCCCGATCACGGAGCTGCCTGATGCGCTCGCGGGTGACGCCGAACAGCACGCCGATCTCCTCCAGGGTGCGCTCGTGCCCGTCGTCGAATCCGAAGTACAGCCTGAGCACGCGGGCGTGGCGCGGCGAGAGGGTCTGGAGCGCCGCTTCGAGGTCGTTGCGGAGCAACCGGCGCATCGTCTCCTGCTCCACGTCGGGGGCCTCCTCCTGGAGGAACTGCTCCATCACGGAGCGGTCGCCGTTGGAGGTCATCGGCGCATCCAGGCGGAGTTCGTTGGTGTTCACGCCGACGAGCGATCGGACCACCTGCGTGGACAGGCCCGTGACCTGCGCCAACTCCTCCTCGGTGGGTTCACGGTCGAGTTCCTGGCGCAGCGCGGCCGTGGACTTGACCACCCGGGACAGATCGCCCGTCCGGTTGAGCGGCAGCCGCACCGTGCGACTCTGGCGGGCGAGCGCGGCGAGGATCGCTTGCCGGATCCACCACACGGCGTACGAGATGAACTTCACGCCCCGGTTGGGGTCGAAGCGCTGCGCGGCGGTGAGGAGGCCCACGTTCCCCTCTTCGATGAGATCGAGCAGCGACAGGCCGCGGTTGCGGTATTTCTTGGCGACCGATATCACGAAACGCAGATTGCGCTGCACCAGTTCGTTGAGCGCGGCGGCGTCGCCCGCCTGCACGCGTCGCGCGAGCGACATCTCGTCGGCGAGCGTGAGCAGCGGGAACCGGTTCACCTCGAGCAGATACTGGTCGAGGATGTCGAGATGGATGGGCCGTTGCTCGATGGACTCAAACGCGGGATGCGCGGCTCGATGGCTGACTTGCTTCATGACTTCGCCTCGGGGGCAGACGGTGGTATCAGTGCAATGTTCATTCCCACCCCGGCCTGCCGCATCGGAGGTTGCCTGATGTTTCGTGGGGAGTCTGCCCCGCGTGGGTCAGGGCGGACGCGGACCGCTCGTCGGCGTCCCGCCCACTAGCGCGCGTCGGATGGCGGCTTGTGCTCCTCGTCGTCGTGGAGCATGCGCACGGCGGGCGTATCGAGATCGTCGAATTGCCCGCGGTTGGCGGCCCACACAAACGCGCCGACGGCGGCCCCGACCACGAGCAGCGCCAATGGGACCACGATATAGATGACACTCATGACACCCGGCCCTCGAACGTTCGGGATCGCCACGAGCTGACCACCACCGTGAGCGAGCTGGCCGGCATGAGCAGCGCGGCGATCAGCGGGTTGAGCAGGCCGGCCATGGCGAGGCCGGCGCCCACCACGTTGTAGACGAGCGAGAACGCCAGATTGCGCCGGATCACCCGCATCGTGCGCTCGGCGCCGCGCACCAGCTGGACCAGCGGCGCCAGCCCGGGCTGCGTGAGGTAGATGTCCGCGGTGGCCAGGCACGCCTCGGCGCCTCCGTGAACGCCGATGCCCACCGTCGCCGCGGCGATGGCCGCCGCGTCGTTCACGCCGTCGCCCACCATCACCACCGGTCGCTCGCCCCGGGCCGACTCCACGGCCCGCAGCTTGTCTTCGGGCGACGCGCCGCCCACGCAGTCGGAGGCAGACAGGTGGAGCACACGGCCCACCGCCTGCACCACCGGCGGGGCGTCGCCGGAGAGCACGCGCACCGTCCACCCGCGGTCGCGCAGCGCGGCCACCGAGGCGGCCGCGTCGGCGCGAATCGGATCACCCAGCCCGGCGGCGGCCACGACGCGGCCGTCCACGGCCACCAACACCGGGGTGAGCGTGGCGTCGATCGTGCCTTCGAGCCCGGGGCCAGCGAGCGTGTCGCGGGCGCGCTGGCGCACGAACGGCGGCGAACCCACGAGCACGAGGCGGCCATCCACGGTGCCCGAGAGGCCGCCGCCGATCACGTGCGCGGCATCGCGCGCCGCGGGCGCGGCGAGCTCCGGCCACGCGGCGCGGAATCCGGCGGCCAGCGGGTGCGAGGAATCGGCTTCGAGCGCCAGCACGAGCGGCTTGACCCAGTCCGGGCCCTGCCACTGCACGAGCGCGGTGCGCGCCTCGGTGATCGTGCCGGTCTTGTCGAGCAGCAGTTGCCCGGGGCGCGCCAGCGCCTCCAGCGCGTCGCCGCCCTTGATGAAGATGCCGGCCCGCGCGGCGCGCCCGATGGCCATCGACACGGCGAGCGGCGTGGAGAGCGCCAGCGCGCAGGGACAGGTGACGATGAGCAGCGAGATGGCGTTGTCCACCGCCCGCCCCGGGTCGAGAACTTCCCATATCACAAATGTGATGCCGGCGAGCACGAGCACCGCGGCCACGAAGTAGCCGGCCACGCGGTTGGCCGCCTCCACCACGGGGGCCCGCCGGCGTCCGCTCTCCTCCACCTGTTTGAGGATCCGGGCCACGCGGCTCGATTCGCCCGCCTGTTGCACGCGCACGCGCACGGGGGACGAGAGGTTCACGGTGCCGGCGAACACCGGCGCGCCGGCGCTCACCGACACGGGACGCGACTCGCCGGTGAGCAGCGCCATGTCGAACTGCGAGCGACCGTCGGCCACGACGCCGTCGGCGGCCAGCGTCTCGCCGGGGCGCACGTCGAGGAGCATGTCGGGGAGCAACGCGTCGGCCGGCATCTCGTGGACGCCGGCCTCGTCCACCACGCGCGCCGTGGACGGCGTGAGCGAGTAGAGCAGCTCGGCGCCGTCGGCCGCGGCGCGCTGGCCGCGCTGCTGCAGGTAGCGGCCCACGAGCAGCAGGAAGATGAGCAGCGCGAGACCGTCGAAGTAGATCGGCCCCGCGTCGCGGATGGTGTTGGCCGCGCCCTGGACGTAGCCCACCGCCAGCCCGAGCGCGATCGGGACGTCCATGTGCAGGGTG
>Ga0307374_10001545_pt1 | contig 42561 bp, 34 predicted proteins | sample OX3MG_FD_202532 | JGI IMG/M metagenome (GOLD analysis project Ga0307374, IMG submission 202532) | Soil microbial communities from Risofladan, Vaasa, Finland - OX-3 | ecosystem: Environmental > Terrestrial > Soil > Coastal area > Acid sulfate soil | place: Finland: Risofladan, Vaasa | collected...
ACACCCCCCTGTGTACTACAAGCCCACCTGAAAAACGAATCCCTTTACCAGCAAGGGTTGTGGAATTTAATTGCTGAAAAATACCCAAAAGAAAAAGAAAATTGGCGTTTTCGCTGCAATGTGGGTTAAAATGCTGTGTCCTAAAAAGTTCAGCTCATACCCTTTGCATATCCTGCTTTTGCTCTCGTTGATTTTTAAGAAAAAACCTAGCGCAAATTAAACCGGCTACCATTTAGTAGCCGGTATTTTATTAAAACGTAACAGTCATAATTAAACGGTAATTGTATCCTTTGGAATCAATTCATTTCTGAATACAACAGTGCCATCAAACACATCTACCAATACTGGTTTGGTTTTATCAATGTTACCACTCAATAATTTTTTGCTGAGTTGGTTTACAATTTGCTTCTGAATTAATCTTTTTAATGGCCTTGCACCAAACTGGGGGTCAAAACCATTTTCAGCGAGATAATCCAAAGCATAATCTGTAAATTCAAGAACTACACCGCTTTTAGCGAGTTGCTCTTTTAAATCATTCAGTTGGATTCTTATAATTTCTCTTATATCCTTCAGTAACAAAGGCTGAAACATAATTACTTCATCAATTCGATTCAAAAATTCAGGCCTAATTGTCTGCTTTAGCAAATTCATTACTTCACTTTTTGTACTATCTACCACCTCTTCTTTGTTTTTCTCAGTTACATTTTCAAAATTTGCCTGGATAATGTTACTTCCCATATTGCTGGTCATGATGATAATGGTATTTTTAAAATTTACCACACGGCCTTTATTATCAGTAAGTCTTCCATCATCCAAAACCTGCAATAAAATATTGAAAACATCAGGATGTGCTTTTTCAATCTCATCCAATAAAATAACACTATATGGTTTTCGTCTAACCGCTTCTGTGAGTTGGCCGCCTTCATCATAACCTACATATCCCGGAGGGGCACCAACAAGCCTGCTTACTGAATGCTTTTCCTGGTATTCGCTCATATCTATACGGGTCATCATGCTGTCATCATCAAAGAGATAATCGGCCAAAGCTTTCGCCAGTTCTGTTTTTCCTACACCTGTAGTTCCCAGGAAAATGAAGGAACCAATTGGCCTCCGCGGATCATGCAAACCGGCGCTGCTTCTGCGAACAGCATCGGCCACTGCTTCAATGGCTTCATCTTGCCCCACCACTCTCTTGTGCAATTCATCTTCAAGGTTCAATAACTTATCTTTTTCACTTTGCAACATTTTATTTACCGGAATTCCTGTTGCCTTGGCCACACTTTCAGCAATATCTTCGGCATCCACTTCTTCTTTCAACAATCTCTTTTCACTTATTTCATTAAGTTCTAAAGTATATTCTGCAATCAACTTTTCCTGACTTTGAAGTTTCCCATATCTGATTTCGGCTACTTTGCCATAATCGCCTTCTCTTTCTGCTTTCTCCGCCGCCATTTTTAAATTTTCCATTTCTGACTTTGAATTCTGCACTTTTTCTACCAGTTCTTTTTCCTGTTGCCACTTGGCTTTGAATGTATCGCGCTCAACAGAAAGATTAGAAATTTCAGTATTGAGTTCTTTTAATTTCACTTCATCTTTTTCTCTCTTGATCGCTTCTCTCTCAATTTCCAACTGACGTATTTGTCGTTCGAGGTTATCAAGACCTTCGGGCATAGAATTCATCTCAAGTCTTAATTTAGCGGCGCTTTCATCAATCAAATCAATAGCTTTATCAGGTAGAAAACGATCTGTTATATACCGGTTTGATAATTCAACAGCAGCAATGATTGCTTCATCTTTTATGCGAACATGATGATGCATTTCATACCTGTCCTTTAATCCTCTTAAAATTGAAATCGCATCTTCCACACTCGGTTCATTAACCATTACTTTTTGAAATCTTCTTTCAAGTGCTTTATCTTTTTCAAAGAATTTTTGATACTCATTCAAAGTAGTTGCACCGATAGCTCTTAACTCGCCCCGGGCCAATGCCGGTTTCAAAATATTTGCTGCATCCATAGCCCCTTCTCCTGCACCTGCACCTACTAATGTGTGAATTTCATCAATGAACATAACAATTTCTCCATCACTGTCACCCACTTCTTTTATCACAGATTTTAATCTTTCTTCAAACTCACCTTTATATTTTGCCCCTGCAATTAAAAGTCCCATATCCAAAGCGAAAATAATTTTGGATTTCAAATTTTCAGGAACATCCCCACTTATTATTCTGATAGCCAAACCCTCTACTATAGCGGTTTTACCTACGCCCGGTTCACCTACAAGTATAGGGTTATTCTTTGTTCTTCTTGATAAAATATGCAAGGTTCTTCTTATTTCTTCATCACGGCCGATAACGGGATCCAGTTTATTGCTTCTTGCCAGTTCATTTAGATTTTTAGCATATTTATTTAAGGCGTTAAATTGCGTTTCAGAAGTTTGAGAAGAAACGGTAGAACCTTTTTTCAAATCCTTAATTGCGGCAATAAGTCCCTTTTCATTAAGGCCGGCGTCTTTTAAAATCTTTGCGGTATTATCATTTCCCTGAACAATGGCCAGCAATAAATGTTCGACACTTACAAAGTCATCACCAAAAGTTTTTAAAGAAGCAGCAGCGCGCAACATTACATTGTTCAAATCACGACTGATCACCTGGGCTGGTTCTCCTGAACTTATTTTAGGTAATTTTTTAATACTCTCATCAACTTTTCCTTCCACAAAATTCACGTTCACATTATTTTTTTTCAAAAGAAAATCTACAGGGCTATCATCGTCAGAAAGTAAAGCTTTCAGCAAATGTTCAGATTCAATGTTTGGATTTTTTTCATTGAAAGCCAACTGCTGTGCTTTCTGAAATATTTCCTGTGATTTTATGGTTAAATTGCTTGGGTTCATATATTTTTTGTTTTAACTAATCAATCTACTTTTATTTATTTAAAGTTTTTGTACAAATATTAATCCAAATATCAAATTTGAAATTATGTCTTATTCAAATGTTAACGACTGCCTCAAATGCAGTCTTACTCTGCTTTTCCTGTTATTTTTACAGATTGCTAATGCTCAAAATAGTTTTAAAAGAACCGATGATTGGATAATAAATAATTTACATAGCCTTGGTGGCAGAGCTGTATTAGTGATATTTAAAGACGGTAAAATTATATATAACCATTCTCAAAACAAACTTTCTCCTACTCAAAAAGTAATGCTAAACGTATCACTATAAAACACGGCAAAGAGGCTAATGAAGCTATCCACGTAATAATTTATAAAAACAAAAACTTTGTTTAGTAGCAAGCTATTTCAATTTCAAATATTTTATCATTTTTATTATTTTTTTTCAAGAATAGTTTTGAAAATTATCCTGGCATTCTAATTTTTCCACAAATTTCCTACATAAGTTTTTGGGCCAAAATATTAGATGTAGATTTGCATGACCTCACGGATTTTCCATTTTCATTTTTTCTTTCCGCGGTCAGTTTTTCATTTCATCGTTCATTAAGGCTATTTTATTTGGCAAGATGTTATGAAGGACAATTTTATTTTTTAAAACAAAAGATTAAAAATGACTAAATACATTTTCGTTACCGGTGGCGTTAGTTCTTCCCTGGGCAAAGGTATTATTGCGGCTTCGCTCGCAAAACTTTTGCAGGCAAGGGGTTTGAGGGTCACCATTCAAAAATTTGATCCATATATTAACGTGGATCCGGGAACGCTAAACCCTTATGAACATGGCGAATGTTACGTGACAGAAGATGGTGCTGAAACGGATCTGGACCTTGGTCATTATGAAAGATTTTTAAATATTAACACCAGCCAGGCAAACAATGTAACAACAGGAAGGATCTATCAAACTGTTATTAACAGAGAAAGAGAAGGTGATTATTTGGGTAAAACAGTACAGGTGATTCCTCATATCACTGACGAAATCAAACGCAGAATGATGTTGCTGGGAGAAAAAAATCAGTATGATGTAATTCTTACAGAAATCGGGGGAACGGTTGGCGATATTGAAAGTCTTCCTTTTATAGAAGCGGTAAGACAAATTCAATGGGAACTCCCGGATGAAGATTGCCTTGTGGTACATCTTACTTTAATCCCTTACCTCAAGGCTGCCAAAGAATTAAAGACAAAACCTACACAACATAGCGTTAAATTAATGAGCGAAAATGGAGTTCATCCTGATATTTTAGTTTGCCGTACCGAGCGCCCTCTGAGTGATGAACTAAAAAGAAAAGTCGCACTATTTTGTAATGTAAAAGTAGATTCTGTTATTGAGGCGGCCGATGCTTCTACCATTTATGAAGTGCCAATTGCCATGTTGCGTGAAAAATTAGATTTAATAGTTTTAAAAAAATTAAATATTACAGATTACAACGAACCCGAACTTACGAAATGGAAAGAATTTCTTGATAAAGTAAAACATCCTGGAAATAAAGTCACTATAGGACTTATTGGGAAATATATAGAATTACAAGATGCCTATAAATCCATATTGGAATCATTTATACATGCCGGCGCAATGAACGATTGCAAAGTACAGGTTGTGAATATACATAGCGAATACATTGATGAAGAAAATGTAAATGAAAAACTTATAGGACTTGATGGCCTGCTGGTGGCTCCCGGTTTTGGTTTCAGAGGAGTGGAAGGAAAAGTGATTGCTGTAAAATATGCAAGAGAGAATCATCTGCCATTTTTTGGAATTTGCCTCGGAATGCAAATGGCTGCCATTGAATTTGCCAGGAACGTTTTAGGAATAAATGATGCTGATTCTTCTGAAATGAACCCCGATACTCCCAATCCTGTTATAGACATGATGGAAGAACAGAAAAAAATTACCGTTAAAGGGGGCACAATGCGTTTAGGCTCTTTTCCTTGCATCATTAAGGAAAACACTCTTGCCTATTCAATTTACGGTAAAACAGAAATTCACGAACGCCATCGGCATCGTTGGGAGTTTAATAATAAATATTTACAACAATTTGAAGAAGCAGGGATGATAGCGAGCGGAATCAATCCTCAAACCGGGTTGGTAGAAATAATGGAATTTATCCATCACCCTTTTTTTATTGGTGTGCAATTCCATCCCGAATTAAAAAGTACGGTAGAAAACCCACAACCCATTTTTGTTCATTTTATAAAAGCTGCAAAAGAATTTGGGCATTCAAGCCAGGAAAAAATTGAGGTTGGAGGTTTAAGGTTCGAGGTTGGAGGTTAGATTATCCGGAATATCCATACATCCTCTGTACTTCTTTTACAATGCTTTCCATTTCAGCATCTTTCCCGGTAGCATCGTAGGGTTGCTTGAGATCGCTGCCAAAGACAAAAGCCACTGTTTGCCAAAAACGCGCAGTAAATCCTCCTTTCAATTCCCTTAAAATATCATAACAATCGGTTCCACCGGTTTCACGGTTTATTAATTTCATCAACACCTTTCCCTGGTAAACAGATAAATTTTTCAGAGGTTCGGTAAACTCTTTTTTCAATTCTTTTTCACGGCTGTTAATATATCTCTTTACATCCGCTTTGTTGGGATCATTGGCAATATGCTTTTCTATATCACTAAATACCCAACCTGCACGGCGCGCATAAGGATATGTTACATAAACAGCATTTCTCAATCGCGTCCATGCTTCTCTGGCAGCAGGGTTTCCTCTGTTCCATATATATATGCCAGCCAGTATTTTTGCCTCAATGGTATCTCCATCATATACTACAGCAGAGCATATAATCGTATCATTAATTCCGTGTTGCGCCATGATTAATGATGGTGTTTTCTGAGTTAAAGATGTCTGCGATCTTGCTTTAAATGTTGCACATGAAAATATCAGTGTTATCAGTGTAACCCATAATCGTAATATAGTAAACCTGGTACGCATTGCAAATGTAAATTTACAATTTTTATAGCTTTACTCAAAAGACATTTCGTCAAATTTTTATCAAAAAATAAACGAGGATTTCAAGAGAATGGTTTTGGATGCTTATTTTTCATCTAATAAATAATTCTAAAATTTAACTATGTGCAATCAAAAACATATAGAAGAGGAAAATCAATACCGCTCCAATAGACAAGTATGAAGCCCATTTCGCTGGTCGTACCCTATTTACAAGAGAAACCACAAAACCACATGACATAATGACCAGGCCAAGCCAAACGAGGTTGATATAAGGGAAATAATAGGCTTTCAGAGTAATGAAATCGGTAAGTTTATCTGTTTCTTTTGAATTGATCTTAAATTTTTTGTTTCCGGCAATTCCGGAAAAATTCAGATACAGATTTTGAGCTATCACGGTATCATCGACATAGCTAATTTGCTGGTTATGGATTGAAAGTTCAGGATACGCTTTGTAACTTATACCATCCTGACCATAAACTGTAATATCTGCTACCAGCGCCGTATCGGTTGGCAAAAAATGAAATTTACCGTTATTAGGATTCTTAAGAATCCCATTCAAAACAAAATACCCTTTTGAATAAAAGACAGAATCTCCGATTGCCATATCATGAGGTCGGAATGTGGTTGTGTCATTTTGTGAATTGGGTACAGATATTGTTGAAATATAAGTGAAAATATCGTGCGCCAGGTAATGCTTTGTAGCAGGATTGGAAGTTAGATTATTATCCTTCATCCGGTAAGCATCCGGTGTTAGCACAAAATCCTCATCAATTTTACCAGTTGAACTGTCAACCCTTTGAAAATGTAGCCTATAAAAAGTTCTCGTTTTCTCTTTTGCAGCCGAATCATTTGTGTAAGTTACTGTATAAGGCCCCATGCGGGTAGGAATTCCTTTAAGAAGAGTAAGATTTTCCATTGGATCTTCCATTCCCAGGCCTGTAGGGTCCTTTGCAAAAGGAATATATAACCCTGTAACCCTGTTATCACTTATCACTTTTCTATTACTCGAAGAAATAAGCATTCCCCCAATCATCAAAGCAAAACCAAGATGGGCAATGGCTGCGCCACCCGCCTTTAGCTTTCCTTTGAGCACAGTGAAAAGATAAGTGGCATTTGCGGCTACTGAGAATATGGATGAAAATAATGCCACATAAATAGCTCCAAGAAAACCAGGTCCCTTCTTTGTGTATTCAATAGGGTAAAAAATAGCTATTAATACAGATGCTGCTACAGCTATACTCAAAGGTAACACCAGTTTATTAGCGAGGTATTTTTTGTTGGTATTTTTATATTTCAAAAATTGGGAAGCACCGGTAAGCAATCCTACTATTATGGCTACCAATACCAGTACTTTATTGTAAGCAAATTCGCGGTCTGCAGGAGCAGCTATATTGGATCCAAAAATTTTATTATAAACAGGCAAAGAAGTAATAGAAATAATGAACAAGGCCGAAAGAAAAAGGATCAGGGAACCAATAAACATCCAGAATTCCCTGGAGGACATATTTTCTTCTTTTTGAATTGCGGGGATTTTTTTCAGATTTTTAAAATACAGGAAAAGTATGGGTAATGAAATTGCAACAACATATAGCCCTATCAGAACATTCATTGATGTACCTGCTTCAGTAAATGCATGTACAGAAGTATCTCCTAATATTCCTGTTCGGGTTAAAAATGTAGAATAGAGAACAAATAAATAAGTGAGGATAACAAAAAAATAAGAAGCTCTTAAAGCATTTTTTGTGGAATTAAAAATAGCCATGCAATGCAATCCTGCAAGCAGAATCAGCCAGGGAACGAAAGCTGCATTTTCCACTGGGTCCCAGGCCCAGTATCCTCCAAATGAAAGAGATTCATAAGCCCATTTGCCACCCATCATTATTCCGGTTCCCAATACGCATCCACTGAATAAAGCCCACGGCATAGCAGCTTTTACCCATCCACCCCAATCTTTTGTAATTAAAGAAGAATAGGCAAATGCAATAGGAACTACTGTACTGGCAAACCCTAAAAATAATATGGGCGGATGGATGACCATCCAATAGTTTCTTAATAAGAGATTTAAACCAATACCATCCTTTATAAAACTAAGATAATCAGGCTGGCTAAAAATCGGACCGGCCAATTCATTTCTTGTTAAGACAAAAGGACTACTTCCGATACGAACATTGAAAACATAAATTCCCAATATCATCATGATAAGAAAAAATTGGGCACAGTTTACTATGGTCATTACAGCAGCTTCTCTTTTCTTTGCAGAAAAAATTAGCACCGTACCCAAGGCACAATGCCACAAAGACCAAAGTAGAAAACTCCCCTCCTGCCCTTCCCAAATACAGGCCAGCAGATACTTTGGCTCCAATTCTTTCGACGCATGTTTATAGGCGTACAGGTATTCAAAATAATGACTGGAGCAAATGTAATAGATAGATATAAAAACTGCGACAAGAGAGAAAGCTTCAATAAAAAATGCTCCTCGTGCGAAACCTATCCACGATTCTTTTTCATCTTCAAGTTGAAGATGGGAAGCTTTAAAATAAGATATTGCAGAAACGATAGAAGCTACAAATGCAAGTAATACAAAAAAATGACCTACATGGCCAGGTAATAAATGTTCATTCTCAAATGTCATGATAGAGCAGTCTTAGTATTGAGTAAGCGTTTTTTCCAATTGTTTTTTATTATCCTTATATTTCGACGGGCACTTGAGTAGAATATCATTGCATTGAAAAACATCCCCTTCCATTCTCCCCTTCAATACTACGCGGTCACTTTGTTTCAGGTCAGCAGGTTCTGGATTGTGATAGATGACCTGTGCAGAGTTACCAAGGCTATCCACGGCATAAAAAGAAAGATAGTTGGGGTTTTTTAATGCATCATACTCTATAGGTTTCGATTTGTCGAGACGGGCGATAAGATGTACATACTTACCTTGTTTTAGTCTTGCAGAAGCAATAGTATCGTAAGTAGAAAAATTTACTGAATACATTAACAATGTGCCGATGGCCGCTGCAATTACTACTAAAATAATTATACTGGATGTTTTCATTATTAAGTTTTTGGAATTGCAAATTTAGTGAAAAATGGGATGCAGAATTCCTGAATTTTGAATGATTTTGATCATGTATTTATGCGAGATTTTTTTGCCATTGATTACACGCCTGTCCGACTATGTCATTAAGGCGAGGATTTTCACGGATGAAGAATTGATATTTTCAGTAATGAACAAAATAGCCAAAATACTTGTTGCATGCGTTGCACAAATTTTCCGAATTAAGAAAGATTTTATTTCACCATTCACGATTCAAACTCTCGCTAAAATTGACATTGAATATGAGACAAAAAAGATGGTTTCAAAAAATGCTACTGTTATGACTGACGGGAAAACGGCCTATAGAGTATTAGAAAATATAGCCAAAAAACACAAGTCGGTAATAGTAAAAGATAAAACACAAGTTTCTAAAATCTTCCCCTGGGTACATATTGCAATTAGCAACATAAAAAAGAAAATATTGGGATTACATCACAGCGTAAAAGATACATACATGCAAAACTATCTAAACGAATTTTGTTATAAATTTAACCGGAGAAAGCAGGGGAAAGATTTGTTTCATAGTTTTCTAAACGTAGCAACTTTATACTCGTGGTATGCACCTTGCACTTAAATGCGGATAGTCATTTAATATTTTTTATTTGTATATAGAATTGGGTACATACCTTTAAATTAATCGTCTATTACAAATAAAATATTTTCAACTATCACCCAATGAAAAAACTAACTTCTATCTTATTTTTTATTGCTGCCATAACCTTCTATCCATCTTGCAAAAAAGGCGATACTATAGTGAACCCCGATCCCACCACGCTGGATTCCGCAACCATAATGGGCTTTAAAGATTCTACGCAATTGATAAAAAGCATGCATCGTATTGATTATGACAGCACAGGAGCCATCATGGATACATCAACCAGTTATTTATATTATGATACCTTAGATAGAAAGATAACGATTCGTTCAGGAGTTTCAGTCGGAGAATGCAGTTACAATAGTTTAGGGCTTCTTGTGCATCTTGAATCATCTGGCGACACCACTACTTCATCTTTAATCACTGAAGCATCTTCAATAGATTATACCTACGATGCTTCTAATATTCTAAAAACAGCTTCCGTTAAAGAGTCTAACGGAGAAAGTTATGTGTATTCAATAAATAAAACTTTGCTTCCTTCCGGAAATTATCAATTGAGCTGGCTGGATCAATTAAATCTTCCAGACAGCAACTATTACCTTGTAAATGTCGATACTAAGGGAGAAATGCTCTCTTATTATGATTACGCCGGACGTTCTTCCGATTCCATTATATACGATGCAACCGGGAATGTAAGCAAGGTTCTGGAAACAATTTATAAGACTGCATATGATACAAGTGGCTCTTTCACATTTACATTATATGATTTTCTTGACAGGGATACAAAAGGTGATCAGTTATATAATTTTTATAAAATATTATTTAATGGCGTTTTTTACATTCCTGGGGATATTTCCGGGTTCGGAGGTGCGGATGTAGGTAATTTTTACCAGGATATTAAATACCGTTGCCTTTCTACAAATATCACCAGGCCGATAGGAGATTTATATTGCCTCGGTTGTGGAGTTCACATCGTCAATTTCAATAATCCAGCGGAATACGACAGCAAAAATCGTTTAGTGGAAATCAGTAATTTTTTTAGTGACACTGAACTTTATCGTACTGATTATACTATTAGCTATTACAAATAAATATTTTCAAAACAAATCTCAACCTTTCAAACCTGTAAATTTATTATGAAACCAAAACTATTTTTTTTAATTATAATTTTTCTTTTCTCCTACCAGGGTTCCTATTCGCAGGATTATTTTATAGTGGACACTTGCAGGCGATGATTCAAATTCATTTGTAACATTGCGATATGGCAGGAAGGATTATGGTTTTGGAGTAATCAATTCAAAAGGAACCATGAACTGGCAAGTCGCTGTGCCAGGATTCCCTCTTGGAATGGGCAGGTTTAAAAATAATGTTGTAGTTTTTTATACCCCCGAAAATCCGGAAAAATTAGGTTCCATAAAAGAGGTCCATGCGGTAATGATAGGTATAAAAGAAAAGAAAGTTTTAGTGGATAAATTAGTTTATGCTAATCCAAACAAAAATGTAATTGAGCCAATTGTGATTGATGATCCTGCCGGCAATTTCAATTATCTTTTAATTCGTACCAGCGATCAGAGAGGAGGGCTTGCCTCAATTGCTTTGAAAGCACAAAGCAAAATGCATGAATTTACACAATTGAGTATAATTTCTTTGGAGAGCAACCTTGAAACCCATATAAAAGATTTAAAAGACATCGCCTTAGAAACATTTTTTGCAGGCGCTTGTGCAGGAAATAATAATGAAGTGTATGTATCTTCTTTTTCCAAAGACCAGTTAATAACAGAAAAGTTTGATGAAGACGGCAACCTAAAGGGTAAACTGGCTGTTGATGCGTCAATCAGGCGTAAATCAGCAATGGATCCTATTATTGAAATCTTCCCCGTTATTAAATATGACAGTATGCAGGGGAACTGTATTGATTTAGCCGTGAAGTACCGGAATGACCATAAGGATGATGTAATGCGTTCATTCAGATTTAATTTCAATGACCAGAAAGCGTACTCTACAGAGGAGACTACCCTGGATAAGGATTATGTAAAGCAACTTGAGAAAACGGAAGGTAAAAAAAACAAACTCTCAAATTTTAAGAGTATTGATGAATTGTATCCGGTACAAATACTGGAAACTAATGATAAAGTAATTGTTCTGAAAGAAATCCAATATAAAACTGGTAGCGGATCGAGTGATGATCCTGAAAAATTTTATAGGGAAGGAAATATTATTTCCATCTATACAAGGGATTTGCATCAGGTAAGCGAAGTTATAATTGATAAGTTCATGGGAACATATATAATGGGCGCAACCTCAATTTGCAGCCATATTAAAAATGGTAAATTATATATCATTACTTGTGAACATGGCAGAAGAGCAGACAATTATAAAGCTGTTTTATCAATTATTAATATGGATGATGGTGCTATTGAAACAAGAACATTAGACAAAGAAGATGCTGGTAAAGGATGGATAACCGACCCAACAACAATATTATGGTTCAGCAATAATTTTATAATCGCATTTACTGAGGGGAAAGCATTTATACGTTTGAAATTTGAAACCGATTTGCAATCTGAAAATTATTAAAAAATAATCCAGATGTTATAACAATGAGTATATAATCGCTTGTTATAAATAAATATTTTCAAACCACAGTAAGCAATAAATAACAGAGATTCGTAATTTCTGCAACGAATAACCTTACAATCCAATAAACCCATTATAAAAAAATTTCCATTTTCAGTAAACGAACCAATAAGCCCAATTTTCCATTATCCATTATCAATTATCCATTATCAATTATCCATTATCAATTACCTTTGCCGTCCAAAAAAAATTAAGAATAAGTACAATGCCTGACCTGGACGTTTTTGACCCTAATTCTGTAGGTAATCCTAACAATGGGATTTTTGGACTTCCATTTACTGAAGAAGATGCGAAACTTATTTTGCTGCCCGTTCCATGGGAAGTAACTGTAAGCTACAAGCCAGGCACAGCAAGGGCTTCTGAACATATATGCACTGCAAGTCTTCAGGTGGACCTGATAGATGACGATCTTTCTGATGGATGGAAACGGGGTATTTTTCTAAGAGAAATGGACAAAAATATTTTGGCTAAAAGTGATTATCTCCGCAAAGAAGCAGAATTATACATCAATTATATTACTGAATGTGACCAGGAAGATGGGAATAAGTTCATGCAAAAAGTGCTGAAAGAAATAAATGAAGGAAGCGATTTTTTGAATGAATGGGTTTATGAGCAAACAAAAGAATTATTAGATCAGGGAAAATTAGTTGGCCTATTGGGCGGTGATCATAGTTCCCCTTTAGGTTTTTTTAAGGCAATTGCCGGTAAATATGGTGAATATGGAATTCTACAAATAGATGCGCATTGTGATCTACGCGAGGCGTATGAAAATTTTAGATATTCTCATGCATCTATAATGTATAATGCACTTGAAGAAATTCCACAATTGACAAAATTGGTACAAATTGGTACGAGGGATTATTCTTTATGCGAAGTAGATTATATTAAAAAAAGTAACAACAGAGTAAATACTTTTTTTGATAAAAATATTAAAGAACGTGGCTATGAAGGTGAAACCTGGAAACAAATAGCTGATGAGATCATAGCTCATCTTCCACAAAAAGTGTATATCAGTTTTGATATTGATGGCCTCGACCCTAAATTATGTCCTAACACCGGAACACCTGTTCAGGGCGGGTTTGAAACACAACAAGTTTATTATTTATTTAGAAGAATCATCGAAAGTGGCCGGCAATTAATCGGTTTCGATCTTAATGAAGTAGGCATAAGTTTAAATGAATGGGATGAAAATGTAGGCGCCAGGGTTCTTTTCAAACTATGTAATCTATTGATAGCTTCAAATGAAAAATATGGAACAGTTTGACATCATCCTCAAAAACGATAAAATAAAATCATACAATAATATTGCTTGGATTTTTTTGATATTGAACTTTGCCGTTTTTATTTTCTTATTGTTTTATGATACTTACCGGTATCCCGCTATAGCTTTTATTTTTGCTTTGATCATTTATCTTTTAATGCGATGGTATCTTTTCAAAACTAATAAGGCCAATTACATTATTGACGAATTTGTATTCTTTATTCCAGCCGCAGGTTGGCTTGGTATGCACAATTATTTAGTTGGCATAGCTTGTATATTAATGGGATTATTGTATAAATTATCTTTGCAAAAAATAAAATTTGTTTTCACCAGAAATAATATAGTGAAAATTAATTTTCCTAAAAAAGAATTCACCTGGAATGAGTTGAGCAATGTGATCCTTAAAGATCATATCCTCACGCTTGATTTTAAAAACAATAAATTAATCCAGGCTGAAATTGAAAAATCACAGATCATTAATGAAGCAGCTTTTAATTCGTTTGCACAATCGAAACTTCATTAAATAAATTGTTTGGATTTTATCTTTAATAAAATATTTTCTCATCAATGAAACACACTCCTTTTCTTTTATATTCTGACGGCAAAGGAAATATCTTTGAAGACACCTCATTATGTGTGTGCGGCAGAAGCGGATGGGATGCTCTGCCCGTAGATACTGAAGAATGGATTGAACTTCCACATGGCGGCCAGTTATATGAATTGCCCCATAGGCGCGGAATCGGAATAGATACAAAAACCGGCGAAATGCGTTTATGTGAAAAAGGATGGGCAGTTGCAGCTTTTATTCCACCTGCTTTTACCGGCACTTACCTTGCTGCTTACGAAACGCTGCCTGGCGCAGAAACTTTACCTTTATTTTGTTACACAGCGGCCGGCTGGTATAATGAAAAATTTTATGTTACAGCAGTAAGAATAGAAAAAGATATCCGGCAGGAAAGTGAAGGGTTTGATGAAACAAAAATTGAAAGTGGTGTAAAGGAATTATTATCTACATATAAGCATAACCGTTTAGTACAACATCTTGCCAATAATTGTTGCCTTACTTATCATTGTCCTGCCGCGCGAAATTATTTCATGGGAAGATGGGAGTGTCCCGTTCCAAGTTCTCCCGCATGTAATGCCAATTGTATTGGCTGCATATCTTTTCAACCACAGGAAGAAACAATCACTTCTACCCAGGACAGATTGCAATTTAGACCTACTGCAGAAGAAATTGAAGAATACACAGTGCCACATTTGGAAACAGCGCCTTTCCCAATTGTAAGTTTTGGACAAGGTTGCGAAGGCGAACCTTTATTGATGTGGAAAACAATTGAAGAAGCTATTATTGAGATGAGGAAACATACTCAAAAAGGTAGTATCAACATCAACACCAATGGCAGCGATCCCAAAGCAGTAAAAGCCTTGTGTGAAGCCGGTTTGAACAGCATTCGGGTAAGTACGAATTCTGCCAGGGAAAAAATTTACAGGCCTTATTATCGTCCTAACAATTATGAATTTAATGATATTACAGAAAGCCTGAAAGTAGTAAATAGTTTCGGAGGCTGGACGAGCATCAATTATTTTGTTTTCCCCGGAATGACAGATAGTGTAGAAGAATATGAAGCACTAAGGACTCTGATAAAATCTACCGGGTTAAAAATGATACAATGGCGCAATTTCAACATTGATCCTGATTGGTACCTTGGTAAAATAGGTATTACTGATACAGGAGAATGTATCGGCATCCGCCAGATGATGAAATTATTAAGGGAAGAATTCCCGGATTTAAAATTTGGTTATTTCAATCCTTCCATAGAAAGGATAAAAGGAAATTTTGAGATGGATTATGCAAAGTAAAAATTGTAATATTTTTAAATCTTTTTTAGTTACTCTCTTAAAGTGTGAAAAAGAAATCTGCAATATTTGTTTACTGAGATTCCCTATTAAGAAAAAGAAAAGATTAGATTAAATCTAAAACCTGATACCACATCTCTCACCCTTAACAAAATAAATTTGTTCAATGCTTCAGATTTTATTGATAGAAGACGATCAAAGAGTATCCGAATTAATAAAAAGAAGTTTGGAAGAGCAGGGATTTGCTGTATCCATTGCTTTTGACGGTGATATCGGAAAGAAATTAGCATTAAATAATGACATTGACCTTCTTATTACCGACATCATTTTGCCCAAAATAAACGGGCTGGATCTTTGCAAAGAAATCCGCCAAACAAAACCCGATTTGCCAATTATAATGCTAACGGCACTGGGAACTACTGATGATAAAGTAGAAGGTTTTGATGCCGGCGCTGATGACTATTTAGTGAAGCCATTCGAAATGCGGGAATTGCTGGTTCGTATCCGCTCTTTACTAAAAAGAAAAAATCTGAATGCGAATATTGCGGGTTTTATTTTAAAAATGGCAGATCTTGAAATGAACCTGAATACCAAAATAGTGAAGCGAAATAATCTTGAAATAAACCTTACTCCAAAGGAATTCAAACTGCTGGAATATATGATGCAAAACCGTAACCGTGTTTTATCGAGAATAGAAATTGCTGAGAATGTTTGGGAAACTCATTTTGATACGGGTACTAATTTTATTGATGTCTATATGAATTACCTGAGAAAAAAAATTGACAAGGATTTTTCAAAAAAGTTAATTCATACCAAATCCGGTATGGGGTTTATTTTTAAAGAAGAATAATTCAAGACTGAAAATGTCCGTCTGATTAGATTTATTCCTGTTGATTTTTTTAACTTAACTGATAATTATTAAAGTGAAAATCAGAACAAGATTAACCTTTTTATTTACACTGATTACAGCCGGAATTCTATTGGTGTTTACTGCCATTATTTATTTTTCTGCCAGGCAAAATCGTGAAAACGAATTTTATTCTTCTCTCAAAAAAGAAGCCATTACCAAAGCCAATCTTTTTTTAAATGCAAAAGTGGATGCCACTACTTTGCAAACCATTTATAAAAATAATCGCAAAGTGATTAATGAAGTGGAGGTGGCGATTTATGATACTTCTTTTCATCTGCTTTATCACGATGCCGCGGATATTGATTTTGTAAAAGAGACACCCCAGATGGTTGATAATATTATCAATAAAAAAGAAATAAAATTTTATCGAACTGATTGGCAGGTAATTGGCATTCTGTATTATTTTGATAATAGAGATTATGTAATTACTGCCGCGAGTTACGATCAATACGGATATAGCAAGTTAAGTAGCCTCCGGAGAAGTATTTTTGTAGTTTTTATGGTCTCTGTTTTATTAATTTTTCTCGCTGCCAGATTATTTATTAAAAAGATTTTTGCACCGTTAATAGAAATGACCAGTAAAGCAAAAACGATCTCCGCTACTAATCTCGATTTAAGATTAAAAACCAATAACAGCAAAGACGAACTCTCCCAATTGGCCAACACATTTAATGAAATGCTCAACCGGCTCGAAAATTCTTTTGATGCACAAAAAAATTTTGTAGCTAATATATCGCACGAATTGCGAACCCCACTCTCTGCAATGATTACAGAATTAGAATTATCACAATTCAAAGAGAGAAGTATCGCAGAATACAAAACTGTTATCAGGCATTCATTGTCAGATGCGAAAAAATTAGCGAGGCTTTCTAATAGTTTGCTTGATTTTGCCAAAGCAAGCTATGACCCATCGGAAATCAATTTTTCAATCACACGTTTAGACGAATTGTTGCTCGATGCACAATTGCAGGTGCAGAAAGCAAATCCTGAATATGATATTGATATTTTGTTTGAAAAGGAATTTGATAATGATGATCTGATCTCCGTAAATGGGAATGCTTATCTTCTGAAAACTGCGTTTGTAAACCTCATGGAAAATGCCTGCAAATTTTCACAAAATAAACATTGTACTGTTTCTATTTCATATGAAAGCGAAAACGTGATTTTAAAATTCACCGATAAGGGATCAGGAATTGAAGAAGAAGATTTGCACCATATTTTTACCGCTTTTTATCGTGGTAAAAACAAGGAATTTGCCGATGGGAATGGAATAGGATTATCTTTGACACAAAAAATTGTGACATTACATAAAGGGAAAATTTCTGTTCAATCAAAAATGAATGAAGGAACGATATTTGAATTAGAACTGCCACATTTGTAGGGACAGGTAGCGACTTGTCCCTGCATACTAATAAAATTCTAATTTTTTTCTAAACCATCTCTAACAACTTTTTCAAATGCGCCATCTTACTTTTGCACTCAATAAATAATTATCACATGGACGCAGGCCCAGATTCTACTTTTCAATTTACTAATTAACGCCCGTCAACTTTCATAATTTTGTTATGCCGGTTTACAGACACAAAATCAGAGTTATGTACAAGATATTCAACTTTACAAAAAAAACTTTCCGTAATCAATCTGATAATAATTATCCCATAGGAATGGATAAAACACCAACTATTTTGTTTGGTTTAGACAAAAAAATAGGCATTAACCATACCATAGTAAACGAACAAATATTCTGGAAACGGGATTATCGTCTGATAAAAAAAAGACGGGATCACCGTCCTGTGCAGAGCTTTTAATTTAAAAAAATCAGAACATGAAAAATTTTAAGAATTGGTTCAATGCTTTTTCGCTGGTGTTATTGTTTACAATTATTATGGATCTCATTGTTAACACACAAAGACATTCAATTAATGGCAAAAAAACCGCGATGATTATTATCACGCTCTCTGTTTTGCTATGTGCACTTATTATAAGAAACCTGTTTATTTTAAAAAGGGGGGAAAAAAAAGATGATAAAAGAAGCAGCAGCAAAGATTATAAAGCGCATTCCTTTTACAAGTGAAAATTTATCAATAGGATTGAATGCTACTGCCGCCGGCAGGCTGAAGAGTGCAGCAAAGGGTGACAGAAATTTTTATTTTTCTATGCTAGAAAGCAAAGAAACAGGGCTGTCGTATGAGGAAGTCCATGAAAGGCAAAAAACGGCTGGGTTAAACGAGATAGCACATGAAAAAGCGCCAGCATGGTATATCCAGTTTTTGGAAGCATTCATCAATCCGTTCATCGGTGTATTGATCGTCATTGCGGTGATCTCATTAATAACAGATGTGCTTACTGCAGCTCCTGCCGATCGCGATTACAAAACTGTAATCGTAGTTTCCATCATGGTTTTACTGAGTTCTTTTTTGCGTTTCTGGCAGGAGTTCAGAAGTAATAAAGCGGCAGAACAATTGAAGAGTATGGTAAAGACAACTACATTGGTTTTGCGGGAATCGCTTGGCAAAAAAGAAATTGATATTAAAGAAATTGTGCCCGGCGATATTGTGTTTCTTTCTGCCGGAGATATGATTCCCGCCGATTGCCGCATCATGCAATCCAAAGATTTATTTATAAGCCAGGCTATGCTCACTGGCGAAGCGTTGCCTATGGAAAAAAGAGAATTGAATGTGCCCGACGCGGATACAAAATCACCTTTGGAATTAGAGAACATTTGTTTTATGGGCACCAATGTGGTGAGTGGTTCAGCGGCTGTGATTGTAGTAAATACTGGCAACGAAACTTATTTTGGCTCTATCAGTAAATCGCTTACAGGCAAGCGTGCAGAAACAAGTTTTGATAAAGGCGTGAATAGTGTAAGCTGGTTGCTCATCCGGTTTATGCTGGTGATGGTGCCGCTTGTTTTTTTAATTAATGGTTTTCTAAAACATGATTGGCTGGAAGCTTTGCTTTTTGCGATTGCCATTGCCGTGGGCTTAACTCCTGAGATGCTACCAATGATTGTTACGGCCAATCTTGCAAAAGGCGCCATAAATATGAGCAAAAGAAAAGTGATTGTAAAACGTCTGAATGCCATTCAAAATATTGGAGCGATGGATATTCTTTGCACCGATAAAACAGGTACTCTTACTTTAGATAAAATTGTATTGGAACGGCATCTCAATATTTTTGGCGACCAGGATGAAGAAGTATTGAAATGGGCTTACCTGAATAGTTTTCATCAAACAGGATTAAAGAATTTGTTGGACATGGCGGTACTGGAGCATGTGGAAGTTCATCAACATTTAAAAGCGGATCAAAACTTTTTAAAAGTAGATGAAATTCCTTTTGACTTTGGCCGCAGGCGCATGTCTGTGATTCTGAAACAACGTAATGGAAAACATTTGTTGATCTGCAAAGGGGCCGTAGAAGAAATGCTGGGTTTGTGCAACTATGCTTTTGACCCCGGCGATGATAAGCAATTACATATCGAAAACGATAGAGTAATTCCGATGGGTTCAAAGATGCGTGATATCGTTCTAAACACTTCTAAAAAATTAAATGAAGAAGGGCTGAGAGTTTTATTGGTCGCCATCAGGGAGTTTGATAACAGGGCTTTGACCTATTCTGTTGCCGATGAGAGAGATATGATCCTGACAGGATTTATTGGCTTTCTCGACCCTGCAAAACCGTCTGCAAAGCCAGCTATTGAAGAGTTACATAAATTAGGCATCGGGATAAAAGTATTGACAGGCGACAATGAAATTGTAACAAAAAAAATATGCAAAGATGTAGGAATACCTGTCAACAACATTGTATTGGGAAATGAATTGGAAAAAATAACTGATGACGAATTGACAGCGAGAATAGATGATATCAGCATTTTTGCCAAGCTAAGTCCTGCACAAAAAAGTCGTGTAGTTAAAGTGCTACAGGCACAAGGACATACCGTTGGTTTTATGGGAGATGGCATTAACGATGCAGGCGCATTGCGCGATGCGGATGTTGGAATTTCCGTAGATACTGCTACCGATATTGCTAAAGAAAGTGCAGATATTATTTTATTGGAGAAAGATTTAATGGTGCTACGTAAAGGCGTAATATACGGAAGAAGGACTTTTGGCAATATTATCAAATATATCAAAATGACTGCCAGCAGCAACTTTGGTAATATGTTCAGCATGTTGGGCGCCAGTGCCTTCCTACCTTTCCTTCCAATGCTTCCTATTCAGATTTTAGTTAATAATCTTTTATACGATATTTCTCAAACCTCTATTCCCTGGGATACCATGGATAAAGATTACCTGGAAGAACCTAAAAAGTGGAATGCAGGGGGTATTGCAAAATTTATGGTATTTATTGGTCCTATCAGTTCCATTTTTGATTATGCAACATTTGCACTCATGTGGTTTATTTTCAAAACTAATTCGCCGGACCATCAAAGTTTATTTCAGACAGCCTGGTTTGTTGAAAGCCTGCTATCGCAAACTTTAATTGTGCACATGATAAGAACACGTAAAATTCCATTTATACAAAGTTGGGCAACGGCTCCTGTTGTAGCGCTTACATCACTTATAATGGCAATAGCTATTATGATTCCTTTTTCTCCTTTAGCTGCATCTTTTAAAATGGTAGCGTTGCCGATCAGTTTTTTCCCATGGCTTTTGGCAATATTGATAAGCTATTGTGCATTGACACAGATAGTAAAAGTTTGGTTTATAAAAAAGTTTAATCAATGGTTGTAAATGATTCAAGGTAAATACTGAAAATAAAAAGTTTTCTACCGGAATGAAATAGCTTTTTTAAGAATATAATTTTAGAGAATTATCATTTAAAATTTTTATAGCACACTAAAATTTATGAAAATACTATTTCCATTATTGTAGTAAAAACAAAAAAATAAGTTGAAATTTTAAGGCAATTGCTATGAAAAAAATTATTATTCTTTCTCTTCTTTATTTATTTAAATCGCCATTTGCTTGGGCTCAAACCAATGTAGATAGTACAAAGGAAACAAAATGGACCAAACATTTTCAACTTACCGTTATTTCGCAAAATCATTTGGCCTTTAGAGCTCTTTATAGCGGCAGAAATAGTTTATCTGATAGTTCAGAATGGGGCGCTACCAGTATTACTTCTACATTATTTTTGGGAAGAAAATTATGGAGAGGAGGTGCCTTTTATTTTAATCCGGAAATTTCAGGAGGCCAGGGTTTGAGTTATTCTCAGGGAGTTGCAGGAGCTTTAAACGGTGAAACATATCGCGTAGGAAATCCTGCGCCAGGGTTATTTATTGCCCGGGCTTACATTCAACAACAAATTCCGTTGGACAATTCTTCATTTGAAGATGAAGATGATGATGTGAACCAAATAAAAGATATAGTGCCCGCAAATCGAATTACAATAAGTGCCGGAAAATTTGCCATCAGTGATTTTTATGATGATAATAAATATAGTCATGATCCAAGAACACAATTTATGAACTGGTCACTTATGTCGAATGGTGCGTGGGATTATCCTGCCAACACAAGAGGTTATACATTTGGAATTGTAACTGAATTAATTAAACCAAAATGGGCATTAAGGTTCTCCAGCGTAGCAGTTCCTAAAATTGCCAATGCGCCTGAAATGGAGTATAAAATTACAAAAGCACATTCTGAAACGATCGAGTTTGAAAGAAAAATAGTTTTAAATAAAAGGTCCGGGGATATTTGTTTCTTTATTTCAGATACCCATTCCAGGGCACCTTCATATTCTGAAGGATTGAAAGCAATAGCTGATAATGACACTTATCTTTTAAATGTTATTTCTGGTAAAGCAGAAGGGGATGTTTATGGTGGCAAAAAGTTTGGATTAGGTTTTAGTGCAGACCAGGAATTGAATAATGAGCTTGGTATTTTTATGCGAGCCGGTTGGAATGACGGGAGAGACGTAACGTGGGCATTTACAGAAATTGACCAAACTCTCAGCGTGGGAATTTCTTTAAAAGGTATCAGGTGGCATAGACCTTCAGATGTTTTTGGGATTGCTTCGGTAATTAATGGCATCTCAGTTCCTCACAGGGATTTCCTGGCAGCAGGTGGTTATGGTTTTATAATTGGGGATGGCAAACTGAATTATGGGCACGAAGGAATTATTGAAACATATTACAATGCATTTCTTTCGAAATTTTTCTGGCTTACATTAGATTATCAATTTGTAAATAATCCGGCTTATAATAAAGATAGGGGGCCTGTAAATGCATTCGCTGTAAGAGGGCATGTAGCGTTTTAGTATTCACCAAAACAATCAAATGAAATTACTGAAAATTGACGGAGATTTTTTCCACAAAATGTTATTGATTATCATTACTTTCTTATTTATGAACTACCTGGTAAATCGCATTCAAAAGTGAATTATTTCCCGGAGCATCACCCAGTAATTGCCAAATCATTACGCCACCCCCTTTTTGCATAGCCAACTCTGTTTTCTTTTTTATAGTAGCCAAATTATTATAGTACATCACTACATCGCCAGGCAAATTCAAAGTATCCGACAATTCGCTGTTTGGGTAAAGCGAGACAATCTGACTGTAATTCATACTCACTACTGGGGAATTATCTTTGCCAAAACCATATCCATAAAATGGAAGACCAAGCACTAATTTCTCTTTAGGAATTCCTCTTGTATTATGCCAATAGTCCAAATCATCAACAGCCATAGAATAGGTTGAAGGATCGCCGGGATCCTGCGGGCGCCATGGTCCTGTATTATCGTAAGACATGATATTCACAAAATCAAATTGCTTCAAAGCCTTGTCTGGAAGTTGATCTTTATAAGCAGTAGCAATCGCGGCAGTAATTAATTTTTTCTCTTGCCTGAGAGCTGCAGCTAATCCCACCACAAACTTTGTGTAGTTTTTATCTATATCATCTCCTTCTATGTCCACGTCAACTCCATCCAGATCATATCTCTTTACTAAAGAAACCAAATTATCAATAAACCCTCTCCTGTTTTTATTATCCAGCAAGACAGAGAAATAGGGATGAGGCCCACCGCCGCCAATAGATGCAAGTACTTTTACATTTTTTTGATGTGCTTTTTTTATGAGCGTGTCAATGGCGAGATCATTCCTGAAATTTCCTGCTGAATCAGGGTTGATAAAAGCAATATTTAAATGAGTGATCTTATTTAAGAAAAGATAAGAAGAATCAGAATGAACAGTATCTCTTACAGCAGTATATAAAAAATAATAGCCTACTATTTTAAAAGATGATATTCCTGTCTTATTTTCTTTTTGGCTATTTACAGATAAGGAAATAAATAAAAAAAACAAAATTGAAAAAGACAATTTAATTCTCATCCACTCAATATTTTAGATATTCAAATCTATACATTTATTATATAATTTTCATCCTGTAAAAAAAAATTATAGAGACAAAACTCCTCATCATATGTTTGAAGCAGATAAAAAAAGGAACTTATACAGAAAATAATCTATGGTTGAAAATTTTAAATGTCTTTTTAAATTTATCCAGAAAATCTATCCGTCTTTCAGCCTGAAAATAATTGCAAAAATCAAAGCAACTATAAAGGCAACCGTAAATAGCATCGCCATATATTTTATCTGAATCAATAAAGGGGGCGCTCCCATTTCTTTTAGTTCCGGAGGCTCGGGAAACTTTTCTTCATCATATTCCATGATAATTTATTTTTGAATATTTAAATAAATAATTATGCCAGAATAGGTTAAGAAAGGGTACAAAAATCAAATATTCCCATTATCGCAATGATTTAAATATTTGAATAATTACAATCCCAAACGGGAAGAATAATAAAATTACTTTGATTTTGAAATAGTACGAATTGAAACAAGTATTCAGACAGAAAGAAATATCAATGCTACTAATATTTTATTTTGCCTTGTCATTATTAAAGCATTCGAATGCAGTGTAAACAGCTCTGTGCAAAATAGTGCCATGATTCTCATTAGGAAAATATTGAAAATGAATGATTAAATTTTTTTGATGATCCTTTTGCAAAATGCTTATTAGTCTTTCTGCATCATCTTTCATTAATTTTCCTTCATTACCTACCCCAACGTAGATAGATGTATGTTGCGTAAGATCCTTCTTTTGAAATTTAGGCTCTGCCGTTAATAATGATTCATTATTCCACCATAGACTGGGGCTGACCATTATATAATTTGTAAATAATTCTGGCTTTTCAAAAAGTATCTGAGGGGCTAAAAGTGCCCCCAACAATTGCCCGATAATAGTTTTGGAGGAATTGGTTTTATAATCTTTTTCGATAAAAGGCTTAATTCATTCTCAATAAATGAAATAAATATTTGTGAACCGCCTGAAGTGGGAGAATGATACCTATTTTCATTTTAAAAAAACATTTTTATATTATTATTTAATCGAAGCCAATTTAAACAATGTTTATATCTTTAAAAAAACTAAAATCACGTGGAAGTGGAATTCGAAACGTTTGAACATTCTGATATGCGATCCTTAGCAGATCTGCAACCTGAAGGTTGGGGAGACATCACTCCTGCTTATCAATTTTATGTTACTTCGCGATTTTGTTTTCCATTAAAAGTAATTATTGATAATAAAATAATTGGAATAGGTGCGGCTATCATTCACAATGAGGTAGCATGGTTAGGGCAGATCATCGTTCATCCTGATTTCAGGAATAGAGGGATTGGCAAAAAGATTTCCCAGGCACTTGTTGATCTGTGCAAAGCAAAACATTGTGAAACTATTTATCTCATTGCAACTGATCTTGGAGCTCCCATTTATGAAAGCATTGGATTTGAAACGGAAACCGAATATTTATTTTTTAAAGACATTAAAATTGGTTCGGAATTTTCAACTTCCCAATTCATAGTGCCATTTGAAGAAAAATACCGTGAACAAATAATAGCCATGGATAAAACCATTTCCGGAGAAAACCGTGTTCATCATCTTGAACCACATTTTTCGAGAAGTTATCTTTTTAAAGAAGGTGAAAAAACAGAAGGTTATTTAGTCCCAACTTTGGGAGAAGGTTTAATAATTGCCAATAATTATAAAGCGGGTATTGAAATGATGAAATTCCGATTCATGAATAAAGAAAATGCCAATCTTCCAGTTGATAATTCTGAAGCGATAAAATTTTTGCATGACAATAATATTAATGAATACAGAAGCGCCAAAAGGATGAGACTCGGAATTGAAAGGAAGTGGCAGCCTGCAAATATTTATAATAGAATTGGTGGAAATTTAGGTTGATCCAAAAAGGAATCGTGTTTATTTATTCGTTTGCTGAGCTAAAAAATCACTTCATCCGGTAATTAGACTTTAACTTAGTTTTTAACCTACCAATAATATCTTTAGACATTATTTCATTCAGACGAACTTAAAAGCTTTTTTACCATTGACTCAACTGAGATTGAGTCCTAGCCTTGAACGAATATTTATTTCACAAGCGTGCAAAAAGACCTGTGTTACCGGATAGTAAGAATGAAGATTTTAAGGAAATTGATTTCAAATCGCTTTTCCATAAAAAAATTATCATGATAAAATTCTATTTTTTTCTTTTTGCGATCTTACTGCTCGGTAACGTTAAAGCACAATCACATTATTCCACTTTTACACTGGAAGGGAATATAAATATTGATACAGGCAAAATGTTATTATTGTCGTTTTGTGAGTTCTATCCGCATAGCAAAAGTACCTATGAAACGAAAATTGTGAATGGCAAATTCAGATTTACAGATTCTATTTTATATCCTGCCGCTTTTCGGTTACTGGGAAATATAGGACCTGACAAAAGATACTTGTCTGATATTTTTTTTGTTGACAGCGGAATACAAAAAATTACTTGCCATATGGACTCCATAAGAGAAACACCTGCAATTGAGAATGCGAGCATGAGAGAATTCAGGGGTGTCTACCAGGAATCTTATCTTCCCGTCAAGAATGCATTTTCCAATTATTACCATAAAAGGGACAGCCTAAATCACAAATACAATCATAAGTTTCCTCTTGACATTTCAGCTTATCTTTCAGATGAATTTGATTCTGTACTTAAATATCGCAGTATCGTTTTATTAGGCTATGTAAAGGAACATCCTGATTCCTATGTAGCTTTATGGAATTTGATCGGTTGGTTCGGATTTGGTTATGAGCCTATCTACGATTCGATATATGATCAATTTTCAATCGCAATAAAAAATACTTGGACAGGAAAAGAATTGGCTAAAAATTTACACGCGGCATCAATTGTAAGCATAGGAAAGAAGTTTCCTCATTTTTTATTTTTAAACACAAAAAACAAAAAAGAAGTATTATCAATTGATCCTCACAAAAAATATACCCTGATCGATTATTGGTTCAGTCACTGTGGGCCGTGTATTGGTGAGTTTCCTGAATTGAAAAGCTTATTTGAAAAATATCATGATAAAGGATTTGACATTAAGGGAATTTCTGTGGATAATAAGGAAAATACGAATGCCTGGAAAGATGTTATCAAACAATATCATCTTCCCTGGAAACAATATCTTGATCTGAATCATTATGAGGCGGGTAAACTGCATATAGATGCATTCCCGACAAATTTTCTATTAAATGAAAAAGGAGAAATTATCGCAAAGAATATCGAACCGGATCAGTTGAAAAAATTATTGGATGATAATTTGGAAATAAAATTCCCAAGCAAAGCTACCTACCCTATCCGATAAATTAACGGCCTTCATTTATCTTATCGCATTTTTAATATATTTTATCCAGGTATTGATAAAATAGGCATTATCCACATTATTTATTTTTGAATCACATAGATGCATCGTTATCCTTATGTCATCGCAGGTAGAAATGAGTACATAATCAAGACGTTCTCCATTTGCCAGTTCAATGGCCTCACCGGAAAACCTGACGCAACCCATAGAATATTCTTTGGCTTTTCCTATTATTTTTTTTGAGGATAATCTCCTGGAAATTTCTGTCAGGGCTTCTATGAATTTTCCAATATCTTTTTTTTCTACCGGGAAGAAACCTTTGAATTTATCTATAAGAGTTATCGTATTACTATAAAATGCAGGTTGAGAAATAGCCTTATCCAACAAAATATATTTTTGTGCCATACTTTGATCTGCGACACATATAAAAAGAAATATAAAAATAAATTTCATAAAAATTGACCATTATTTATGTTGGTAAAAGACACCCCTAAGTGAAATTGAAAATGAATAAGTGTACGGTAGAGAATTTACCGGAATCAGAATACTGGCGTATTGTCCATATTTTTCCCCGGCTTTTGTTGGTTTTAACTTCCTTGGTAAAAGGAATCTCACCAGGTATTTTTTTATAAATATCCTGGGTTTGGTTTTTAGTAACGGAAACTTTCTTTATTTCTATTCTTAAACCGGTAATTACTTTTTTCATCTATATTGCTTACACCAAAACCTTGCCATTACATTAATTGCTTTGCTTCATAATTAATTGCTTCATGGACTACATTATTCAAGGCTGCGCCGGAGTTATTAATTAAATAATCTATAATGTGTTTATTAAGGTCCATAGCGGTAGCATGGGAAGGAAGCGCAGAGGCTAGTTGATTTACCACATATATATTCTGCTCTTTCAGATTATTAACAGCGCGCCAAACTTCCGGCGAAACATATATCTGCTGACTCAAATTATATTCGTATTCCTGCTTTATGGATTCTATCAGGGATATCTGCATTTGCCTGCATGATAGCCCGGAATTATTGATACGCGATAATAAATTCTGAAGAGAAATTCTTTCGGTAAGCAATGTAATCCTTTCGTAAGCCTGCAGGCGCAGTTTTAATGTTTCAGGGTCATTTTCTTTTCTTTCAGCCATCACCTTCTTCATGTTTGAAAGTTCAGTCAATACCCAAACAAAGGCTAATAGAAGTACAAGTAAAAAAATTACAATTATGGTTTCAAATGTTGACATATCTATAATTTATAAGCAAAAATAATCATTCCCTCAGGAAAGGTTGTAATTTCGTAAAAGTGTAAATTAATATCAGATTTATACTGAATAGAAATTAAAACGAATTTCATTAATAATTAGTGTAAATAATTGTAAAAAATATGGAAATAATCAATAAACCCCCGGTTTCTTTAACCGAATCTGCTGTAAATGAAATAAAAAGGCTGATGAATCAAAATGACAACCAGGGTAAATATTTGCGCATTGGAGTTAAAGGAGGCGGATGTTCGGGTATGTCTTATCTATTAGGTTTTGAGAATAAAACAGAAAAAGATGAAATATATGATATCGATGATATTTCGTGTATTATCAATCCGGCTCATTTAATTTACCTGCACAACATGGAAATTAACTGGCAAGGAGGCTTGAATGCCAGGGGGTTTAGTTTTAATAATCCCAATGCCAGTAAAACCTGCGGCTGTGGAAGTTCTTTTGGAGTGTAGGTTTGCGGCAGACATCATCTACCTGTTTTCGTAATACCCGTTGGAAAGGATGACAAAAACGAACAGAAATATTACAAATAACTTTTTAGAAAATCAGGGATGCTGTTTTTGTTTTCAGTAAACAAATCTGCTCCCACCAGCTAAAATATTTCAGATTATCTTCCAAAAAGACATCAATTTTCAATTCATAAAAAAACCGGTAATTCTTACATTACCGGTTTCCAAATTGTAAACTTATTTTGATTGCACCATCCTGGCTCTTAGCGCCTTCTTTTTTTCAGATTTGATACGTGCGGTACCTAATGGCTTGTCTTTGGCAAACTCAATAAGTATTGGTGCAGCTACAAAAATAGAAGAGTAAGTTCCCGTTACCACACCTATCAGCATACAGAAAGAAAATCCACGGGTTACTTCGCCGCCGAAAATAAACAATGCAAGCAAAGTAATAAATACCGTTACCGAGGTCATTATCGTTCTGCTCAACGTGTCATTGATTGCCCGGTTGATAATGCTTTCTTTAGAAGCCCCTTTCATATTATGACTGTCCTCTCGTATTCTATCAAACACAATTACCGTATCATTCATCGAGAATCCGACGACCGTAAGGACTGCCGCAATAAAATGCTGATCAATTTCCAACGGAAACGGCACAATATGTTTAAAGAAAGAGAAAACGATAAGCGCCACGAATACGTCGTGCAGCAATGAAATAATAGTACCTACTGAATACCGCCAATCCCTAAATCGAAGAAAAATGTAAATAATAATAGCAAAAATGGCAAAAATAACCGCTTTAATAGCACCTCTTTCCAGATCCTTTGAAATTATCGGTTGTACCACCTGCGAACTTTGAATGTAATTTTTAGCAAATTCAGGCTCTGTAATGGTAGCTGGTAATTGTGATTTTAATCCCTGGTATAGCCTCGCTTGAACTGCACTATCAGCATTATTCACACCTATCAGGTAGGAAGTAGTAATAGCCAGATGCTTATCATCCCCTACTGTTTTTATGACCGGGAAATCCCCGTCAAAAGCAAGATGCAGGGGATTACGAATAGAGTTAATGTTCACATCATGATCAAACTGTACGGTATAACTTCTACCACCTTTGAATTCAACTCCTTCCTCAAAGCCATTAAAGAAAGAACCTACTCCAAAAATTAATACAAAAATGGAAATAAAATACGCTACTTTCCGGTATTCAATAAACTTATATTTAGCATGCTGGAATATCTTCTTTGAAAATTTAGTGAAATAAATAAAATGTCTGTCTTTTTTGGACATCCATAAATCGGTAACAAGCCTCGAAATTAAAATTCCGCAAAAAAGTGAAAGTGTAATACCCAACATCTGCGTAGTTGCAAATCCAAGCACAGGCCCTAAACCGAAATAAAATAAAATAGCGGCAGTTAAAAATACGGTAACGTGAGCATCAATTACCGGAGCATAAGACCGGATATAGCCATCATGAACCGCCAAATGGTGGCTTTTTCCACGTGCCAGCTCTTCTTTTATCCTTTCAAAAATAATTACATTGGTATCCACTGCCATACCGATGGTAAGCACAAGTCCTGCAATACCCGCAGCAGTTAACGTAGCGCCCAAAGCGCTTAAAATCCCAATAGTAAATAAGAGGTTTAATATCAATGCAATGTTGGCAATCCATCCAGCCGTATTATAATAAATCAACATTAATATGAAAATGACAAGAAAGGAAATAACGAAGGCCAACATACCACCATGCACAGCTTTCTCTCCAAGAGTAGGTCCTACTATTTGCTCCTGGACAATTTTTGCGGGAGCGTCAATTTTACCAATTTTTAAAATGCTCGCCAGGTCTTGAGCCTGCTGTACTGTAAAGTTGCCGCTTATCTCTGAATTTCCCCCTTCAATGGGACCATTTACATTAGGAGCGCTATAAACTATATTATCCAAAACAATAGCAATAGGCCTGTTGACATTAGCAGTTGTCATTTTCCCCCAGATACGGCTACCGGTAGGTGTCATGGTCATTTTAATGGCGGGTCGTCCATGTTCATCATAATCTGCTTTGGAATCCTCAACTCCTTCACCTTCCAATTCTGCTTTGTCAGTTCCGGGAATTGTTTTTATGGCATATAATTCAAAATATCTTTGTCCTGTTTTATCATTTTTTTGTTCAAGGCCATACAAAAATTTAATGTTGGGAGGAAAATTATTCATCACCACATTCATGCTCAGGTATCTATTGGCCAGGGTAGTATCTTTCGCTTCTACTGTTGCGATAGCAGGGTAATATTCTGTTTTCCCATCTGTGCCCTGCTGGGGGCCGATGAAATGAATAACACTCGCCAATGGATGCTCATTAGCCAGTAATTTTGCTGAATCGGCTGAGGAATTTTTTAAAGAATCTATAGATACTCCACTGATATATTCAGCGAGCGCTTTATCTGCATCATCAATATTCTTTCCAATTTCTCCAATATTATATACTGCCCAGAATTGCAGATGAGCAGAAGCCTCAAGTAAATTTCTTACCCTTTCCGGATTTTGAACCCCAGCTAATTCTACATTGATAATACCCTTATTGACATCAAGGTTAATAGAAGGCTGTGCTACCCCAAACTGATCAATACGTTTTTGGAGTACTTTGTAAGTTTGACTAATGGCAGTTTTAGAAGTAGCTTGCAAATCATTTAAAACTTGCTGATCGTTTTCAGTAATCTTTATCGATTTTCCTGCGCCGGCAAATATTTCGGAAAGATTGGTTCCGGGATTTTGCTGTTTAAAAGCCTGTCCGAATAAAGTAATAAAATCCTCATTGCTGTTCAGCTTTTCATTATTGGCCGTTCCAAGTGCTTTTAATAACCGGGGGTCTTTAGGGTTATTACTCAATGATTTTAGTAACCCATCAAGGCTTACATTTAAAGTAACAGCCATACCTCCCTGGAGATCGAGGCCAAGACTTAGTTCATTTTCTTTACATTTTTGATAAGTAGTTCCTAACAAAGGATATATCTTATCATCCCTCGTACTATCAAGATAATGAGCAAATGTTTTTTGAACCAGTTCATCTTTTGCATCACCAGAAATGCCCGGATGGCTTCGGGTAACAAATCTTATTGCCTTGGCTTTCATTTCATTCTCATGACTGTTAACCACCCAGGTAAAAGAAAGTTGATAAACAGAGATGAGGATAAGCATTATGGCAAAGAACCACACCAAACCTTTCAGTTTCATATCGTAATTTAATTTTTAGAAGTTTGCAAAGATAGGGGATTGAAGTGAAATTTATTTGAGATTGTCAATCTCAAATAAATTCTCAAAAATCCAATACAATGCGATGGTCATATAATCTTATCTATCTTATCTATTGGGATTCCTTAACTATCTTTTGAACCACTGCCCTGTCAGTATATTGAAGCTTCAGAAAATAGACTCCGGCAGGTGCATTTCCCAAATCCACCGGCATTTCGGTATAACCGTTTCCGTTATATTCTTTAGACCAGATCAATTGCCCAACGGAATTATAAATATGTGCACTTTGTAAAGTAACCGGAACCTGGTAATTCCTGATAATAAATTGTTGCGTGAAAGGATTGGGATAAATTAAATATCCCTGCTGTTTTAATCGTGCAGGAACTGTAATTCCATAAATATTGATATTATCAATATAAAGATCATTCTGTTGATTGCTCTTTGCCACAAAATAAACCTGGAAATCCTGGGAACCAAGGTAATTAGACAAATTTATGTTTACATGCGCCCATTCATTGGCCGTAGGTACAAATTCAGTTCCCGGTGAATTAGAAGCAGTTTGCAAATTGGTTCCCCAATTTTTCCAGATAGTTGTAAAAGTTTGCCCGCAATCGGTTGTTACCTGTAGTTCCAAAGTATCCGATAAACCCGCTAAAATCCCTGTAGCATATGCATAATCAAAAGAAACATACATGGAATCATAAGCTGGGGTGCCCGAAATAACCGAAGAAATAAAATCATTAGTAGTTCCTGCTTCGGTTGATTCAAAATTCTTTATTACCATTGACGCAGATCCGGTTTTGGCGGCAGCAGTGCTTCTCTCCCATGTGATTCCTCCACCAGGATTTTCTATCGCCCACGTCGGTGGCGGGAAAACTGCGTCTTCAAATCCTTCACTATCGGGCGGATTTATAGTTCCTAATACAAAAAACGATTTTCTGATCGTATCATTTAAAACATTTTCATCTCCTGTGCCATCTGAGGATATTGGATTTGCGCTGTAAACAGTAATTACATGTTGTCCTAATGTAGGCGTAAATGTATTTAATGGAACATTCATTTGTGCGTCCGGAGCCAGGGAAACCCCGGTAACAATAGTTTGTAAAGGCGCTCCATTGTCTATCATATACGAAACATTAAAGCCTGTAATAGTTGAGAATCCCACGTTTTTAACGATTGCTACCGGAATGTTAGGTTCTACGCAGTCTGTTGTGGATGGAGGATTAACAGTTGTTACCATAATATCTCTTGATTTTTCCTGGCTGATATTAATGTTATCAAGATAAATATTATTCCCATAATCGCTGATATTTCTAAAGGCAACAATAATATTTCCGCCATTTAAAATGGGTCCATCAACCGTTATTTTTTGTGTTTCCCAATCGCCCGGAGCCGGGTTCAGATACGCATCGGAAGAAGACCCTGCGGTAGCAAGGGCTGCGCCGCCTTTATTAAAATAAGTAGTAAATGTAGCGCCGCAATCATTGGAAACCAATACCTGCAAACTGTCATTATATGCGGGATCAGGATAATTTTTATTGGCAAGATCAAAACTGATTACAACCGGATCAGTGCCTGACAAAAGAAGTTTTGGAGTACGGATTTCATCTATTTGCCCGGTAACATTATTATCATAATTATCAATAAAAATGGAATGTGCACTGTTATTTCCAGGAATAGTAGTTTGCCATGTATTATTATTATCAGGATTAATGATACTCCATCCTGACGGTGGAAAAGTTCCGCTCTCAAAACCTTCCGAAACTGGCAACGGCATAGGATTTGAAACGGTAAAAGGTACAGATAAAGTATCATTGGAAGGAACCTGATCTGCACCAATCCCATTTACATTTGAACTAAAAAATTTGAAAGTGGAAGTGCCGGTGCTAACTAAAACTGAAGGGAAACTTACCATTTGAGTTGCGTCAGTTGATAAATTTGGATTTAGATTTATCGTAACAGGCGAACCTCCGTTTAATGTGTAACCCACAGTTATAGATGTAATCGTATTTAATCCTTTATTTTGAATAAGTACTTCGGGAGTAATATTTCCTGCACATGTTAGGGCAGATGGGTGATAAATAGAATTGCAACCTGAATTTTCGTAACCTCCTGGATTAATCGGTAATATAGGTGAAGCATCTCTCGTAACCGCACCTGTAGGTGGAGTTGCACCCAATGAAGTTTCAAGCCCGGTTCTATAGGTTTCAAGAACATATTCCATTCTTGCTACTTGTTTTTTGGTAAACATGCTATAGCAATCATCCATTGTATAATCCATGAAATCCTGGTATATAATTCCCGGAGCTGCAGTAGAACATGCATCGGTAACGGTTCCCGAAGGGCAATTGGTTGTTGCGATAGCCTGGTTGGGCGTATCTCCTATATCCAAAGCTGTATTGCCTTGTCCATCCGGATTATATAGCGATAAAGGTAAAGTATAAGTAGATCCTTCATCTGTCAATGCACGAAAATCATCTCCTGAACATTTATTGGCGTCATTTTCATCATCACCCCATATATGAAACAGCCCAAAATAATGCCCCATTTCATGAACAACAGTACGGGCTTTATTATATTCACTGATATTACAGTTGCTGATACCAAAACTTACCACATTACAAAAGATACCATCATCTGCCGGAACACCGCTGCCGGGAATTTGTGTATAGCCTAATATACCTGTTGATTCACCGGAGCCATTGCCAACCCAGATATTAGCATAAGAAGTAGGATCCCAAGCATCAGCGCCACCCAGTGCAGTTCTCTTAATAGAATCTACAATATTAGCGGGATCAGAATTTGTGGAACTTGAAACTCTATCTATGCCATTAGTAAGTGCTCCGGAAGGGGTCCTTTTTGCCAGCACAAATTGTATCATAGAATGGCCCCTTACAGTCTCAAAAGCTGCAGGAACATTGGTACTGTCTGCATTCAGTCCTGCAAAGTCAGTATTCAATTCATCAATTTGCGATTGTACTACAGAATCTGTAATTACATAAGGATTGGGAAGTATGATGTGAAATACAACAGGAATATAAACAATACTTTGCAAACGTTGAGGCACTCTCAACATATTTGCAGAAGGCATTTCTTTAGCCAGTTTTTCTGCCAGTAATTTTCTTTCGGGAAATACTTTGAACAACATCTGTACTCTTTTCTCAGTACCGCACCTGGTATATTGGGGAATCGTTTTCCCTGGCAGGTGTTTTGGTTTTTGTTGGGCAGAGCAATTATACGTAACAAAAAATAAACCGAAAATCAAAATGAAAATTCGTTTCAAAGCAGATATTTTATTGATAGATTACTATTTAGAAGGGTTGATTATTTTCTACATGCAAAATAGGATTTTAATTTGAAATTCAGAAGATCTTATGAGGGTTACAAAACTATGATTGAAACAATTATCGCGAGATAACGAAAGAAGATTTTGGGTTGGCTGTTCCTCAATAAATAACTCATTATCTTTCGAAAACTGATGGACTTGTGAGGCATCAAGTAGCCCTGGACTTTTCAAGTCCAGGGCCCCTGAAATGTTACAATTGCTTCATTTATTTACCTGCTTTCCAGGTATTATTATCACGGTTAATATCGGGCAATTCTCCTTTAGGATCCAATACCACAGAGGTTAAGGGAGTTGTAGAATTATATTTAAAAGTCCATTCCCCGCCACGTTGCCATACATTTACCGGCAAATTAATTGTTTGAGATTTACCATTCTGTTCTGTTACTTCCACAATAACGGGTAATGCCATTTTTTGCAAATTTTCTATGGTGATCAAGGCTCCATTAGCAGGATTATCATCCACATATTTTACACCTTTCACTGCCTGGTCGAATTCCCAGGTTTTGTAAAACCATTCTTTCCAGAACCAATTAAGATTATCTCCCGCAGCATCATTCATGGTTCGGAAAAAATCAATTGGCTGTGGATGTTTAAATGCCCACCTTTTGATATAGGTTTTAAAAGCATAATCAAATCTGTTGGGGCCAATAACATCATTACGCAAAATATTTAATGCCGCTGCAGTTTTATAATAGTATTGCCCATAATCTCTAAGGCTCATCGCTTCCGGTGGAGTCATTAAAGGATCTTTCGCCCTGGTTAATGCTCCTGCCATCATACGAATACTCCGGTTGGTAGTATCTCCATATTCCCCATGATTGAACCAATTGGAAGAATAGCCATTTATAAATGTATTCAGGCCTTCATCCATCCACATATAGCGCCTTTCATTGGTACCAACAACCATCGGAAACCAGTTGTGTCCAATTTCATGGGTTACATCATGCCATAAACTGGCTCTCTTTATTCTATAACTACAGAAAACAATTCCGGGATATTCCATACCCAAAGCTACGCCGGCAACCACCACAGCAGAATTCCATGGATATTCAAAATAATCCCTGGAATAAAATTCAATGCTTTGCTTTAAATATTGTGTTGCTCTTCCATAAGCATCATAACCTTTACTTTCTTCGGGATATACGGCCATTGAAATTCCCTTTCTGCCTGAGGGGAAATTGATCCTTGCAGCATCCCATATAAATGCTTTAGAGGCAGCCCATGATACATCACGTGAGTTGTTCATTTTAAAATGCCAGGTCATCATGCCTTTTTCTTTTGGTCTTGTAGAAGGAGCCCCAATTTCATTTTCAGAAATAATGGAGACAGTACTATCACTTTTACGGGCTTCATTTAGTCTTTTTATTTCTGTAGAGGTCAGCACCTGCTGGGGATTTTGAAGATCTCCTGAACCCACAACAATCATATCAGCAGGTACCGTAATATAGTAGTCAAAGTTTCCGTAATCACAGTAAAATTCTCCCAGCCCCATATATGGTAGTACATTCCAGCCCTTTACAGCATCATACACACACATGCGCGGATACCATTGGGCTAACTGATAAATAACACCATTCTTTGTATATAATCTTCCCATACGGTCTGCACCATACTGAGGAATAGAGAAATAATAATTGACTCTTATGTCTATCTTATCTCCGTTAGGTTTAACGGTAAAGGGTAAACGTAACTGCATCCTGGTATCTGTAATTACCGGAACGATATTATATGTTTTCCCTTTGTAATTAACCAATACTGATTCGATATGATAGCCGCCTTTTTTATAACCCTTAACATCGAATCTGTCACCTGTAACAAGAGTGGTTGCCGCACCGCGCGAATCGGGTTTAAAAAGATTCTGGTCCAGTTGTAGCCACAGATAATTCAAATCATCGGGACTGTTATTGGTATAATTAATAGTAACATTTCCTCTAAGTGTTGTGTCTTTTTCGTCTAATGTTGCCCGTATAAGATAGTTCACACTGTTTTGCCAATACTTAGGACCCGGAGCTCCGTCAGCACTCCGAAACTCTGTTCCCATCTGATTGAGAAACAAGGGATCAAATACCTGGTTTTTATTATAAATAGAAACGGAATCCTGAGCGAAGACGCTTTGAGCAAAAAAAGTTCCTGCAAAAAAACAGACCAATAGGGAAATAAACTGTTTCATTTTAAATGGATTTTAAACTATAAAAGTAATGGAATAATTAATGTCATTAAAAAAATGAAAATAAGAGAATAAAAAATCAAGAATCAAAATAAATATCACTTTATAAAATTACGATATTAGCATGCCTTGCTTCAAAGATCAATAGAAGAAAGACTTGCAGTCAAACAGAAAAGCTTTTTAAAGGTTGATGGCAAATGAAATTTAGTAACCCCAATTTTTCATAGCCTTCCAATCTTCCTTAGCACATTCAATAGGAGTTTTTCCCTGGTATGATTCCTGCTCTATAATAAATTCTGTAGTACCGCCTTTTCTTTTGGCAAGATCTATTATTTCTTTTACCGGTAAAATTCCTTTCCCCAAAACAGTGCTTTCATAACCATCTCCCATCTCTCCTTCACCGGAAGATTTTATTTCATCTTTTACATGCATGCTTTCAAATCTTCCGGGATATTTTTTTATAATCTCCAATGGCCTTCCCCCTGCACCATACATATTGCCAATATCCATTTGTTGCAAAACCAGTTTGGGGTCCGTTTTTTCCAGGATAATATTATAAATCTTTTTGCCATTTAAAGAATACTTGAATTCGAAATTATGATTGTGATAGCCAAATTTTAAACCTGAACTTCTACAAAGTTCACCGCATTTATTAAAAATTTCGAGAAAGCCTACAAGGTCATCGTAATTTTTACGTAGGCTTTCGTCTAACCAGGGGCTTATCAGATATTTTTGTCCAACAGTCGCTGCATCTTCTATCGTCTGCTTCCATTTATCCGTAAAATCCTTTTTTGTAGTATCATAATCATCTGCACTCATTACAGTATGCCCGCTAGGCATTTTTAAATCAAGGCCCTCCAGTAATTTTTTGAATTCAACCGGAGAATACCCATAGAATTTCCTGTCTATATAATTGGCATGCTCTACATTTTTATATCCCATAGCCGATAATTTTTGCAAAGTGCCTGCAGGATCATTTTTCATATCGTCCCGAACTGAATAAAGCTGAAGCCCCATTATATGCGGGCCTGATGCGCGATTCAATGAGTTGACCTTAGAAAAATATTTGGGTAAAATCATGGTTCCGGCTAATGATAAAGAACCATTTTTGATAAATTTCCTTCTTGATAATTTCATAAAACTTTTTTAGATTATTAATTATTGATATGGTAAAAATAAGGAATTATAAAATGGCTTCCTGAAAGGGATTCAATCATTTGTTGGCTAGCAAACAGAAGTTTAGTTCCGAAAATTCTTAATCCTGTAACACAATTTTTAAATCCCCGGTGTGAATACTTTGGCTAAACATCAGCTTGCCTTTATTATCACTTTTACTTTTTTTCAATAAGGCGCCATCTGCATAAATTAAATAAAAACGTCCTAGTAATAGATGGTTCAAAACATAAGTAATAGAAAAAGATGCATCCGGCGAAGTTTGTTTCCAAATGATTTGTTTAGGGTTACATTCAATGATATTCAAATGAAGATGCCTGCCATTGTTCGCAATGGCTTTTATAGAGAAAAAAGGATTGTCTTTATTAAAATACATAACGGTATTGCCTGTACTAAAAAAACCGAAATCATCTTTTGAGCTAATCGTGAACCTCTTATTTGAAACCGAATAAAGACTCGCATCAAGTCCGATAGTTAATCGTTCCCCGCGATAATTATAGAAAAGCCGTGAGCCTGATATTTCGCCGGTAATATGAGGATCCAAATAAAACCTGTTATACATTGGATGGAAGCCATAAATAGAATGGTAAAGCCCAACTATGGCAAGGCTGTTTCCGGATAGTATATCATCGCCTTGGCCTGTCTGATCTTTCCGTGAGTATCGTTGAAAAGCGAGCCCATCTTTGCTATACTGTTCCAAAACATTTTTTACATACTGCAAGGCCAGTGCCGGTTTCCATGAGGCATAAGCCTGTATCGCCACACTTCCCCACGATAAAAAGATATCACCATTCTCATAATAAGGAAAGGGAAACTGGTAGGCTTTGCCTTCGTCTCTTTTATAGGGAAACATACTGATAGGCCAGAAAAATAAATGCTCCTTTTGCATCTGTGCTTCCACCTTTTCCAAAATGGAATTGCGACGGCTGGTATCGTTGCAAATGCCATAAGCAATGGCCATAAAATTTACAGGAATAACGAGGTTATCTCCATGAATAGATTGGTCTTTATCACGCCAGTAATCGTAATAGCCTTTATCCTCATCCCAAAAACCACCGTTGTGAACACTTTTATTGAAACTTATTTTTAGCTTGTCTGCAAAGTCTGAATAATAAGAAGCCTTTTGTGTGTTGCCCAATTGCTGTTCAATATCGGACCACAGCCGTAAAGCGTGGTATAACTTTGCATTTACAAAAGCATTTTCGTAAGAGGCCCAAATGATATCTATCCAGTCGCTGCTTCTTTTTTGGGTGTGACTATCATTCATCATCTCTACAAGATGGTTGCCATTGAAGTCTCTTTTCAGAAGATAATTCAATGCCTTTTCGCAGGCTACCTGCTGTTTCTTCACCCATGCTTTATCGCCTGTTTGGTTATACAGATCAGAAACGTTGCTTACAAAATCAGGGTTGGAATCCATCAGGTATCCCCATTGGGCCTCATAAAAACCTTTACTGGTAAATTGTCCGGGCATGGCGTCTTCATTGGTATATGCCCATCGCGGCCAAACTCTTCCATTGGGTTTAATAGCATTGTCGCGATAATAATCAAGGCATTGTTTATATCCATTGAGATAATGAGGATCATCAATGCCCAGGCCAAGCTGCGCAATGTATTGCTCATGCAGGCAGATAGGGCCATAAGGAGTCTGCCAGCTATTGCCGCCAAAAAGCTTTGCATCAATAACCCCCATGCGGGCGATGGTATTTAAAACAGCAGTTACCTGTTTTCCATTTACCCCTTTAAACTCCCCGCGATCATATTTTTTTGCATAATTAAAAGCCGAGATACTGATGCTTTGCGTAGTAATGCCGGCCCTTACCCGAAAAGGGGCCCACACATCCGTCTTCTTCCTGATAAACCTACGGCGATGCGTACCCGAATCATAACGGGGCAACATTTCTTTTTGCGATATAGCGATGCTATAGGCCAACTTATCATCATTAGTGCGGGAATATTTCATAGCCACCTGATTGCCGGGTGCATTTACCAGAACATGCAAACCATTATTTGTTTTACTGTTCCAGAAAAATGACTCATTGGTATGAACACCATAAGTCATTAGTTTTTCATTAAACAAATAAAACCACGCTATGCCGCCAAAGCCCTGGAAAGCACCTTCCCAGGTATTGATATTATTGAATTCGAAAGCAGGGAAAGAAACTGATTCGGCCTCAAATGCTTTAGGACAGTTCCGCGTAATGGAAAATTTAATACTGGAATCTCTTACGATGAATTTCCAGTTTTCGTGTATAGCAACTTTATCATCTCCATAAATGATATTGTTTACTGCTGCCGAGTTATGAGTTGTTTTTACCTGCGGTGATTTAAACAAATGGAGCGTAGAAAATGTATTATCTTTTGTTTGTACTTCAGAATAGATCCCGGTGTTTCCTTCAATTACATTTTGGTCGTTCACATCCATCGAAGATACCCTGCATTGATGATCATAATCCAGTACCATCTTTATAGTAGAATTGCTAACGGTGATTATATGAAGTTGAGGATTGTCTTTTATAGAGAAGGATTGAGCGCAACAAATACCGGGAGATAAAATAAAAGCGAAAATCAAAACAACCAGATGGTTTTTCATAGTATTTATTAAAAGAATCATTTTAAAAGTGCTGAGAACTTTTGGAAAGTTAATATAAGGTCTTCGAAATTGAGAAAAGTATTTTTCCAACTTTCCGAAAGTTATATCCGTCAAAATATTAAGATGTTCCTTCAAAACGCCTCGTAATTTATCCTTTTAATTTTCTTACCACAATAATTTCCTGATGAAACCTAACACCTTATTTTGGCCCAAGGATATAATCTTGAATTAGTAAATTCATTTTTACTAATACAGCCCAAGTAATGCAGCGCTTTTATGAAAAAGAGAATTGTCAATTTACTTATAGACCGCAAATATAAATTCCACTTTCAGCGTTGAATATCAGAATTACCACTTCTTAGAAAATTATAAAATATGGCAGCTATAATGATGGCAATGATTCCCTGGAAAAGCATAGTAAGAGGCGCTCCAATATGTTGTGACACGGCGCCAATCAACAGGCTGCCCATTGGTAACATACCAAAATAAGCCATGGCGACAAAGCTCATGACCCGGCCTCTCATTGTAATATCCGAATCAACCTGTATAATAGTAAAACAGATGGTGGTTTGAGACATCATTCCAAACCCACATACAATTATAAATATCATGGCCAAAGGGAAATTACTGAGATGCGAGAAGATCATAAGCCCAGCTCCAAAAATGATGATATTGATCAATAATACTTTTTTAAGATTAGTCCCCGATTTAAGAGAAGCCAGGAAGAAAGCGCCTGCTAAAGCGCCAAGCCCAATAAAACTACTGATATAGCCAAATGTAGCGGCATTGCCTTTAAAGATCACTTTGGCATACACAGGCAACAAAGTATTAAAAGGCAACACAAAAAAACTTAACAAAAGAAGCATCAATATTATCTTGCCTATGGAAGGCGTCTTTTTAAGATAAGTAAAGCCATCAGCGAGTTCTGATTTGATTTTCTTTTTTACTTCCGGTGCTTGATAGGGTGGCAATTTCATTAATAATAAACATCCTATTACCGCTATAAAGCTCACTGCATTTAAGAGGAAGCAGACACCTGCCCCATACTTTTCGAGTATAATTCCGGACAATGCAGGACCTATTAATAGTGCAAGATTAGTAAGAGTAGCATTGAGCGCAACCGCATTAGGCACGTCTGCTTGCTCATTTACCATTTCGTGTACCAGCGGTTGCCTGGCCGGCACATCAAAAGCATTGATAATACCGAGCATTACACTGAGGACAAGTATTTCCCAAACGGAATAGTGATTGGCAAATATTAACTAAAGTTTCGGTGTTGATAAAATGTTGGTAAACAGATAAATATATTTTAAAATAAAGTTGCATAAGTAGAGATAAATTGTTAATTTTGAGTGAGTTATAAACAAAAAACAACAACTCA
>Ga0307374_10001547_pt1 | contig 42537 bp, 38 predicted proteins | sample OX3MG_FD_202532 | JGI IMG/M metagenome (GOLD analysis project Ga0307374, IMG submission 202532) | Soil microbial communities from Risofladan, Vaasa, Finland - OX-3 | ecosystem: Environmental > Terrestrial > Soil > Coastal area > Acid sulfate soil | place: Finland: Risofladan, Vaasa | collected...
GCATGGCGCTCACCGCCAGAGCAAGCGATGCTGCCAGCGCTTTTCACGCGTGCAGCTTGCGATAAGCCTTCAGGCAGAGTTCAGCGGTTTTCATTTCCGGATCATTGCTGCCTTCCTGTTCGATCAGGTAGTATTCAACTCCGCCCCAGGTTTCAGCCGCCGCAAAAATCTTCTTCCAGGGCGCCACGCCTTGACCAAACAGCACTCGATAACCCTGCTTCGGGGACCAGTCCTTTAAGTGGAGTGACCGGATGCGACCGGGATGGCTGTTGATCCAGGCGACAGGATTGCTGCCGGCTGCGACGCAGGTGCCCACGTCAAGCTGCAGCATGATGCTTTTATCGGTGTTGGTTGCCAGCACTTCCATCGGCGCCTGTCCGTCAATTGGCTTCCACTCCGCATCATGGTTGTGATACCCGGCGTGCATGCCGTGCCGCGCCAGCTCGGTATTGGCGTTGTTCAGCATGTCCGCAATGCCTTTCCATCCGTCCAGGGTGTTGATGTTGCCGGGATAGGCCAGGACAACGAACCGTGAGCCCAGAATTTGGTTTAGTTGGATGGCCTTGCCGATGCCGGCGGCGCTGAATGAAACCGGGCCGTTGTGGGTGGAGTAACAGCGGACGCTGAGACTGTCCAGTTGCTTGCGGACCTGCTTGGCGTGGCCTGGCGTCCAGTCGTAATACGGCGCAAAGAACTCAACGCACTGGTAGCCCATTTTGGCGACGCCCGTGACCGTTCCCATCAGGTTCTTTTGCAGCTCATGGCGAACTGAATAGAGCTCAAGACCGATCGGAATCGCGCGACCGGCGGCCCACAGATTGCGTCCCGCTGCGGCAAGCGGAGCAACGGCCGCAGCCGAAAGAAACGAACGGCGTGATAAAAGTTCAGGTTTTTTCATAGTGAATGCACCATATCACAAGAGAGGACCTATAGACATGGCCGTAAGCCGGCGTCGCCCGGTTAAACCAGCGCCCCTCACCCACCGCTGCGCGGTTCCCCCTCTCCCCGCTTGCGGGGAGAGGGCACCGGCGCCCGCCATGTAATCGCCCGATGCTTCCCCCTCTCCCCGCAAGCGGGGAGAGGGCTGGGGTGAGGGGTCACGCGACGCTTCTGCCATCAAGATCATGGGGTTTACCCTAACTGAACAGTATCGAGGCTAATTGTGCCGTTGCGTCGGCCCGCAACAAGCGGCCACAAGGGCCGCCCTACTTTCCGCTGCGGTGGTCCACCACCACGTTACCCCTGAAAACCACGACTTGAGTGTTGCTGATGGCGTGAATATCCGAGAGCGGATCGCCCTCGACGGCCACCAGGTCGCCCTCTTTCCCTTTCGCAATGCTGCCCACCTGGTCGAGACCCAATAACGCCGCCGTATTCTTGGTGCCAGCGGTCAGCGCCTGCTGCGGGGTCATGCCGTGATGGACAAGGTCAATAATCTCATCCAGCACCGTCCCCTTCAGGACGCCCTTCTTGCCCCAGGCCTCGGGCGGCGAATAGCTCATGTCCGAACCGGCGCCGATGGTGACGCCTTGGCTCATGGCCAGCTTCATTCCTGCAAACTGTTTTGCGGCCAGGTCGCGCCCTTTACGCATGATGTAATCCGGCAGGTGGGCCTTTTCCCCGTAAACCAGAATGCTATCCACAATGTAGGTGGTGGGGTCCAGGACGATGCCGTGCGCCTTCATGTAATCAGCGTCCTCGGGCGTCAACCCGGCGCCGTGCTCGATGGAATCGACCCCGGCCATCAAGGCGTCATGAATGGTTTTGGAGTTTTCGCAGTGGGCGGCCACCTTGGTGTTATCCATGTGGGCTTCTTCCACGATCACCTTCATTTCCTCTGCGGAGACTTGTTCGGCGTAAGGCGAATCGAGCGGAGACATCACTCCGCCCGACGCCAGAATTTTGATGACCTTGGCGCCGTACTTGATTTGAAGGTGAACTGCAGCCTCGGCATCGGCGGGCGAATTGATGAACCCGTTGAGCGGCGTGTAAAACTCGTGTTCCGGCATGCTGGGCGGAAGCGCAATGAAGTCACCGTGGCCGCCGGGAATGGTGAGGGCGTGGGCAGCGGGAATTAGGTGCGGGCCGGGGATGGTGCCTTCGTCAATGGCATTGGCCAGGGCCACGTCAATGAAGCCCTCCGTGCCAAGAATCCTCATGCCCACCACGCCGAGATCGAGCGCATAGGCAACGTCCTTGGAGGCGCGCACGGCGGCCAGCGGATCGGAAGGATGCTCGCCGCGCGGGCCAGTATAAAGGTGGGTGTGGCCATCCACAAATCCGGGCAGCACAGTATAGGCGGAAAGGTCCAGCTTGCGCGCTCCGGCCGGAGCATCCAGGTGGCTGCCAACCGCCTGAACCTTGCCGTCCACAATCACCACGTCGCCGGGCGAAAGCGGAGGCTGGGTGCTGTCGTAAATCAGCTTGCCGCAGTGAACGTAAAGCGTGCCCGGGGGGTTCGCCGCGGCCAGCCCCAGCGTGCCGAGCAGCAAGAAAGATGCAGCCACGAGCACTTTGTTTAGCATTTTCCCTCCATGAGAGGTGGTTGCGTATTTTTCCGCCACCCAACACCTAGACCGAGTCACCGTATTGCGAGTTGCGGCACCCTACTTCGGAAACTTGAATTTCAATTCGTGGCCCATCTCAAATTGGGGCTTTTTGCGCTTGCGAATCAGGCCTGGGTGCTCGGAGAGCGCGCTGACCAGCATCGGCATGGCGATGGTTGAGTCGCAGTGGCAGGTGACCATCTTCGCGTCGTAGGCAATCTTGCCCCAGCTTTGCGCTTCCTCAAACGTGCAGCCGGAAAGCCCGCCCCAATGAGCAGAGTCCGTGATGATCTGCATGGCGTACTTGTGGCCATGGTGCGAGTCGCGAATGAAGGATGCCGTCACTTCCGTCTGATTGGTAAAGTTCTTGGGTGTGCCGCCGCCAAAATAGATCACTCCTGAAGCCGGGGAATCCGCCGCCAGATGCGCCGTTTCCAGCACGTCGCCAATCACGTCAAAGTTGAATTGATTCTTACCCAGGTGGCGGTTTTCAGCAATGCCGATGCCGATGGAAGAATCGCCGATGGCGGGACAATAAATGGGCACCTTGGCCTTGGCCGCGGCAGTCAATATGCCGTCCTCCTTGGCGCGCTTGGAAAGTTCCTTGCCGAGCAGATAGAGAAATTCGCGCGTGGTATAAGCCCGGGATGGGTCGAGGGAGGCTGCGAAGCTGCCAATTTCCAGGTCATGTTCGCGGAACTTGGCCTCGTCGGCCAGCGTGTCATAGATGCGGTCGATGAGGTTTTTTTGGAGCGCCACGTCATCCATCTCAGGGGTGCTCTGGTAGTGATAGTTTCCTTTGCTCTCGTAATAGTCGTGGAACAGGTTGGCGCCGGTCGAGACGAGACAGTCAATCAGCCGGTTCTTGATCATGTAAACGATCAGGCGGCGCATCCCCGCCGGCACCATGGCTCCGGCCAGGCCCATCATGATCATTACCCGGTCGCCCAACATCTCCTTCCAGATCTGGTAGGCAATGCCAAGCTGCCGGCCCTGGAAGGAAATACCGCACATCTTCTCCAATAACGCCGCAACGCTCTTCTTGCTGTCAATGGTCAGTGGCCGGGTGGGCCGGCTCAAAATCTGCTTCCGGTGCATTTCAGGAATTCCTCGTTATTTCGCGGGCAATCTCCCGGCACAAAGCCAATTGGCGACTGATGGTCATTTTAACTTATTGATTCTAAATCAATTGCTTAGCTTTTCCTCTGACATCCACGCATCTTACTTATAATGCAGGGGTTAGCTCGCAGCAACGATCCTCCTCATTCCCGCGCAGCCTATTCCCGCGAAAGGCTGTTCCCGCGTAGGCGGGAAGCCATAGTCTGTCGGCATGGCCCCCACCTGCGCGGGGGTGACAACGAGACTGGCCGCCAAGCCTGCACCCGAGGAAAAAGCCCACGACGAGAAAAGCGCTGGTCGTGGCACCTACTCGTCCACGCCCAGTAAGATGGAGGCTGCGAGCACGGTGGTCCAAAGCCCCCGTTTGTCGCCGACCGCGGATTGAGTAATGTTGGCGGTGCGCACGATCCGGTTTGAAATCCGATAAATTTCCTTCTTTTCGTCCCAACTCCGGTCGGAATCGAATTCCACGCCCAGGGTGGTGGCCAGCATCTCAGCGGCGAGCTCCTCGGCGTAGTCGCCTGCCACTTCTTCCGTTTCGCCGAAGGAATGGTGCTCGGAAAGATACCCGAACATGTTGCGGTCGGTGGGAATGGCCACTCCCACGGAGGCCGCGATCAGGCGGTGCGGCTCGCGCGTGGAGTTCTCGCTCATCACCACGAAGGAGACTTGGCCGGGCTTCAGCTCCTTCACGCCCTCGCTACGGGGAACCAGCTTGCAGCGGGGCGGGAAGATGCTTGAGACGCGAACCAGATTGCAGGCGGCAATGCCAGCCGAGCGAAGAGCCAACTCGAAGCTGGTCAGCTTCTCGCGGTGCTTCCCAACTCCCTTGGTCATAAACATCCGTTTTGGGACAAACATTTCGCTGCATCACCGCCCAGGATTAAAGGTTGAGGCTCAAGGCCAAAGCTCTACCCCGGCCTTGCCGGCCAGGCGATAAAACCGCCCATTGTGAATCACGCAGATGGTGTACGCTAACAAACCGCAAAGAATAGTGTCAATCAATTTCTGGGTAGTGGTGCATTTTCGCTGCTGTAGCGGCGGTCTCTGACCGCCGAATTTTATTTTTCAACAGCTTCCGGCGGTCAGAGACCGCCGCTACAGCAAACTGCACCACTACCAATTTCTGGGGAGGCTTCGCCTCAGACGCAGGGGCAACCCTGGTGGTTGCCCGTGATGGAATCGAATTCCCCAAGCGGGCGGGCGCAAAGCCCATAAGCGCTAACTTAACGTGCTCAAGCATACCCTTTGACAGACGTGACGGCTCAAAACAGGCCGAATCAAGCCTTTATCTTAGCGCCCATGGGCGTAAGGCCCGCCCCCTACCTCCGAAGCATCTCCCGCATACTGCTATAATACGGAATTGGCCTTTCGATCGTGGACTCATCCATAAGTGCCAGGACTCGAATTTCATGTTTAAGACCATTGAATGGACCGGCGAAGGCGTGCGCATGATTGACCAGACGCGCCTTCCGGCTGAAGAAACTTACCGGCTATGCCGGAATTACCAGGACGTGGCAGAGGCCATCCGCTCGATGGTGATTCGCGGCGCTCCGGCGATTGGCGTGGCGGCGGCGATGGGCATTGCTCTGGGGGTGCAGCAATCGCAAGCGAAGAGCGTCGAGGAGCTGAAGTCAGACTTTGAAAATATTGCGGATACGATTTCCCGCACTCGTCCTACGGCGGTCAACCTTTTCTGGGCGGTGCGCCGAATGCGTGGCGTATTCAAAGGCGCCTTGGAAGGCGGCACTTCCGAGGCTGCTGCCATTCGGGAAGTTCAATCCCGGCTGGTCGAAGAAGCGCAGAAAGTGCTTTACGAAGATATTGCCGCGAATGAGGCGATGGGACGCCACGGCGCGGAGCTGCTGGAGGATTCCAGCACGGTGCTCACCCACTGCAACGCCGGGGCGCTGGCCACCGGAGGGTACGGCACCGCTTTGGGGGTGATTCGCGCCGCCATTTCCGCTGGGAAGAAAATCCAGGTATTCGCCGATGAGACTCGCCCCTTCTTGCAGGGCGCGCGCTTGACGGCGTGGGAACTGGCGAAAGACGGCATTCCCGTGACCCTGATCACGGACAGCATGGCGGGCCACTTCATGCACAAGGGCCAAGTGAGCGCCGTGATCGTGGGAGCGGACCGCATCGCCGCCAACGGTGACGTGGCCAACAAAATCGGTACCTATTCGGTGGCCGTGCTGGCGCATGAAAACCGGATTCCCTTTTACGTGGCCGCTCCGCTTTCCACCATTGATCTGAGTCTTTCCGGCGGCGAAGAAATCCCGATTGAGGAGCGCGCGGCGGCGGAAGTCACACACCTGGGCGGCGTTTCCATTGCCCCCGCCAACGTTACGGCGCGCCATCCGGCCTTTGACGTGACACCCAACCAGTACGTCACCGCCATCATCACCGAACGCGGCGTTGCCCGCGAGCCCTACCGCGAGAGTCTGAAGGCGCTGTTCGGATGACACCGATGCCAGCAGCGAAAGAAAACCCGCCGCGGCAGACCCCGCTCGTCAAAATCTTCGGGCCGGAGGGCTGGCTCGCCCGCCATCATCCCCGCTACGAGTTCCGCGCGGCGCAGCTTGAAATGGCGGAGGAAGTGGAATCCTCCTTGGAAAACCGCCGCCACCTAATTGCCGAGGCCGGCACCGGCACCGGAAAGACTCTGGCTTATCTGGTGCCGGTCATCCTGAGCGGCCGCCGCGTGGTGATTTCAACCGGCACCAAGAACTTGCAGGAGCAACTTTTCTTCAAGGACATTCCATTTCTCAAGAAGCTGTTTCCCAAGATCAGCGCCACGCTGATGAAAGGCCGGCAAAATTACCTGTGCCGCCAGAAGTTTTATGACATTGGGGAACAGCCGGTGCTGGCCGGTCTGGATGAAGTTGAGCTGATCCAACAGATCCGGCGTTGGGAGCCGAAGACCGAAACCGGCGACCGCGCCGAGCTGCGTGACATGCCCGATTCGGGCGAACTCTGGCCGCGCATTGACGCGCGCCGCGAAGCCTGCACCGGACAAAAATGCGAGCAGTTCAAGCGCTGCTTCATTACGCTGATGCATCAGCGGGCCCAGGAATCCGACCTGCTCATCGTCAACCACCACCTTTTCTTCGCGGACCTTGCATTGCGGCAAACGGAAGCCACATCCCTTTTGCCGGATTATCACGCCGTGGTTTTTGACGAGGCGCATGAGATTGAGGACGTCGCCACCCGCTATTTTGGCTTGCAGGTGAGCAACTACCGCATTGAAGAGTTGGCGCGCGATACGGAGGCCATGGCCAAACAACGCGACCTTGCCATCGCCGAACTGTTCACGGCGGTGGGCGGACTGCGCCACCGCGCCGAGTTGTTTTTCGACCTCTTTCCGCACACCGAAGGCCGCCGCACATTTGATAACCGCGCCAATTTCCTGGAAGTTAACCGGGAGGCATACTCGGCGCTGTCGAATGCGTTAGTTCGCCTGGAAAGCGAACTGCTTCGCGTCCCGGAGCGGCCGGAGGAGATCACGCAACTGGCGCGGCGCGCGGCGGAACTCCGCAAGGATGGTGAAGTGGTTCTGGAAAGCAAGGACCGCAACCTGGTTTTCTGGTGGGAACGGCGGGGCCGGGGGCTGTTTCTGGAGGCCTCGCCTATTGACGTTTCCTCGATCCTGCGGGAGAAGCTTTTTGAAAAGACCGATTGTGTGGTCTTGACCTCCGCCACGCTCGCCGTCCGGGAAAGCTTTGATTTCCTCAAGTCCCGGCTCGGGGTGAGGTCGGCCCGGGAACGAATTTTTCCATCTCACTTTGACTTCCAGCGGCAGTGCCTGCTTTATACCCCGACCCATCTGCCCGATCCGAGGGAGCCGGACTTCACGCGCCAAGCGTCCGAGGAAATCCTGGAAGTGCTGAAGGCCAGCCAGGGCCGGGCCTTCGTCTTGTTCACCTCGCATCAACAGATGCGCGAAGTTTACGATCGGGTCCGTCGCCGCCTGCGTTATCCCATGCTGGTGCAGGGTAAGGCGCCACGCAACGAGCTGCTGGAAAAGTTCCGCTCCACTCCCAATGCCGTGCTTTTCGCCACCAGCTCCTTCTGGCAGGGAGTGGACGTGCAGGGACCCCAGTTGAGCGCCGTCATTATTGACCGTTTGCCTTTTGCCGTACCCACCGATCCGGTGGTGGCATCACGCATCCGGCAGATCAATGAAGATGGCGGCAACGCATTTGGTGATTATCAAATCCCGCAGGCGGTAATCGCCTTGAAGCAGGGTTTTGGGCGGTTGATTCGTAGCGAAACGGATCGCGGGGTGCTGGTCATTCTGGATCATCGGTTGGTACGAAAAGCCTACGGCAAGGTCTTCCTGGAGAGTCTTCCGCCTTACGGGAGAACCCATCACCTGAATGACGTGATGGATTTTATGCAAAAGTGCTAAGCTGAGTAGGGAATTGAGTCTTTTCCAGCCGCTTCTGCGCCGGAAGTCTTTCCAGGCGGCCTTTCAAGCAGACTGGACAATCGGTAGTGGTAGGTTTTCGCTGCTGTAGCGGCGGTCTCTGACCGCCGAATTTTATTTATCAACACCTTGCGGCGGTCAGAGACCGCCGCTACAGCAACCAAACTGCGCCACGACCGGACAATCCATTGCGTTCGCAGGAATTATGTTTGAAGTCTCCGTCGATTACGGTTTTTGCGCCGGACACGCCTTGCGTGGCTATAAGGGAAAGTGTGAGAATGTTCACGGACACAATTACCGGGTGCGGGTTACAGTCTCCGGCAAGGAGCTTGACCCCACGGGCTTGCTGGTCGATTTCACCGACGTGCGTGGCGCCATCAAGGCTCTCGTGGACCGGATGGATCATCGCTTCCTCAATGATCTTCCGCCCTTTGACCGGATCAATCCCTCAGCGGAAAATTTAGCAAAATATTTCTCTGACGAAATTGAGCCAAGGTTTCGCAGCCGTGATTTTCAGGTTGAGAGCGTTACGGTTTGGGAAACGGACCAGAGTTCAGCCACGTACCGGCCGCGGCAGGATTGAAACCGTGCCCTTCCGTTGCCCTGGAAGGATGCAGCTTAAAACGAAAGTGAGCGCCTAACTGGAATGAACCCGCGTTCCATATTCAGTATGTTTTCTTCCGACCTCGCCATTGACCTGGGCACGGCCAATTCGCTGGTCTATGCCAAGGGCAAGGGAATTGTGGTGAATGAACCCTCGATCGTCGCCATCAACAAGGTGACGGGTGGAATTGAGGCGGTGGGCCGCGAGGCCAAGGAGATGCTGGGCCGCACTCCTGGAAACATCGTCGCCATCCGGCCTTTGAAGGATGGCGTCATTGCGGACTTCAAAGTTACCGAAAAAATGCTGAATTACTTCATCCAGAAGGCCCACAACCGCAAGATGTTCGTTCACCCGCGCATTGTGATCGGAGTGCCTTCGGAAATCACCCAAGTGGAAAAGCGGGCCGTGCAGGACTCCGCCATGCGCGCCAAAGCAAGCGAAGTTTTTCTGGTGGAACAGGCGATGATGGCGGCCATTGGCGCCGGCTTGCCCATCACGGAACCCTCGGGCAGCATGATCGTGGATATTGGCGGCGGCACTTCGGACATTGCAGTCATTTCGCTTTCCGGAATCGTTTACAGCCGCTCCGTGCGCGTGGCTGGAAATGAGATGGACGAGGCCGTGACGGCCTACTTGAAGCGCAAGTACAACATGCTGATTGGGGAGAGAACGGCCGAGCGGATCAAGATGGAAATCGGGTCGGCCTACCCTCTTGAGAAGCCCATGACCATGGAAATCAAAGGCCGCCACCTGCTGGAAGGCATTCCCAAAACCGTGACCATTAACGATACGGAAATTCGGGATGCCCTTTCCGAATGTGTCTCCACCATCCTGAACGCCATCCGCGTGGCGCTGGAGCGTACGCCCCCTGAGCTTTCCGCGGACATTTCCGATCGCGGCATCGTGCTGACCGGGGGCGGGGCGATGCTCAGGAATCTGGATAAGCGCATCCGAGAAGAAACCGGACTTCCGGTCTCCATCGCTGAAGACCCGCTGGCTTCGGTGGTTCTTGGGACCGGGCGCATGTTGACGGATTTCAGCTTGCTTCGCCGCGTGGCGATTGAGTAGTCTGAGGAAATACGATGGGGTAAGGGGAACGTGCTGCGGGGCGTGACGTCCTGCGGCCGCAGGGTTTCCATTCCAGTTACTGGCGCATTGTATCTTTCAGCTCTCCTGGCGGCGACTGGTAAGGGTTCATCAAGTGCGACTTCTCCGGAGCCACCATGCAGGACCACAACTCGGCTGAAATCCGGCGGCCACCTGCTCCCCGAACGCGTGAAGCTCCGGAAATCATGCAGGCATTTGTGGCGCGCCACGTTCCTTTTTTTGTGTTGACCGGCGTTCTGATCGCGCAATTCCTGCTGCTTTCTTTTCAGATCACCCGGAATCACAATATGAGGCTCATCGAGTTCTGGGCCGTCTCGGTTTTTGATCCGTTTGAGCGGTCCGTTTTGGGGATGACGGACGCGGCTTACGGAACGTTCGATCATTTCCAGAGCCTCTGGTCCGTGCAGCAACAGAACAAACAACTCCAGACTGACCTTGCGGCGTCTCATGCGGAAATTCAGCAACTCTCCGAGCAGTCTTCGGAAAACGCCCGCTTGCGGGCGCTGCTGAATTTCAAACAGCAGGCCGCCTATGAAACCGTCCCGGCGGAAGTCATCGCCGCGAGCCCGGGGGCCAATTCAAGCGCGGTCTTCATTGATAAGGGGTCGGACGCGGGCCTCACCACCGATCTTCCCGTCATCACTCCGGAGGGCGTGGTGGGCAAAACCATCGCCGTGTTCTCTCACAGCTCGCAGGTGTTGCTGATCACGGACCCGGCGAGCGGCGTGGGCTCAATGCTCGAAGACAGCCGGCTTCAAGGAGTTCTCAAAGGCGGTGAGCGCAACCTGTGTACGCTTGATTTCATCATGAATGAGGAGAACGTATCTCCGGGAACCGCAATCCTCACTTCGGGGCTTGACCAGATTTATCCCAAGGGTCTTCGGCTGGGGCGGGTAGTGAGCGTGGGAAATGGCAATATCTATGAGAGGATTGACGTCCAGCCGGCTGCGGCCCTGAACCGCCTGGAAGACGTTCTGGTCATCATGAAGTCAGCCGCGACGGTCCAGGCTGAAGGGCTGCCTGCCCATCCGTGAAGAGTAGGCAGTAATTTTTTTGAGGCTGCGGGATTCGGGGCCAATCCATTGGAGGATAGACGTTGCGTTACGACGTTTCGCTCTTAACCAATAACGACCTCCATCTTTTCGGTGAAGGCACGCACCACCGCCTTTACCAGAAGTTTGGGGCGCATCTGACCATTGCCGATGGCGTGCCTGGAGCTTACTTTGCGGTCTGGGCGCCCAACGCCGAGCGAGTTTGCGTGATGGGGGAATTCAATGATTGGGACAAGATGAACCACCCCTTGCAAATGCGTGGCGAATCCGGCGTTTGGGATGGTTTTGTTGAAGGTGTTCAACCCGGAACGAGGTACAAGTATCAGGTGTGTTCGCGCTTCAACGCTTACTCCATCGATAAGACGGACCCTTTGGGCTTCTGCTCAGAGGTTGCGCCCCTCACCGCCTCGAGGGTGTGGGACCTTGCTTACCCATGGGGTGACGCCGATTGGATGAAGTCTCGTTCCTCGCGAAACAGCCACACCAGCCCGATTTCCATCTACGAAGTCCACCTGGGCTCCTGGATGCGCTCGCCGGACGCCCCCGATCAGCTACCTTCTTACCGCGATTTGGCTCCAAAGCTCGCCGAATACATTGGCAAAATGGGTTTCACCCACGCTGAATTTCTGCCCATCATGGAACACCCTTATTATCCTTCGTGGGGCTACCAGATCACCGGTTATTTTGCGCCCACCAGCCGTTATGGAACGCCGCAGGATTTCATGTATTTGGTGGACTACCTTCACCAGCATGGGATCGGGGTGATTCTGGACTGGGTTCCGTCGCACTTTCCAACCGACGGTCACGGTCTTGGCTATTTTGATGGCACTCACCTTTACGAACACGCGGACCCGCGCCAGGGATTCCATCCCGAGTGGAAGAGTTCCATTTTTAACTACGGGCGTAATGAGGTGCGGAGCTTCCTCTCCAGCAGCGCCCTGTTCTGGTTGGATCATTACCACGCCGACGGCCTGCGCGTGGATGGCGTGGCTTCGATGCTTTATCTCGATTATGCGCGCAACGAAGGTGAATGGATTCCAAACGCCCATGGTGGCAAGGAAAATCTGGAAGCCATCGAATTCCTCCGCGGCCTGAACTCCGCGATTTATCAGAACTTTCCGGACGTTCAAACCATTGCTGAGGAGTCCACCTCCTGGCCCATGGTTTCGCGTCCCACCTACCTGGGGGGCCTGGGATTCGGCATGAAATGGGATATGGGCTGGATGCATGACACGCTGGTTTACTTTGCCAGGGACCCCGTTCACCGCAAGTTTCATCACGGCCAGCTTACCTTCCGCATGATTTACGCCTTCACGGAGAACTTCGTGCTGCCTCTCTCCCATGACGAAGTGGTGCATGGGAAGGCTTCGTTACTCGGCAAAATGCCGGGAGACGATTGGCAGAAGTTCGCCAACTTGCGGCTCCTTTTTGGTTATATGTATACCCAGCCGGGTAAGAAATTGCTCTTTATGGGTGGCGAGTTCGGCCAGTGGGCGGAGTGGAACTTCGGGCGGTGCCTGGACTGGCATTTGCTGGAGTTTCCTCCGCATCAAGGCTTGCAAAAATGGGTCGAGGACCTAAATCGCCTTTACCGCTCCGAACCCGCATTGCACGAGCTTGACTTTGAGCCGGAAGGTTTTGAGTGGATTGATTGTAATGACGCCATGGCCAGCACTCTCACCTACATCCGCAAGGCAAATTCGACGCCAGACATTTTCCTGGTGGTTTCGAACTTCACGCCAGTAACGCGCGAGAGTTACACCGCCGGCTGCCCGCGGGGCGGGTACTGGAAAGAAGTGTTGAACAGCGATTCTTCCATTTATGGCGGTAGCGGGCAAGGCAATGCCGGCGGCCTGGAGGCTGAACCCATCGCCATCCACGGCCGGCCCTTTTCGCTTCCGCTCACTCTGCCGCCCCTCGCTACGGTCATTTTCAAAAACTCTTCAGGACCCACGGTCGCGCCGCCCGCCGCGTAGCCTCAATGCAGTTCGACATGCCGGATCGCGGCGATGTTTGCCGCTGACCGCCGTCGTGCCCGTCAATCCGTCGGACACCGTCCCCACGGAAACTCGCGCTCGCCTTGCCACTTCCTTCACGGCCACCATGACCGGGATCCCATTCCGGTAAGATTGACCCGTCCGGTCGAGATTTGATTCCACGGCGTTCTTAGCCTCAAGCCGGGTTCACACATTATAGTTGTCGAGGCAAATGTTGCGGTTGGAAGTATAAACCCAGATGCCATACCCTCCCATTGAGTTCGCTTTGCCGCGACGCGCCTCGGCAATCCTAATCCAAGGGGTTTGACACCCTGGGGATCGGCCACCCATTCTGCCTATCGTAATTATACCTACGATAAATTTTTTAATTGGGTGCTTGACAAGCCGAGGCTGCTGCATGTATATTAGCACTCTCGGCGGTAGAGTGCTAACGCTCGTCCTCCGGGGCAAGGTACTTGGACTACCAATTCAAATCGAAGGTATGATTCTGTTGTCACTCAATCGTTTCGAGCCCGAAAGGCTGGGTTTCGGTCCGAGATCGAGACGAGGGTGCGGCGGCACGGATAAACTTAAGTTAGGAAAGGAGATAGCACTATGAACGTTAGACCGCTTCATGACCGGATACTTATTAAACGAATCGAAGAACAGGAAAGCGTACGGGGTGGTATTATCATTCCAGATACTGCCAAGGAAAAGCCCCAGGAGGGCGAAGTTGTTGCGGTTGGAAACGGGAAAAAGACGGACGAAGGCAAGACCATACCGTTGGATGTGAAGGCAGGTGACCGGATTCTGTTTGGGAAGTATTCCGGCACTGAAATCAAGATCGAGGGTGATGAGTACCTGATTCTTCGTGAGGACGAAGTGCTCTGCGTGTTTGACTCCGCGAAGCATTCCGCCGCCGGCGGGAAGAAATAGGTGCCACTCTGTGCCAGCCGCGTGAGCGCCTGGCAATGGAGCGAACCTCAACCCAATCCACCGACCTCTCGCTTTGGCGGGCAGGCGAAATGAAATTTGGAGGAACTTAAGATGGCAAATGCAAAGCAAATTGTGCATGGCGCAGAAAGCCGGCAGGCGATTCTGCGGGGCGTGAATCAGCTTGCGGACGTCGTGAAGATCACGCTGGGTCCGAAGGGCCGCAACGTGGTTCTGGACAAGAAATTTGGTGCGCCGACCATTACCAAGGACGGCGTCACCGTGGCCAAGGAAATTGAGCTGAAGGATTCCTTGGAGAACATGGGCGCCCAGATGGTGCGCGAAGTGGCCTCCAAGACGTCGGACGTGGCCGGCGACGGCACCACCACCGCCACCGTGCTGGCCCAGGCGATCTTCCGCGAGGGCGTGAAGACCATCGCTGCCGGAGCCAATCCGATGGCCGTGAAGCGCGGCATTGAGTTCGCAGTTCGCACCGTCTGCGGTTACGAAGAGACCACCAAGGACGGTTCCAAGAAACACGTGAAGGGGGAGCTGGAGAAGTTCTCCAAGGAAGTGAAGGAGAGCTCCATGATTGCCCAGGTGGGAACCATTTCCGCCAACAACGATCACACCATCGGCTCCATCATTGCCGAGGCCATGAAGAAAGTCGGCAAGGACGGCGTGATCACGGTTGAGGAATCGAAGACCATGGAGACCACGCTGGAAGTGGTCGAGGGCATGCAGTTCGACCGCGGCTATCTCTCCCCGTACTTCGTCACTGATCCGGAGCGGATGGAGTGCGTGCTGGAAAACGCGCTGATCCTGATCCACGAAAAGAAGATCAGCTCCATGAAGGACCTGCTCCCCTTGCTCGAGCAGATCGCCAAGTCCGGCAAGCCGCTGCTGATCATCGCCGAGGAAGTGGAAGGCGAAGCCCTGGCCACCCTGGTGGTCAACAAGCTGCGCGGTACGCTGCAATGCTGCGCGGTGAAGGCTCCTGGCTTCGGCGACCGCCGCAAGGCGATGCTGGAGGACATTGGCATCCTGACCGATGGCAAGGCCATCAGCGAGGACCTGGGCATCAAGCTGGAAAACGTGAAGCTGGATGACCTGGGCAAGGCCAAGAAAATCACTGTGGATAAGGATAACACCACCCTCGTCGAAGGCTCCGGCAAGACCTCCACCATCGAAGGGCGAGTCAAGCAGATTCGCGCCCAGGTCGAGGAGACCACCTCCGACTACGACCGCGAGAAGCTGCAGGAGCGGCTGGCGAAGTTGGTGGGCGGCGTGGCCCAGATCAAGGTGGGCGCGGCAACCGAGACCGAAATGAAGGAAAAGAAAGCTCGCGTCGAGGATGCCATGCACGCCACCAAGGCGGCCGTTGAGGAAGGCATTGTTCCCGGCGGCGGCGTGGCGTTGGCCCGTTCCATCCCGGTGCTGGAGAAGCTCAAGGCCGAGGGGGACGAACAGATCGGCATCAACATCGTCAAGCGCGCTTTGGAAGAGCCGCTCCGCATCATCGCCCACAACGCCGGACACGAAGGCGCCGTGGTCATCGAAAAAGTGAAAACCAACTCCAACCCCAACTTCGGCTTCAACGCTCAGACCGAGACCTTCGGTGATCTGGTGGAACAGGGCGTGATTGACCCCACCAAGGTCGTCCGGACGGCGCTGCAGAACGCCGCGTCCATCGCCTCTCTCATGCTGACTACCGAAGCCCTGGTAAGCGAAATTCCTGAAAAGGAAGATAAGCACGCCAGCGCGCCGGGCGGCGGCATGGGTGGCATGGGTGGCGGAATGTACTGAGACAGAGGGCAGAAAGCAGTGGGCAGTATCGAAGGGCGGGATGCAAATCCCGCCCTTTTTGTTTGGGCAAGGCTTGCGTGATGCGAAAAACGACATCACGCTCTCAAGCCTGCCACGGGCGGCCTCCCCCCCGCCGGACACCAACCCTCGAACCGTTTTACCCCGAAACCGGCGCCACGGCGAACTTTTTCGCCGCTGCCTTGCTCCCCCCGCAAGGCAGCGGCCCAGCTCACAAACCCAAATCAAAGGCACCAGCAACAGCAAAACCAAGAGCAAAAACCAAGATACAAGCCACGACGAGCGCCCTTCCTCGTCGTGGGCCTTTCAAATGGTTATATTATTTCCACCAAGTCTCGCGTCCAGCGAGGAAGACCTGGCGACCGCATCCTCTTCGTTACGGCGGAATGTTCAGCGGGTGCTTCCACCCATCACGGCGGCCGGGCCTGACCCCAAGGAAAGCGTAGACTTCACGCTCTTCGAAGTCTGCGGCCTTTCTCCCGCCCGCCTTCGGGCCGCCGAAGCGCAGAGGTTCGCCGCCGGTGGACATCGCGCTCACTTGGGTCCGATCCTGGCGGTCACCACCGGGGGGCGCGAGACATTGGCGCGCTTCGAGGCGTTTAATGGGGCGAGAGATGATGCCCGAAAAACCCATTGAGACCTTTACCCGGCTTTGATCCCCAGGTCCAATAAAGTCCGAGATAGGCGTAGTTCTCAGTTTGACCGAAGGCGGTGTGACCGTAAGCGAAGAGCAACTGGAAACCCGGATTTCGGAAATAGTAATAGCCGCCGACGTCCACCATCGTTGCGGCCCTGGTTTGCGGCGTCGCAGTGCCTTCCGATCCGTGTGAAAAGACCTCGGTCCCCAGCGTCCACTTCTTGCCGATATCGCGCTGCACCAGCCAGCCTTCGTAAGAGAAGTTGCGGTATTGGAACTGGTGGATAATCTCGTACCCCGCTCCTCCATAGGTTGTCCAATGTCCCCAGTCTTTTTGGACCCAAATCGGCAGTTTGTACCAGACCCTTCCCACCCCGAGCCCTCGAGCGTAACGACCCGTGGGTAGCTCCAGCATGGCGAAAGTTCCGATCATGGGCAGATATTTGGTCTCCTGGACGAACCGGTATTTCGCTCCCAGCTCCGTGTCGGTGAGACCGTAGGCGCTGGGGCCCGTTCCGGCGGGGAAGTAGGCCGGGTTGTTCGAGGGCATGATGGCTCCGAAAGGCAAAATGGCATGAAGCTGAAGATTTGGAGCCGCTCCCCAGTTAAATTCCACCGCCGGGCCCAGCGGATCTGTCTCGACGGGTGTGCCGTCGGAGCCGCCAAATATGTAGAATTCATAATGCCGGAAGTCTACAGGCTGCGGATCGTCCGTCTGGAAAGGCGGTCCGGCCAACAAAAATTGCGGCGCGGAACCAAGAAGGCCGGCCAGGACGCAGAACAGGAAGACTCGTTTCATGATTTTTCTTTGAAGGCCTCTCAAAACGATTTTCGTCGGAGTGCGTAGCCACGGTCAATCGGTTTTTGATTGACCGCGGGCCTCACTTGCGCCAAAAGGCTCACGGACAGCAAGGCGCTGTCCGGGGCGATCCGCTTGAGAGTGCGGATGCGGCATCTTCACTGCCTCGGATTTGCCTGTTCCGGCGAAGAAACCTGACCTTCATCAAGGCGCGCTGCCGACGGCCGTGGCGGAAAAAGAGCATTGTATCGAAAGTATACGCCGTATACAGGAGGGACAGCGGGTCGTGGCTGGATTCCCGCTTGCCGCTTTTGCGAGAATGGGGAGTCAACCGCCACGGTGACGTTTAGGCAAAAAACCGCATCTATATTAGTTTACCCGGTAGAAACAATGAGGGGAAAACTCACCACCCGGAGAATCGATGCCCAGAGAAAGTTTTGGAGCCGCTCACGCCGGTGGCCTTGCTGCCGTCATGCTGTTTGCTTTGATGACGCCTTGCGGCTTGGTTGGTCAGCAACCGGCTCCGCCACCGTCAGCACAGCCCGCTGCGCCATCTGCCACCAGCCCCAATAAGCAGACCAAAAAGCAGAAAAAAGAGAAGAAGCCGGCCTTCCAATACAACAAAGAACGTGTCCTCTGGGTGGCGCCGAATTATCTGACAGTAGACAATTCCCAGGCGCCTTTTGTTCCCATGACCTCCCGGCAAAAATTCTTCCTGGCGTCCCGGGTCTCCTTTGATCCTTTCGCTTTTCCGGAAGCGGCCATCCTGGCCGTGACCAACAGCAAAAATACCCGTCAATGGGGAAACAGCGCCGGCGGCCTGGCTGAGCGCTACACCGCAGCCTTCGCCGATGAAACCATCAGCACCTTCATGAAGAAAGCCGTCATGCCCAGCGTTCTGCGCCAGGACCCGCGCTATTTCAGGCTGGGCAAGGGAAATATATTCAAGCGAACCGGCTACGCCTTCAGCCGCGTTTTGGTCGCGAAAAACGATGCCGGAAATTGGACGTTTAATTCCTCCAACCTCATCGGCACGGCGATGGGCGCCACCATCTCCGACCTCTATTATCCTGCCCCGGATCGCACCTTCGGGAATACGCTAAACCGCTGGGGCATGCAACTCGCCGTCAACGCCCTCGACAACTGGATGAGGGAATACTGGCCAGACATCCGCCAGCGGGTGTTTCACAAGTGAGCTTTGCCGACCGCCAGGTGCGCCAACATTGGTTTTCAAGGCGGCGCCCTGAAGTCGGGCAGAAGAAAAGCCGCAGACTTCGAAGAGCGTGAAGTCTGCGCTACCGGCTCCGGCACTGGGGAAAGCGCGGCTTACCAAAAATCGCCGATTGGCGCATACATAAAAATCAATGTATGTGCCACCCGCGGAGCAAAACCGAAAGGAAATCCGTACTCAATCAAAGTCCCCGGACGCGCGCGGCTGAGCAGAGTCCGCCAGAGGCTCTGGGGATTCCGTGTGAAAATCAGATTGCTGTCGGCACGTATGGGGTACCAGGCACCGCCACGCAATTCGTCCTGAAGTTGCTCCGGCGACCACTGAGCGCGCCCCAGAAACAACTGTAGTTCTTGCCCGTTCCGAGAATTTTTGAGAACCCTTTCCATCAGACTCGAATCCACACTCATACAAATATCACCAAAGAGCCGGGTCGCCAACTTTGGAACCCGGGGCGAGCGGAATAGGATGATGGGCACGTGAATGCCAACTGGACCGCCGAAGTACGCCTTCTTGCTTTTGGCTTTAAGCCCGGGAATCTGAGGAAATATTTGGAGCAGCGGAATACGAGTGGGTTTGTTAACGATAATGCCCACCACCAAAGGCAACCTGGTGGCGGGCAGCATCAATACAACCGACTGCCGGAAGTAGGGATTGCGCAACTCCGGACGTGCAACCAAGTAGAACGGTTTTTCCTCCGGTTTCTGTGCTTCCTCCGTCGGCTTGCCAGCAAGCCACGACGCAGCACAAAAGATAAAAATGGCCGCCGCCGTTCTCATCCAGTTTCCCCTCGGTTTTCTATCCAGGCTTGCTCGACAAGCAGAACTGGTAGCGCAGAGTTTGCGCGTTTCAAACTCTGCGGTTCTTGGGCGGAGAAGCCGCGGACCTTCAAAGCAGGTCTGCTCACCTTGCTGGCCCCTTCCGAGCGCAGATCTCCGCGGCCAAAACCAACGGGTTCTTGGTTCGAGCATTCCGTCCCGCTCGGAGAAGTGAGGCTTCCGAAAAGCCAACTGCGTGAAACTCCTGCAGGAAGGCACCTCCCTCCTTAGCTCCCGCGATTCAAGCAAACCAATTACTCTCGTTCCGTTGTTCTTCCGGCGGCAGGGGCTTCGATAGGATCAATTCCGCCGAGTAGACGGCTCCGCCACTCCGAACCACCCGCCCCAGTTCAAGAAAAACTGCTTCCCTGGCCGGGTTCAGGTTAAATATCCCGTTCACCAGCGCAACATCAATCGACTCGGTGCGAACCGGCAAATTCTCCGCATCGGCTCTGCAAAACAAGAGGTTGCGGGTTTCAGCCTCCGCCGCGCTGGCTCGCGCCCGTGCGACCATCGCCTCGCTGAAATCGACACCCATCACCGCGCCGTGAGAGCCCGTCCGCCTGGCCGCAATCAGTGAGTCCAAACCCGCGCCGCAACCCAAATCGAGCACGGTGGCGCCTTCCGGAATGTCGGCGAACACCGAGACATTTGAAACACCGGCGAACGCATCCACCGAAGCCACCGGCAACTGGGCGAGTAATTCTGCGGGATAACCGAGGCTCTCCGCGAACTGACGTCCTACCGGAAACGCATGTGAGCCTTCGGGCCGGTCGGCGGCAGCCGAGTAGGCGTCATGAACCCTGCGGCGGATCTGTGGCTCGTTCGTCATTCCTCGCTCGCACTCGAAAGGTACTTCAGCCGGAGTTTCTTCTTTGACTTCCCGGCCGGCCTGTAATGTACACCTGACCGCTTCAGCAGGCAAATGCCCCAGGCTGGATTATTCATGAAGCTCCCTTGTTGGACCGGAAGGGCACGGCTTTAACCGTGCCCTCCCGGTCCTCGCATAAAACTTCATGAATAATCCGGGCTAGGATCAATGCTGTTCACTTAAGGTCCGTTCGAGAATAATGCACACGGTTGAACCAGAGCCCCTCACCCGCCGCTTCGCGTCACCCTCTCCCCGCTTGCGGGGAGAGGGCCGGGGTGAGGGGTCAGGCGACGCCTCTGAGATCAAGATCATGAAACTCGCTCTAACTGAACAGCATTGGGGCTAGGCTGCGGGCTCAGGGAATCAGGTTGTAGCGCAAGGTGCACCAAATCCCGCGAAGGCCGTCTCTCCAGGTGATTTTCTTCCCTTCGGCATAAGTCCGTCCGTAATAGGAAATGGGAACTTCATATAGACGCCAATTGCCTCTTGCTACCTTGGCCGTAACCTCCGCCTCAAACCCGAAGCGATCCTCTTGAAGCTTGATATTCTTAAGAACCTCGATTCTAAAAACTTTGTAGCACGTCCACACGTCCGATAGGTTCAAATTGGTCAGCATATTGGAGAGCAGCGTCAGGAATTGGTTTCCCACGTAGTGCCAAAAAAACATCACCCGATGCGGTCCACCCAGGAAACGGGATCCGAAGACCACGTCGGCCACTCCGCGCTGCACGGGATCGAGGAGCTTGGGGTATTCGGCAGGGTCGTATTCCAGGTCCGCATCCTGCACAATCACCGCATTACCCGTGGCATTCTGGAATCCGAGTCGCAGAGCAGCGCCCTTGCCCCGGTTCCGAGGCTGGAAGAGGACCCGGATGTTGCCGGTGCGCAGCCAAGTGCCCGTGCGGGGCAAGGTCAAGCCCCCTGTTTGCTCGGTTGCGCTTCGAACCAATTCCTCCAAAAAATCGCACGTTCCGTCCGTTGAGCCATCATCCACCACGATAATTTCTTTCTCCATCTCTACCGCCTGCACGCGGCACAGTAACAGCTCGATGGTTGCCCGCTCGTTGTAAACCGGAATGACAATAGAGACCTTCACCGGAATCTCCATTTCGACTTAGCGGAAAGCGTTTTTCAGTCGGTTTTCTTGTTGAGGAAATTGTGTACGGCAGCGTAGGCGGTGGCAAGAGCTGCCGACGCGCAAATCAGAAGCTGCCATTCCATTGGGAAGCGGTAACGGCTGCTCCACTGAATAACATAGTAGATATCCGGAAGGGTGACCCAGGTTAACAGAATCAGCCAGCCGGTGAGCGGTTGTCCCCGGAAAACAATGAAGAGTCCTACAAAGGCGAGAAGGCTCAAACCCAGTTTGGCGGTTTGAATGATGAGGTTCGGTCCGGGCGGAAACCACCAGGCCACGAAGCGGCGGACAGTGAGGTGCAGGAAATCACCGGGGTCGTCACGAATCCAGGAGATGGTTTCCGCCAGCTTCTGCTGGTTGTACTTCACCTCTCCGAGGGCCGCCACCTGCTGAGCTTCCTCCAAAGAATTCGAGGGATGAAGGTTGGGATCGCCCATGTTGGTGCCCAGATCGAAAGCGCGTCCGGGACCGTTGGACATCCAAAATTCCAGGCCAAAGTTGCTCTTGGTCCAAATCATCTTGTTGAGGGCGATGCGGTTGCGGATGGCCCAGGGCAGCAGAAAAAGAAAAACAGTAAACGACAGCAAAAGAATCTGACCCAAGTATCGTTTGCGGAAGCCAGAGGAGCAAGCGATGGCTCCGGCTATCAGAAATGCTGCGATGACAGGCAGAATGACCGGATCCAATAATACTGCGAACCCGCAAAGCGCAAAAAACCACCAGGGCGTTCGCGATTGCCAGGACTTGCTGCGCCAAACCCGCAGGCATACCCACACGACAGCAAGAAGGACCAGAGCCGCCCAGGCCCCATCGCTGCTACCCTTCATTTCCGTTTCCAGAGCGGAAATATAGAACACACTGAGGATGCCCGCCAGCCACGCCGTGATGGAACCGAGTCCCGCGTCCAATGCGAACCAGGGCAACAACGCGCAACGAAGCGCGGAGAGGGCGGAGGTGATCACAACACGGACGATTTCGGTGAGCGTGCCCGCGCCAAACAGCGCGAAGAGCGCAGCGAGGAAGAGAGGATAAACCGGTGTCTCGTGCGCAGTCTCGCCCGTATACAACGCGTAAGGATTGCCGTATTGCCCCGTCATGACCACCGACAGGGCAATGTGTTCCTCCTCGGTGCGCGCCAGAACGTGAAAGAGCCCTGTTTTCCAGGCAACCACCAACCTGAAAGCAAAAGCCAGAAGGAAGATCAAGACCACAAACCGCCAGGGAGGTCGCATGACCGCTGTAGTATACAATGGCCCGATGCGGGCACACAGCCAAAACCCGCGCGGGGGTGGCGGGACTTTTGCCGTGGCGGCGCTCTATGCGCGCCGGAAACCGTTGAAGATTCTGGTTCGGCGCTCATAGAGCGCTGCTACAGCAACCAAACGACGCCACTACCCTCGCGCGATGAAGGCGACCTCCGTCTGCCGTTAGCATGGATTATTAATGAAGCTCCCTTGTAGGATCGGAAGGGCACGGTTGAAACCGTGCCCTTCCGGTCTTCGAAAAAGACTTCGTAAATAATCCGGGTCGGATGATGTCCGGATTCGCTCAATGTTTGTGCGTGATCAGCGACTTGATTTCCGGTCCCAACGTGAAGATGAATTGTGCCCCAATCACCCGCTCGCGCCGGTAATAGAGTTGCCCGAAAGGCTCTTGGCCACTGTAAAACCAGGCTTCGGCGCGGGCAATCGGCTGGCCCTTGTGGGTGGTGAATTGAACGCCCGGCTCAATGCTGATGTTGGTCTGCCATGCAACTTCCTCGCGGGTTTGGAAGTCATCAGCAAGATAGAAATGAAAGCGGGGTGAGGCGAAAGCCAGTGGAAACCATTCCGATCCGGCCTGGAAAGTCCAGCGGCCGACGTGGGGAAAAGTCCGGACCAGGAGGCGAGGACCTCCATAAATCCTGAAATGCTTCGAAAAGTCGTAGGACACAAGGTCCTGGAGTACCTCCCGGCTATAGTGAAATGGCGGCTGTTGAATATTCCCGGCATAGTCGGCGCCCAGGTGCGAGCTGATGTGATAGAACTGCACGCGGGTGGACCACTTGCCTTTGCGGTAGGCAAACGGAATGCCGGCGTGAAAGTCCGTGGCTTTGAGCTGCAAGGTGGTTTTGCTGGAGGCGAATCCGGCGGCGATCCCGCCGATAAATCCGATCTGCCAGGATGAAGATGAACCCACCGCAGTGTAGACCTGCAAGGGAAGCGCCAAACCAAAGTCCAACTCGCTACCCCCGTAGCGGACGCGGTCCGCGGGTTCGGTCTGGTCCGCCATAGGGGGTCTGAAGATTTCCTGCGTGGCGGGAAAATTGTCAATGCCGGAATCCTGCGACGTCTCATCCTGAGCCCTGGCAGCGCCGGTGCATAACAGCGAGGCGAGCACGATCATCGGTAGCCAGGCAACACTTCCTTGCTGTGTTTTTCGCATTTTCTTGGGTTCTTATTTCTCCCGTAACGGGAATCGGGTTCTGGTTATTGTGGGGGTGGAACCGCCCCTGGAACGGTCCATCTCGAAACGATGGCAGCCAGATGCTTCGCCACGATCAACATGGCAAATTGCGATCTCCTGAATCTTGCTAGATCGACCGGACCGGGATCTTGACGATATCCTCCACCGCCGCAACTTCACGCATCACAAACGGCTCGCCGTATCGCACGCCGATCATTAACCCGAAATGGCGGGAAAGCGAACCAACCCTTTCGCGCAAGTCGGCCCGGGAAGGGAAGAGGTTTTGCACGTCCTGGCGCGATGAAAACTGGGAGGAATAGCAGAGGATGGCTTTGAGCTTCTTTTCGAATTGCCGGGTCACATCCACGACAAAAGTGGGCCGGAGGGACGGCACGTAGAGGCTTGCGTATATGATTTTGTGAGGCCGGTATGGTTTACTTTCCAGGGCCAAACGGGACAAGCCAGCCAAAAAGCAGGCTTCGTAGCCGATCAGTCCTGCCGTATAGTGATCCGGATGGCGGCCCTCCCAATAGGGCAGGATCACGGTGCGGGGGCGCAGATCCCGGATTCGCTGCGCGATTTGCAGCTTGTACTCCCTGTTATTTTCAAGGGCGGCGTCGGGCAACTCAAGATTCGACCGGTGGGTGAGGCCCATGCTCCGCGCGGCGCGGCTCGACTCCTGGTCTCGCACGTTGGCGCTGCCCCGAGTGCCGGATTCTCCCCGCGTCAGGTCGAGCACGCCCACTTTGTAGCCTTCCTCAACCATTTTGATGACCACTCCGCCGCAAGTCAGCTCGACGTCATCGGGATGAGCGGCGATGGCCAGAATGTCCAGTTGCATGATCGCCCTCGATGGATAAAGGATTGAAGGAGCCGCATGAAACCTTGGCGGCACGGAACCCTTTGGCTCAGCAAAATTCAACGCAATGTTGAATTCTAGGGAACCGGGCAAAGATGGTCAAGCAATGGTTAGAATAAACCGCTTCAACCGGGCAAGCGGGTTGTCGGTCAGTTTGCTGTCGCGGCGGCCTCTGGCCGCTGGAAGGCGGTGATAAATAAAATCCGGCGGTCAGAGACCGCCGCGACAGCCGCGAAAATATTCCACTGCCGGCGAGCGCCGGGCCTTGACAATTACTCCGCTTCCGGCAAGGATTCCGGCATGGACAAACTGCCTCTGAGTAATCAAGTCGCGCTGGTGACGGGCGCGGGCCGGAGGATTGGCCGGGTGATCGCGCTGGAGCTTGCCCGCGCCGGCGCATCCGTGATCGTCAACTACAACGCATCAAGAGATGAGGCCGAAGCTACCGTCAAGGAGATTAGAATCCTGGGCCGCGCCTCACTTGCCGTCAAGTCTGATGTGGCAAGCCCCCGCCAGGTGGAGAGGATGTTTCAAACGGTCCGCAGGCGCTTCGGTCGGCTGGATATTCTGGTGAATAACGCCGCCATCTTCTTTCGTGTTCCCTGGGACAAGTTAACAGGAAACGATTGGGACCGGATTCTGGGCATCAATCTAAAAGGCACTTTTTTTTGCGCGCAACAGGCGGCGCTGATGATGATGGAGCAAAAGCGTGGCCGCATCATCAACATTTCTTCGCTGGGGGGTCTGCAAGCGTGGCCGGGGTACATGCACTACTGCTCTTCGAAGGCAGCAGTCGTCATGCTCACGAAGTGCCTGGCCATGGCGCTGGCTCCGCATATCCTGGTAAACACGATTGCGCCAGGAACCATCCTTCTACCCGGCGAGAAACCCAGCAAGGGACAGAAGGCTTCGGTGCGGTCAACACCCTTGAACCGGGCGGGCCGGGCGGAAGACATCGCGGAGATGGTCCTGCACCTGGCAACAGGAGCGGACTACGTCACCGGGCAAGTATTTCCGGTGGATGGAGGAAAGTCCATTCCGTAGTCCGGACTCCGGATTGCTATTCGCCCAGGACCTTAAGGATCACCCGCTTTTTCCGCTGCCCATCGAATTCGGCATAGTAGACCTGTTGCCAGGGTCCCAAATCGAGCTTGCCGTTGGTGACGGGAACAATCAACTGGTGGCCAATCAGCAGGTTTTTCAGGTGGGCATCGCCGTTGGTTTCGCCGGTTCGGTGATGCCGGTAGTTGGCCCGAAACGGGGCCAGCTCTTCCAGCCATTCTTCAATATCGGCGATCAGGCCGTCTTCGGCGTCGTTGATGTAGACTCCCGCTGTGATGTGCATGGCTGAAGCCAATACCATGCCCTCCTGGATTCCGGAGTCTCGAAGAGCCTTTTCGAGTTCCGGAGTAATATTGATAAATTCTCGTTGTTTCTTCGTATTGAACCAAAGATAAGTGGTGTGCGACTTCATTCATGACCTCCGCCGGAATGAAACGAAATTGCCGGGGTGTCCGCCTCCGTACCTCCGGTGGTGGCGCCGCCGTTGAGTCCGCGCCAACCAATCCCGCATGGACATTTTCCGGCTTGTCCAATAGGTGATGAGCTTCCTCGCCGGGGAGCTTCCCCGAAAGTGTATACTAAAAGAGTATTCTTCAATGAACGCAACTTTGCCACGGACACGCTATAACTTGGATGCTTTTCGAAATGTCCCAATGAAGGTTAAAGTTCTTTTCTTCGGATTTGCGCGCGATTTGACTGGACTGGAGCAAGAGGAGGTCGAGATTCCCGAAGGTGGAAATCTCGGCGATCTCCGGCGCCTGTATGAGGCCCGCTTCCCGCGCCTTCTTGAGATTTCCGGTTCTTTGATTGCTTCGGTGAATCAGGAGATAGCCCAGCGCTCCAATCTCTTGCAGGATCAAGACGAAGTGGCTTTTCTGCCCCCGGTGAGCGGTGGAACGGATGATGACATTTTTCAGATCACGCGTGACATCATCCCGACTTCCCAAATTGCCGAACAGCTAAAAGCGGGCGAGGACGGCGCAGTGGTCGTGTTTGAAGGGACCGTCCGCAACCATTCGCGCGGGCGCCGCACGCTCCACCTGGAATACGAGGCCTACGAGCCGATGGCTCTTCGCAAGATGATGGAGATCACGCAAGAGGCTCACCAAAAATTCCCGGTTGACCGGATCGCCATGATTCACCGCATTGGCCGGCTCGAAATTGGCGAGACCAGCGTGGCGATTATCGTAGCCTCGGCGCATCGTAAAGAGGCTTTTGAGGCGTGCCGTTACGCCATTGACCGATTGAAGCAAATCGTTCCCATCTGGAAGAAGGAGCATTTTGAAGACGGCGCAGTTTGGGCCGAGAGCGAGGCAGGATCGCAGCTCATCGAACCATCCCATGTTTGAGCCGGCAGGAGCGAAGCTATCCTCGCTTCCCAAGCTCTTGCCCGGTCATTCGCGACCGTCACCGCAACAACAAAATCGTTATGGAAAACTTTCTATCGACAGCCATTGAAATTGCCCGCGAGTCCGGCGCTCTGCTGGCCACCATGTTTGATCGTCCCCATGAAATTTCCTACAAACGTCCCTCCGATATTGTGACCGAGGTGGACCGCCGGTCGGAGGAAATGATTATTGAGCGGCTCCGCAGCCATTACCCCAAGCATGCGGTAGTGGCCGAAGAGGGCGGCGGGCAGAAGACGGCTTCTGACTACTGTTGGTACGTCGATCCTCTGGATGGGACCACCAACTTTGCGCACGGATTCCCGGTTTTCTGCGTTTCGCTGGGGCTGACGTTCAAAGGCGAAATTGTTGCCGGAGTGGTCTACGACCCGATGAGGAATGAGCTCTTCACGGCGGAGAGGGGCGCCGGAGCTTTTCTCAATAACAAACGAATTCATGCTTCAAAAATTGATTCCCTGGCCGCCAGCCTGTTGTCCACCGGGTTCCCGCCCTTCTCGCAAGATCACGAGCTCAACATTGAGTATTACTACCGTTTCACGCGGCTCACCCACGGAGTGCGGCGTGCTGGTTCGGCAGCTCTGGACTTGTGTTCCGTTGCATCGGGCCGATTTGAGGGATTTTGGGAGCTGAAGCTCAACCCTTGGGACAAAGCTGGCGGGGTGCTGGTGGTCCTGGAGGCGGGCGGACGGGTGACGGATGTGGCGGGAGGAGATTTCGATTTGCTGGGAGATGACCTCTTCGCCTCCAACGGGCGGGTGCATGAGGCAATGCTCGAAGTTTTCTCGGAAGTCCTGGCGGGCCGCACCAAGGCGTAAGAATTAAGCAACGAAGCTCAAGCTATACATGGGGACATAGGTCGGCGACGGGCAATTGCCGTAGCGCCGCTCGGAGCTTGCCTTGACAGGGAGCGGCGAAATCCGTCGGTCGCAAACCGGCGCTACAGAACCGGGCGTCGTTGACGGTCGTGGCGAACATTGAATTCCACCCTCGCCCCCGCGGGGGAACCCGCGACAACGCCGATGACCGCGGCGAATATTGAATTCTGCCCTCGCCCCCGTGGGGGAGAGGGCGGCGCGCAAGCGCGGGGTGAGGGGCCACCGGAGAGCGGGATCGCACAAGGGACTCTCTTTCCAAACAGAACAATCGAAGCGTGCTTGAACGAGGTGTGACTCTGGCAAGGCGGCTTGAACCTGGAAAACATGGAGTGGTAAAGAGTCAGGCTGCGCCTTCGCTGGATGCGGCGGAGCCGCCAGTCCGGGCGCGCCGCTTTGCGAAGGATCCCATCGTCACTGAAGTCGATATCTGGTTGCGGCGGCTTCCCAGTGGCCATGACGGCCTCGGCATCATTCACCTTACCGATATCCATCACGGCCTGTTCACGTCACTGGCAGCCGTGCAGCGAGCTGTTCAAATCGCCAATCAACTCAAACCGGACTTGGTGGCGCTGACCGGTGATTATGTCACGCTATCGCCGGCTTATATCGGGCCGGTAGCGCGCGCCCTTGGCAAGCTTCACGCCCGGCTCGGCGTGTTCGCGGTGCTGGGCAATCACGACTTTCAGGTGGATGCGGAGGCGGTGACGAAAGCTCTCCGCGACCAGCAAATTCAGGTCCTGCGAAACGCCCGCCGTCCTCTTCGCACCAGTTCCGGCACGCTGTGGTTAGTAGGAGTGGATGATCTGTGGTGGTCTTCGGATGATCTGCCATCCGCACTGGACTCCGTGCCGGCAGGGGACGCCAAGATCCTTCTTTGCCACAACCCCAAAGGAATCCTGCAAGCTTCCCATCAAGGCATTGACCTTGTTCTCTCGGGGCACACACATGGAGGACAAGTCCGGCTCCCCGGCGTAAACTTTCTCTACCGGTCGAAACTGGGAACGCGCTTTGTGGAAGGCTGGAACCGGCTGGGCGAAACTCAAATCTACGTGAATCGCGGGATTGGCAAGGTCGTTGTCCCGGTTCGCGTCAGTTGCCCACCTGAAATCGCCCGGATCGTTCTTCACTGCGCATGAGTTCCCGCCACAGCGGACACTTTCCGGTCATCCTCTCCAGGGATATTATGAAGCGATATCTGCCGCCCGCTCCACTCCAGCTTCAAAAAAGTGTCTCAGGGGTCTCAATTAGCAGGGTGCAATCTGGTATGCTGAAGCGGACTTGGGAGCTGTTGTGAGTTTTTGCTGACTTGGTCAATTCCGGAGGGACCAGCAGGAGGATCGAGATAGCCATTGGCAGTAATCTTTATGCTAAACGCAGGACAGCTCATTCGGAAAAAACGGGACGGCCAGGCATTGGCCTCGGGCGAAATTTCCGAGTTCGTGCGACTCTATACTCAGGGTGATATCCCGGATTACCAGGCATCCGCCCTTCTGATGGCCGTCTACTTCCGGGGACTGGATGAGGAAGAGACCAACGATCTCACTCGAGCCATGCTCCAATCCGGTTCCAGCCTGGACCTCTCTGGCTTTCCGGGTCCAAAGCTGGACAAGCACAGCACGGGCGGCGTGGGTGATAAGACATCGCTGGTGATCGCACCAGCAGTGGCTGCGGCGGGCGCTTTCGTGCCCATGATCTCCGGCCGCGGCCTTGGACATACCGGTGGAACACTGGACAAGCTGGAATCAATCCCTGGATTCCAAACTTCAATTTCTCTGGACGAGTTTCGCCGGGTTCTAGGGTCCTGCGGACTTGGGATGATTGGCCAGACTGCCGAGATAGCCCCCGCCGATCGCAAGCTTTATGCTCTGCGCGACGTGACGGCAACCGTGGAAAGTATTTCGCTCATCAGCGCTTCCATTATGAGCAAGAAGTTGGCCGAGGGAATCGACGGGCTGGTTCTGGATGTGAAGACAGGCTCCGGAGCCTTTATGAAGAGTGTGAAGGACGCCCGCAGGCTTGCGGAGTGCATGGTGGCGATTGGCGTGAACTTTGGCAAGCGGGTTGAAGCTTTTATCACGGAGATGTCTCAGCCTCTGGGTCGGGCCGTGGGGAATGCGCTGGAGGTCTTCGAGTGCCTGGAAGTGCTGAAGGGACGCGGGCCGGATGATTTGCGCGAGCTTTGCCGCGAGCTGTCTGCGTCCATGCTCGTTCTGGGAGGAATCGTGGCATCGCATGAGGAAGGCTGCATCCGATTCGATGCGGTGATTCGTAATGGCTCAGCCTTGGAAAAGTTTGAGCGGGTGATTGCAGCGCAACATGGCGATCCACGCGTCGTGGAGGACACCTCGCGGCTGCCGCAAGCGAAAATCCAGGACACCTTTCCAGCTTCGGCGGACGGATATATTCGGTCCATGGATGCCGAAGCCATCGGCTGGGCGGCGATGACGCTGGGCGCGGGCCGTTCCCGTCTCGACTCCGTGATTGACCCCGCCGTGGGCATCGTTTTTGAGAAAAAGCTGGGGGACCGGGTTCGAGCCGGCGAGACCCTTTGCGCCGTTCATGCCAACAGCTCTGTTCCGTTGCCCGATGTGAAGGCGCGGCTTCGCGCCGCAATTGAAATCGGTGAAGAACCGGTTCAGGTTCCGGCTCTGATCAAGGAGAGGATTATTCCTGCCTCAAAAATGGGCAACCTTGCGAGGGCATCGGCCGAATGAATCGGCTCCCGGCACTGCTTGGAATTGTCGTCATCTTAGCCGTTGCCTTCGCCTCATCGAAAAGTCGGCGGGCGATTCGATGGAGGACCGTCGGTTGGGGACTCGGCCTACAGTTGATCGTCGCCCTCTTTGTCCTCAGAACTTACCCCGGCTATTGGCTCCTGACGGGAGCTTCTGCAATCGTGACGCGCGTCTTGAATTATGCTTTTGCCGGATCTACTTTTGTTTTTGGTTCGCTGGGAGATCCCAAGGGGGCGTCTGGATTCGTCTTTGCCTTCCAGGCGCTTCCGTTGATTATTTACATCGCTTCTCTCTCGGCGCTGCTTTATTACCTGCGGGTCCTGCCGGTGATCGTTCAGCTCATCGGAAGAATCATGTTCAAATTGATGGGCACCAGCGGCGCCGAGTCCCTGGAAGTAGCCGCCAGCATTTTCATCGGCCAGACGGAAGCTCCGCTCGTCATTCGTCCGTTTCTGGATGGTTTGACGGAATCTGAGTTGATGACGATCATGACGGCGGGAATGGCTCACATCTCCGGAGCGGTGCTTGGAGCGTACATTCTGTTTGGGGCCGACGCCCGCCATTTGCTGACGGCCGTGGTGATGACAGCGCCCGGGACGATCCTTCTCTCCAAGATGTTAGTCCCTGAAACCGGTAAGCCCCGGACCGAAGGGGAAGTCAAGCTGGTGATCGAGCAGACCTCGGTCAATGCCCTCGACGCGATTTCCCACGGCGTCACCGATGGGTTGTATCTGGCTCTGAATGTCGCCGCCATGCTGATTGCATTTGTTGCGTTGATATACCTGGCCAACGGCGTTCTGGGTATTGCCCACACCCGGCTTGAGACCATTTTCGGCTACGCTCTGGCGCCAGTCGCCTGGCTTCTTGGCGTCCCGTGGAAAGACGCGCTGCAGGTTGGGAACCTGATGGGCATTAAGCTGGTGTTGAATGAGTTTGTGGCATTCTCGATCATGGGACACTTGAAAGGCCATATCGCGGCCCGGTCGTTCACCATTGCCACTTACGCCCTCTGCGGATTCTCGAACTTTTCGAGTATCGGCGTGCAGATCGGCGGAATCGGGGCGTTGGCCCCCTCGCGCAAAAAGGATCTGGCCCGCCTGGGATTCCGGGCGCTTCTCGCCGGAACGCTTGCGAACTATCTATCTGCAGCCATCGCCGGGCTGTTATTGACCTGATCCCACACCCGATTGCTGCTGGCTGCAGAGTAGATCGCGAGATTCCTATTCCTCCGAGGGTTCGGCAAACGGTTTAACCGGGATCCCGGAAACGAAATCCGCCACCGATGCTTCGCATTGTGCAGCAGCGGATTTGAGTGACGACGATGAAAGCACTCGCTACCAAGAAGACGGATTACGGTCCCGGGAATCCCGGCTACGAGCAGGCCCGCGCGGCGGCGGATTACATTCTTAAGAATGGGAGATTCAGGCCGCGTGCCGGAATGATTCTCGGATCGGGCTTGGGCCATGTTGTCGAGCCATTGAAATCTGAAGCCAACATTCCATACCATTCGATTCCACACTTTCCACGGCCCACGGTGGAAGGGCACGGTGGATTTCTGCACCTGGGTTGGTGGGGCAATTTGCCAATGGCGGTGATGGCGGGAAGAATGCACCTTTATGAAGGCTACTCGCCTGCTGAAGTCGTCCTGCCAACTCGCGTCCTGGCCCTTGCGGGTGTTGAAATCCTGATCGTCACTTGCGCTGCCGGCGGCATCAATAAACTGGCAATTCCCGGAACCCTGATGGTTATTAAGGATCATCTGAATTACCAGGGCATGAATCCTTTGGTTGGATTGCACGACCCACGCTGGGGGGAGCGATTTATTGACATGACGCAGGCTTACGACCCGGAATTGCGGCGGCTTGCAGCGCGCGCAGCGAAAGCTGAAAGGGTCAGGATGTTCGAAGGAGTATACGTTTCGCTGCTAGGGCCCAGCTTTGAAACTCCGGCTGAAATCCGGGCTTTGGGCAGGCTCGGGGCGGATGCCGTCGGCATGTCCACGGTTCCGGAGGTGATCGCCGCACGGCAATTGGGGCTGCGGGTCCTGGGCCTTGCCTCCATCACCAACCGCGCCGCGGGTCTCAGCCGCAGACCCTTAAGCCACCACGAAGTGCTCGAGACAGGCGCACAAGCCTCCGGGAACTTGGTGGCGCTGCTGGAAGGGTTGATCGGGAAATTGGACGAGTGCAAATCCGAGAGGAAACCAGGAGGAAAAAAAGGGGCTTGAAGAACCTATCCTGGATTATTCACGAAGGTTTGCTTGATGAGCGTCAGGGCACGGTTAAAACCGTGCCCTGACGACCCCGGCTGGAGGTTCGTGAATAATTCGGGCTATATTGCTTTCCAGACCCTGAGCGTTCCTGGGAAGTGAGTCCTGCTGATCTCCGCCATCGAGTATCATCAGAAATCCACCCGGAGTGCGGCAGATAAAAGTCGGGTGATGAATAAAGTTCGAGCCGGGGGCGAATAAGATGCCGCTGGTGGGCTTAAGGAAGAATGGAACTACTACTGCTTGGCGCCAGCATGGGTGTGGTCGGAGGGCTCGTCCCCAGCCCGCTTCATATGATCGCCCTCGCTCAAATCGCGCTGAAGCGATGGAATCGCGCGATTGGAATTATGCTTGGACCTCCCCTGGCCATCGATGGGATTTTATTACTGGTGACCTTCTTTTTCTACCAATATGTTCCCAGAAATATCGCCCACATCGTTGCTTATGTGGGCGGCGCCTACCTGACGGTTTACAGCATTTACGCCTTGCTCTCCATGCACGGGAAGAGTCACAAGGAAGTGGCGGAATCACAAGCTTTGACCTATGGCAGCGTCACGGCTGCATCGCTTTCGGAGGTCACGTCTCCGGGCACCTGGATTTATTGGATGACGATCGCCGGGCCGATTCTGGCGGAGGGAAAGCACCAGGGCTATTGGCACGTCGTCCCTTTTTTCGCAGGCGGGTTAATCGGCTACTACGGCGCAGCACTCGTCAGTTTGGTTTTTCTCGCCTGGGGAGCAAGTCTCCACCGGCACCTTCGGCAAAATCTGCTGTGGATCGCAAACTTTCTGCTCCTGGCTTTCGGCGTGACTTACCTGCTCCGCGCTTATTTCAAGGGCTGATTCACCATGCGTGATGGATGCGGCATATCAAATGACCGTTTCAACACGTTTATGCTTGCCCATCAAAGAGATGGTGCAGTTCAACCAGGTTGAGTTCCTTAAAGCTCTTGGCGATCCGGTCAGCGCGCGTTTGACTCTGCAACTCTTCGGCTGAAAAAGTGGATGCGATTGCCACGCACTTCATTCCAGCGGCCTTCACCGCCTCGATCCCGACGAATGAGTCTTCGAAGCCTACACAGCCTCCTGGACTCTTTTCCAGCCGCCTTGCGGCTTCCAGGTAAATTTCGGGATGGGGCTTGGCGTGCGTCACATCATCGCCGCTGACCATGAATTTGAAAAAAGGCCGTAAGTTCAGGGCATCCACCACAAGCTCAATATTTCTCCTCAAGGCGGAGCTGGCGACGGCCATCGAAACTCCGGCTTCATGGCACTCCATGATGAGTTCCCGTAATCCGGGAAGCGGCAGCGCATGGGGAGCGAAGCTGCTGCGGAACATCCCCTCCAACTCCCCGCTCAGCCGCTCGATTTCCTCGTCCGGAAGATCCGGCCCGAAAAAGTGCCGGAAGGCGTAATCGTTGGGACGCCCCAGGATCTGGCGGGGCAGCTCATCGGGATTGTAAGGGATGCCATGTGCGTTCAGAACATCGATCCACTTCTGCAAATGGAAGGGGTTGCTGTCTACCATCACCCCGTCCATATCAAAGATGACGGCCAGAGGCAAAACGGAATTAGAAGGCACGCAGTTTCTCCAATGGATTTTTGGTCTCGTAGGGGCGACCCTCGTGGTCGCCCGAAGGCGGGCACAAGGCCCCGCCTACAGCAAACTGCACCACTGCCCCAGGATCACGCCGGAAGCGGGCGCAAAGCGGCAAGCAGCTTTGCCGGGCTATCGGTATTGATCACGCTCTTCGCCTCCATCCATCCCCGGCGTGCGGTTGCGACACCGAAACGCATAAAGCGGAAATGGCTGGGATCGTGGGCGTCGGTCGAGATCACAATTTTCATTCCCCGGTCGTGTGCCAGGCGGACATGCCGGTCACTCAGGTCCAACCGCTCCGGATTGCCGTTGAGCTCCAGGATGACGCCCAGCTCCTTCGCCGCGCCAAACACCCGCTCCACGTCGAAAGTGAACGGGTCGCGTCTCAGGATTTGTCTTCCCGTGGGATGCCCCAGGATGCGAACGTAAGGATTCTTCAGGGCTCTCAGAATTCGTTCGGTCATCTCTTCCGAGGGCTGGGTCATGCGGGAGTGGATGCTGGCCAGCACAATATCGAATTGCTTCAGGAGCGAGTCCGGATAATCGAGGCGGCCATCGCCCAGAATGTCCACTTCCGTTCCCGCCCAAATTTCAATTCCTTTCACTTTTTTGCGGGCAGCGTGAATGGCCCGGATATTTTCGAGGGCGCGATTCTCATCCAGTCCATTCGCCACGGTGACGGCCTTGGAATGGTCCGTAATCAGAATGTAACGATAGCCCAATTGCTTGGCGGCTTCCGCCATCTCGAGGGCGCTCTTGTGGCCGTCGGAGGCGGTGGTGTGCATCTGAAGATCCCCCTTGATTTCGGAAAGCTCCACGAGTTTGGGCAAGGTGTGAGACTCCGCGGCCTCAATCTCACCCATATTTTCGCGAAGCTCGGGCGGGATCCACGGCAGGCCCAGCCGCTCATACACTTCTTCCTCGGTCCGGCTGGCCACCTTGCTCTCACCCTTGAAGAGGCCGTATTCGCTCAGCTTCAATCCCAGCTTCTTGGCTCGTTCGCGCAAGACGACGTTGTGTTCTTTTGAACCCGTGAAGTACATCAACGCCGCGCCGTAGGACTCTTTTTCAAGCAACCGCACGTCCACTTGTAAGTCCTGATCGAGTTTGACGCTGACTTTGTCTTCACCCCTGGCCAGAACCTGGGCGATGCGCGGGAATTTCGCAAAGTGGTTGGCAATCGCGGCGTGGGCGGATCCCGTCACCAGCAAATCTAGGTCGCCAATCGTCTCGCGGCCTCTTCTCAGGGAGCCGCACGCCGTGACTTGATCGACGCTGGTACACTCGCGGAGGTAAGCCGTCAATTCATCGGCGATCTCAAAAGCAGTGTCCAGGCGGAAGCGTCCTGCTGCCCGGCGGTAGACTTCAAGGGCCTTCATAATGTTTTCTTCGGATTTGGCGCTCATGCCGGGCAGATCACGAAGGCGCCCCGCCTTGGCCGCGGCTTCAAGATCATCCACTGACTTGATCCCAAGCTCCTTATGAAAAAGGCGGACCTTTTGCGGTCCGACGGTCTGAAGTTGGAGCAAGTCGAGCAGGCTCGGCGGGACTTTTTTTACTTGCTCCTGATGGTATTGGGATTGTCCCGTCTCCACCAGTTCCTTGACCTTATTGGCCAGATCGGCGCCAATGCCGGGAATGTTGGTAAGTTTGCGTTGGGGATCACGAACGACGTCCTCCAGCCGCTCGGGGTAACTCTCAATCACGCGCTTGGCGCGGTCGTAGGCCGCGGCCTTGAAGGGCCACTTGGCATCCTCCTGCAGGATGCGCGTGAGGTTGGAAAGATCTTCAAAGATTCGGGCGATTTCTTTGTTTTCCACGGGTCCTCGCCGGCTTCGGAACGAAGGGACACATTAAGAATAACACTGGAACGCTACTGACGTCAGGGTGTGGTTTCAGCCCTGTGTTTCCGTCGTTTCGCCGAATGGCATGTTAAAATCAACTTGTGATGTGGATGCGCGGAGCGGGCGGACGGCGTGCTGGGTCCGGCTTTGCGGATGGAACTTGGCGTCTCTGGCGCAGGATTCTGCGTTTTCTACCAGGATATTCCGAGCTCCCTTCGGATCCGTCATTCCCGCGCAAGCGGGAATCCACCTCTCCGGCGGGCAGGGGATTCGCGCCTGCGCGGGAAGGGACTGTGTTCCGCCCCTTTGTGCTGGAGCGCCCGTTTTGGTTTCGGCTCCCTCGGGTCCGGCTTTATCTCGCTTTCCAATAGATTGAGCAAACGTGGAAGAAATTGACCTGAGTGTTGTCATTCCGGTGTTCAATGAGGCTGAGAATATCCGCCCTTTGGTGGATGAGCTGGGGCTGGCGTTGTCGGAATTCGGTAACGGCGCTGAGGTCCTTTTCGTGGATGATGGGAGCACGGACTCGACGCTTGCCGAGATCAAGAGAGTCCAACAAATTGATGCGCGAGTGCGAGCCGTTCATTTCAAGAGCAACCTAGGGCAAACAGCCGCCATGGCCGCGGGTTTCCGGCACGCGCGGGGCCGGGCCGTGGTGACGCTGGACGGCGACTTGCAGAATGACCCTGCAGACATTCCGAAGCTGGTTGCGGGGCTGGCGGATTGGGATGCCGTTTGTGGCATCCGGACCCGCAGGCAGGATGGCTGGGTTAAGAAAATATCCTCGCGGATTGCCAACGGGTTCCGCAACTGGGCCACGGGAGATGATATTGTGGATACCGGCTGCACCTTGAAGGCCTACCGGCGGGAGTGCGTGAGCCGGCTTGAGCTCTATCACGGCATGCACCGATTTTTGCCCACGCTGCTGAAGATGAGGGGATACCGCGTAACCCAAACCTCCGTAAATCACCGTCCGCGGTTGCGGGGCAAAACCAAATACGGAACGTGGGGAAGGCTGGTGAAAGGTCTTGCTGACCTGTACGCGGTGCGCTGGATGAAAAAGAACCGCATTGATGACTCTGCCATTGCGGAGATTATCGAGCCGGTTCGCAAAGCAGAGGGTTCATTCAAATAAGGTATTGTTAGAAAATAACTGTTCCATCGCGGATCGAACCCCCCCCTCACCCGCCGCTTCGCGATGTGTTGGCTTACAACGAACTCAAACCGATTACAACTTTTGCAAAGTGAATCCAAACCTTAACCTTCCTGACAATCGCCCGGCTTCCACTCGCCAGTTGCTCCTGTTGCTGATATTCTCCGCATTTTTCTTCTTCCTCGGTCTCGGAAGGTTTCCACTCCTCGAACCTGACGAAGGCCGGAATGCAGAGGTCGCCCGGGAAATGATCGCTCTGCGGGACTTCATCACGCCCCATTTCAATCATCTGGTTTATCTCGATAAGCCGGCCCTGTATTTCTGGATGGTGGCCGGATCGTTTAAGGTCTTCGGCTTGAATGAATGGGCGGCGCGCTTTCCCTCCGCGCTCATGGCTCTGGGTACCATTCTGTTGGTGTGGCTGATGGGGCGGAGAATGTTCGATGGGCGGACTGGATTCATGGGTGCCTGTGTGGCCGCAAGCGCTCCTTTGGTGATCGCTTTTTCGCGCACCGTCATTTTCGATATGACCCTCACTTTTCTTGTTACGCTCTCCATGTTCTTGCTTTGGCTTGCGGACAATGACGGCGTCCGAAGGCATCGATTTGACTACCTGGCGTTCGCGGTGATGGGTCTTGCCGCCATCACCAAAGGCCCGGTGGGATTCCTGCTTCCGCTTCTTTCCATTCTGGTTTACGCCCTGTTGCGGGGCAGGTGGCGTGAGCTTCGCCGCATTCGTTGGGGAATTTGCTGGCTGATTCTTCTGGCGGTGAGCCTGCCGTGGTTCCTTGCGGTTTGCGTGCGGCATCCGGATTTCCCGCGATACGCCTTCTGGGAAGAAAGTCTGGTCCGATTCGCCACGCCGGCCTTGCACCGCTCCGGTGGCGCGCTCTACTACCTACCGGTCTATTTAGCTGGTTTTTTCCCCTGGAGTATCTTCCTGCTTTTTGTGGGTCTGAACCGTCTGCGGCATTGGAAAAATTTGCGGCAGGACGCTCAGAAATCCCGGCTTTTTCTGATCGCTTGGTTCGGCGTGATATTCGTATTTTTCTCGATCTCGCATTCAAAGCTGCCGGGCTATCTGTTGCCCGCCGCCGCGCCGATGGGTCTGTTGATGGCTGGCGTTTGGAACAAAGCGCGGGATGCGAGTGTCGACCGTGCGCCCGATTGGCTCAGCGGTGGCTTTGCGGCGATGATCCTGCTTGGAGTGTTGGTGGACTTAAGCCCACAACTCCTGCGTTTCCACCGGCTGGCCACCCGCCTCAGCCATAAAATACCTCCTCAAGTGTATGCCTTCTTGAAGCCATCCGTCATTTTGTCGGGTATGATCCTGTTTGCGATTGGGTTCCTCGGCAGGAATCTCTCCGGCAGGCTGCGTGGCGAGCGGCGCGCCCAATTGACTTTCGCCCTGTTGGTTGCGACAACGCCTCTGCTGCTTGTCCGCTGGATCAGGCCGCTCCACTTGTATTTTCAGGCTTCGTCGAGCCGCCAGTTAGCCCGGAAAATCCTTTCCAGTCCGCAGCGGAATTTTCCGGTGTACGGTTATTTCTATTTCCGGACCGGATTGCCCTTTTATCTGCGAAGGCCGGTGGGCCTGGTCACAGCCGACGGCGATGAGATGACCAGCAATTACGTGATGAGCCGTCTGAAATTGATGCGCGAGCAAGAAATGCGGTTTCCCGCTTCCCAATCATTGACCCAGCAGAATCCGGCTGGACGTGCCCCAGAAAACCCGGCGGAAAGTTCCAAAGAGCCGGTATTGCTAACACCGCGCCAGCTTCACAGGCTTGGAGTTTCACCCCCAGGGCCATTTCTGCTCCTGGTACGAAATAACGAGGTTGGGCAATTGAACCAGGTCGTCAATGGCATTGATCCGCTTTGGACGGGCTGGGATTTTTCAGTTTGGGCGAAACTTGCTGAACGCCGATAGACTGTAGCGGCGGGTTTCAGCCTGGCAAGTGCCGGTAGCGGCGGGCTTCAGCCCGGCATGTGCCGCCCTAAAGGGCGGCGCTACGGCCACGACCAAGGGCGCTCCCCATGTGCGGAATTTGCGGAATCCTCAACTTGCGCCTTGACCCCGACCCCGATCTTCACCGGATTGCGGCGATGTCCTCTCGCCTCGTTCACCGCGGCCCGGACAGCGCAGGGACATTCGAGCTCCCTTATCTGGCTTTGGCCATCCGCCGGCTCAGCATCATTGACCTCAAGACGGGCGATCAACCTCTCACCAATGAAACGGGTAGCGTCACGCTGGTCTTTAACGGGGAAATTTACAATTATCGTGAACTCCGTTCCAAACTCATTGACCGTGGTCATCACTTCCGCACCCATTCGGACGGCGAAGTGATCGCTCACCTCTACGAGGAATCAGGGCTGGACTTCGTCAATGAATTGAACGGCATGTTTGCCATCGCTTTGTGGGACCGGGAGAAAACCAGACTGGTGCTGGCGCGGGACCGGGCGGGTGAAAAGCCGCTCTTCTACTGGCGGCAGGGCGCTTCGTTCGCCTTTGCTTCTGAAATCAAGGCGCTTCTGGAATATCCGAAAGTAGCCAGGACACTGGATCGCGTGGCTGTCATGCAATACCTTGCCCACGGGTACTTTCCCGCGCCGCGCAGCGTGTTCGAACAAATTCGCAAGCTGCCGGCGGGTCATCGCATGGTGATCGAGCAGGGCTCCATTCAAATCGAACCATACTGGGAGCTTCGGAGATACCAACGCCGCCCGAACTTGCCCAGCCCTGGCCGTTCCGAAGTGAAAGCGATGGTTCGGAACCTGCGCGGTCACCTGCGCGAGGCGGCAATCTCCAGGCTGGTGAGCGATGTGCCGCTGGGTGTCTTCTTGAGCGGCGGCGTCGATTCCTCGACGCTCGTGGCGCTGATGAGCGATTTAAGTCCGGGTAATATCGATACGTTCTCCGTGGCGTTTTCCACGCCGTCCTTCAACGAGGAGCCCTACGCCAACTTTGTGGCGCGTCATTTTCACACCCGGCATCACGTGCTTCCAGCCGGCGACCAAGACCTGGTGGAGGGTCTGAGGGCGGTCGCGGATCATCTGGATGAGCCGCTGGCTGATCCCGCTGTGATTCCCACGCACCTTCTTTCGCGTTTTGCGCGCCAGCATATCAAAGTCGGTTTGAGCGGCGAGGGCAGCGATGAGCTTTTCGGAGGTTATCCCACTTACCTCGGAGCCCGGCTCGCAGAATACTATCTGCGGCTTCCTGCAGCCTTGAGGAGGCAATTCTTTAATCGACTCCAGAAACACTTGCCGCTCTCTCCCGGCGCTGTTCCGCTGGGCTTGTTCCTGCGCAGCTTCTTTACCTATGCGGAGATGGACGCCGCTCAGCGTCACTTGATCTGGTTCGGTATGTTGTCACCGGCTGAGCTTGCTCAGGCCGTTTCTCCTGAGTTCCGCGGCATCCCGCCGGTGGAAAGCGTAGCATCCTCAACCTTACGGGGAGTGTTGGCGGGGGCGAACTTTGAAGACACGTTGGCGGAGCTGCTCTACCTCGATTTCCACTTCTACCTTCAGGACAACCTGTTGGTGAAAGTAGACCGCGCCAGCATGGCCAACTCCCTGGAGCTCCGAACCCCATTTTTGGACCAGCGGCTCATCGAGTTCGCTGCGTCCATCCCCTCAAGGTTTAAGGTCCGCCGTTTCCAATTGAAACATATCCTGAAGGAGGCAGTCCGTCCCTGGCTGCCTAAGCGCATTGTTTCCCGTCAAAAGCGGGGATTTTCCGTACCCACGGCGGCTCTGTTGAGGACCTCATTGCGCCCGGTCATGAATGAGGCTTTCGATGAAGACGTTCTGAGAAGCCACGGGCTGTTCGATTCGTTGTGGATCAGGAAAAGAGTTGAGGAACACCGCGAAGGGAAAGCTGACCACCGCAAATCGCTTTGGACCTTGCTTTGTTTTCAGCTTTGGTATAAGCGTTGGGGAACGTAGGGGCGACCCTCGTGGTCGCTCACGGGCGGGCACAAGACCCGCCCCCACGAAAAGGGGTCTTTGCCTTTGTTGCACAGGGACGATCCGAACCGCCCGTCATTCACCAGGAGGGAATGGAATGTCATCCGCCGGTTGAACACGCCCCTCAAGGTTCAGCGGTACCTGCGGGCGCTCGCCTACAATTGGGAAAGCGAAGGCGAAACCTTGAGGACCTTTCGGGAGGTACTACGGCATGGCAAGGTTCACTGCCTGGAAGCTGCGCTCTTCGCCGCTACCGTTCTTGAGCAGCACGGATATCCGCCCCTTTTGCTCGATCTCGAATCTCAGGACAAACTAGACCACGTTCTGTTTCTGTTCAAGAGAAGAGGCTGTTACGGCACGGTGGGACGGTCGCGCGACGCGGGGCTGCACGGCAGAAAGGCCGCCTTCCGCACAGTTCGCGATCTGGCGTTGAGTTACGTCGATCCGTTCATTGACGGTTCCGGGCGAATATTGGCCTACGCGGTCTTCGATCTTCGCAGCTTGCAGCGATGCGACTGGAGGCTTTCCGCGAAAAACGTTTTAGCGGTTGAAAAGACGCTCATTCATCTGCCCCACAGAAAGCTGAAAACCTCAGACCGGAAGTATATGGCGTCGCTAAAACGGTTCTTGGATTTCCGGCAGAAGCATCCACACCGGCCTGCCACCTACTATCCTGACCGGCATCTCTGGATGTGACCACGAATGGCCCGTCGTAGGAGCAGAAGGGCACGGTTTTAACCGTGCCTTTCCAGTCTTCGAATAAGACTTCGTGAATAATCCGGGCTAGAACTCAGTGACGCCGTTTGCATCACCGGCAAGATCAATCCGCATGACCCACTGGCAATTCAGTCTTCGCTCCTCAAACCACTTTTCAAGTGTCGGCTGGTCAGGCGACTCCGTTTCAAGGACCATGCGGCCGGCGAGTTGGCTCGCAACCGAACGCCGCACCTTGACTGGCTTGGATTGGAGCAGACTCCCCATCAATTCACGAATGGCTTGTTTGGTCAAGCAGGCAGTGGTGTGCGCGGAAAAATATAAGGGCATAATTTTTGAAGTCCTCAAGTTGTGACGATACGGATTGGGCCGTGTTCAGCCAGCAGGAATGCCCTGCCAAGCGCCTTCCGGGTGCGGAAATGGCTCACTGATTTTTGGCGGCAGACACCAGCAAACCGGCCTTTTTCGCCAACTGAAGAGACCTTTGAAAGTCTCCGGCCTTGTAAGCCTGGGTTGCCTGGTCGAG
>Ga0307374_10001549_pt1 | contig 42489 bp, 41 predicted proteins | sample OX3MG_FD_202532 | JGI IMG/M metagenome (GOLD analysis project Ga0307374, IMG submission 202532) | Soil microbial communities from Risofladan, Vaasa, Finland - OX-3 | ecosystem: Environmental > Terrestrial > Soil > Coastal area > Acid sulfate soil | place: Finland: Risofladan, Vaasa | collected...
GCGACGATCTCGTCGAGCTCGTCGGCGCGGCGGCCGACGCCGAGGAACAGCTCGACCGCGTACGGCTCGGGGGGCGAGGGGAGGGCCGCGAGGACCTGCCCGGGTTCGAGGTCCTTCATCTCCGCCTCGTAGAGCAGGCCGAGCGCGCGCTCGCGGGCGCGTCGCCGCTCACCTGCGACCGGCTCGTCCGCCTCGCGCCTAGGCCCTCGTGAGGTACTCACCGGACCGGGTGTCGACCTTGATCCGGTCGCCCGGGTTCACGAACAGCGGGACCTGCACGACGAGCCCGGTCTCCATCGTCGCGGGCTTGCGCGCGCCCGACACCCGGTCGCCCTGGAGCCCGGGATCGGTCTCGGCGACCGAGAGCTCGACCGCTGCCGGGAGGTCGACGTCGACGATCTCGCCGCCGTAGAGCTCGAGGACCGCGGAGTCGCCCTCTTTCAGGTACGACGTCGCGTGGCCGAGCGAGGACCCGTCCACGTTCATCTGGTCGTACGACGCGTTGTCCATGAACACGTACTGGTCGGCGTCGCGGTAGAGGAACTGCATCTCCCGCTTGTCGATGACCGCCTGCTCGACCTTCTCCTCGGCGCGGAACGTCCGCTCGACGACCGATTTCGTGCGGAGGTTCCGCAACTTCGTGCGGACGAACGCACCGCCTTTGCCGGGCTTCACGTGCTGGAACTCGACGACCGAGAACAGCCCGTCGGGCAGGTCGATCGCCATGCCGTTCTTCAGGTCGGTGAGCGAGAGGGCCATCAGAGCGTGTAGTCCTTCGTCGACTTCGTGAGCGGGCGGCAACCGGACGTCCCGACGAGGACCGTGTCCTCGATGCGGGCGCCGCCGATGCCGGCGAGGTAGGCGCCCGGCTCGACGGTGACGACCGTGCCGGCGCCGAGGATATCAGCCGAGTCCTTCGCCACGGCCGGCGACTCGTGGATCTCGAGGCCCACGCCGTGCCCGGTCGAGTGGAGGAACGCCTCGCCGTAGCCGGCGTCGGCGAGCGAGCCGCGGCACGCGGCGTCGACCTCGCCGCCGGTGACGCCGTCCGTGACCGCCCGCACGCCGGCGCGCTGCGCGGCGTAGACCGCGTCGACAAGGCGGGCGAGCTCGCCGGCGGGAGCGCCCACGCACAGCGTGCGCGTCATGTCCGAGCGGTAGCCGTCGACCGTCGCTCCGAAGTCGACGACGACGAGCTCACCCGCGCCGACGACCCGGTCGGTCGGTCGCGCGTGCGGCTTCGCTCCGTTCGGGCCGCTCGCGACGATGGTCTCGAACGACGCGCCGGACGAGCCGCGCCGGCGCATCTCGGCCTCGAGCTCCGCGGCAAACTGCGACTCCGTGCAGCCCTCGGCGAGCATGCCCTTGACCTGGGCGATCGCGACGTCTGCGACGTCGCACGCAGCCTCGATGCGGTCGATCTCCCCGGCGTCCTTCACCGCGCGCAGGCGCTCGACGAGCCCGCGCGTCGCGACGAGCTCGGACCGCTCGAACAGCGAGGCGAAGCGCTGCTGGAGCGACCACGTCACCGACGTCGCCTCGAGGCCCAGGCGCGCGTGGCGCGCGGCGGCCGAGGCGAGCGCGTCGAGCTGGGCCGTCGCCGAGTCCACCTCGAGCTCGATCCCGGCGGCGCCGGCGGCGGCCAACTGCTCGGCCGCCTGGTCCCGGTAGCGCCCGTCGGTCACGAGCAGCGACCCGGTCGAGGAGACGAGCAGCATCCCGGCGGAGCCCGTGAAGCCCGACAGGTAGCGGACGTTCTCCATCTTCGTGACGAGCAGCGCATCGCAGCCGGCGCCGTCGAGCCGCTCGAGCAGGCGCGGCAGCCGTCCGGCGACGTCCATCGGCGCGAGGGCGTCCGGTGAGTAGACCGGCGGCACGGAGACGAATCTACGCCTTCACCGCGCTGAGGCCGGGCGCGCGCAGAAGGCGCGCCGCGGCCTCGACCGCGAGCTCGTAGCCGACGCCCCCGAAGCCGGCGACCGTCCCGTCCGACACCGGGGCGAGCACCGAGCGGCGCCGCCATGGCTCGCGCGCGTCCGGGTTGGACAGGTGGAGCTCGACGACGGGCCCCGAGTACGTCGCGAGCGCGTCGTGGAGCGACCATCCGTAGTGGCTGATCGCGCCCGCGTTCACGACGATCGCCGCGACCCGACCCCGGGCGGCGTGCACCGCGTCGACGAGATCGCCCTCCCGCTCGCTCTGCAGGTGCTCGAGCTCGAGGCCGTTGCGGTCCGCCGCGGCCGTGGCGCGCGCCACGTGGTCCGCCAGCGTCTCGGTTCCGTAGACGTCCGGCTGACGCTCGCCGAGGAGCGCGAGGTTGGGTCCCGACAGCAGGAGCAGCACCGGCCGGCTCACGCGGCGACCTCCGCCGCGGTCTCCGCGAGCGCGTCGAGGACCGCGGCCGGCTCCACGCCCGGCACGACCTCGACGCCGCGTGCGCCGTCGAGCACGAAGGTCAGCCCGTCGGTGGCCTTCTTGTCACGGCCCATGAGCTCGACGAGCTCGGCAGGCGACACGCCGTCCGGCAGCGTCGAGGGCAGCCCGTAGCGCTCGACGACCTCGAGGTGGCGCGCCACGCGCGCTCCGTCGATCCTGCCGAGCCGACGCGCGAGCCGCGCCGCGAACACGAGGCCGACCGCCACGGCCTCGCCGTGGCGCATCGGCTCGGCGGGCTCGGGCCGGCCGCCGCCCGCGGCTCCCGCCTCTCCCGATCCGACCGCGAGCCCCGCGGCCTCGAGCGCGTGCGCGAGCGTGTGCCCGTAGTTCAACACCGCGCGCCGGCCGGACTCCCGCTCGTCCTGCGCGACGATCGCGGCCTTCAGCGTGACGCAGCGCGCGACCTGCTCCGCGAGCGGCAGCACGTCGAGGTCGTCGAGGCCGAGGAACGCGTACTTGGCCATCTCGCCGAGACCCGAGCGCCACTCGCGCGCGGGCAGGCTCGCGAGCGTGTCGGTGTCGCAGACGACCGCGTGCGGCTGCCAGAACGCTCCGACGAGGTTCTTGCCCTCGGGGAGGTTCACTCCGGTCTTACCGCCGATCGAGGCGTCGACCTGCCCGAGGAGCGTGGTCGAGACGTGGACGACGTCGACTCCGCGGTGGTAGCACGACGCGGCGAAGCCCGCGAGGTCCGTGACGACGCCCCCGCCGACCGCGACGACGACGTCGTGGCGCGTCATCCCCGCGCGCGCGAGCTCCCGGCAGACCCACTCGACGGTCGCCATCGACTTCGCCCGCTCGCCCGGTGGGACCTCGATGCGGACCGAGTCGATCCCCGGCTCGACCGCGACGCCGACGCCCGCCTGCGTCACGACCGCGGCGCGCCTCGCGCGCGACGGGAGCAGGCCCGCGAGGTCGCGCCGCGCACCGGGCCCGACGCGCACGTCGTAGGAGCGGTCGCCGAGCTCGACGCGGACGTCGCGGACGAGCGCGGCCCGGACGAGCTCGACGACGTCGTCCGGCGCCCGGTCGTCGACGTCCACCGAGACCGACGCGAGGCCCTCGTAGAGCGGGTAGCGCTGCTCGACGAGACGCGGGACCGCGGCGGCGGGGTCGGGCTGGACGAGGACCCGACCGGCTCCGGATCCGAGCCGGGCGACGAGCGTCTCGGGCCGGGCGCGCAGCCAGACGACCGTGCCCGAGCGCGCGAGCAGCGACCGGTTGCCGTCGTCGAGGACGGCGCCGCCGGCGACCGCCACGACGGCGGGCCGGTCGCTCGACAGCGCGGCACGAAGCGCGGCCGTCTCCTCGCGGCGGAACGCGGCCTCGCCGCGCGTCTCGAAGATCTCGGGCACGGTCATGCCCGTCGCGCGCTCGACCTGGAGGTCGCTGTCGAGGTAGGGGCGGCCCATCGCCGCCGCGAGCCGCGCGCCGATGGTCGTCTTGCCGGCCCCCATCATCCCGACGAGCAGGACGTGGTCGCGCGACGCGCTCACGCGTCCGGACCGGCGTCGCGGGGGCGAGCGGTCGCGTCCTGCGGCGGCGCGACGGCCGCCGACGGCGTCTCGCCGAGCGCGGCGAGGTACCCGTCGCGGTTGCGGACGACCTCGGCGACCGAGTCCCCGCCGAACTTGCGCAGGGCCTCGCCCGCGAGCACGAGCGCGACCATCGTCTCCGCGACGACGCCCATCGCGGGCACCGCCGTGACGTCGGTGCGCTCCTTGAACGACACGGTCTCCTCCTTCGAGACCGTGTCGACCGTCTTCAGCACCGGCCGGTTGAGCGTCGCGAGCGGCTTCATCACGGCACGCGCGACGAGGAGCGCGCCCGTCGAGATCCCGCCCTCGACACCCCCCGCGCGCGCGGTCGTGCGCACGTACCCGCCGGAGGCCGCTGCGTGAGAGGCGGAGGCGGCGTCGTAGGAGACCGCGTCGTGGGCGAGCGAGCCGCGGCGCCGCGCGACCGTGGATGCGTCGCCGAGCTCGACGCCCTTCACGGCCTGGATGCTCATCAGCGCCTGTGCGAGCAGGCCGTCGAGCTTGCGGTCCCAGTGCACGTGGCTGCCGAGCCCGACCGGCACCCCGTATGCGAGCACCTCGGCGACGCCACCGAGCGAGTCACCGACCTTCGCCGCGGCCTTGATCTCGGCGACCATCGCCTCGGCGGCCGCCGGGTCGTAGCAGCGCACGTCCGAGGCGTCGACGGCCTCGAGGTCGGCGGGCCCGGGCCGCTCCCCCTCCGGCGCCTCGGCGGCGCCGATCGCGACGACGTGGCTCACGATCGCGACGCCGATCCGGGCGAGCAGCGCCTTCGCGAGCGATCCGGCCGCGACGCGCGCCGCGGTCTCGCGTGCCGAGGCGCGCTCGAGCACGTCGCGCGCGTCGGCGAATCCGTACTTCAGCATCCCCGCGAGGTCCGCGTGACCGGGTCGGGGCGTCGTGAGCACCTTCGACGGCGCGCCGGGCGCGGCCGACATCTCCTGCTCCCACTTCGGCCACTCGGTGTTCGCGATCTCGATCGCGACCGGCGACCCGAGGGTCCGGCCGTGCCGCACGCCGCCGACGAGGGTGACCTCGTCGCGCTCGAAGCGCATGCGCGGGCCCCGGCCGAACCCGAGGCGACGCCGTGCGAGCTCGCCCGCGATCTCCTCGGTCGTGACCGCGAGCCCCGCGGGCAGGCCCTCGACGACCACGACGAGCGCGCGACCGTGCGACTCGCCGGCGGTGAGGAAGCGGAGCATCACCGGCAATCTACCTGGCGACGACGCGCCGCTCGCCCGGGAGGCGAGGCGCCCGAGCCCCGCCGCCGTGGCCGCGCGCCGGGGCTCAGCGGCTCACTTCTTCGCGGACTCGAAGTACGGGTTCGTCCCGGCGTCGTGGGCCGTCACGTCGACGACGTCGGTGATGCCCGGGACCGCGTCCTTGATCGCGACGGATATGCCCTGGCTGAGCGTGACCTGCGCGAGCCCGCAACCCTGGCAGCCGCCGCCGAGCCTCAGGTACGCCACGCCCTCCTCGACCGCGACGAGGTCCGCACGACCGCCGTGCGCGGCGATCTGCGGGTTCACGACGTCCTCGAGCACCGCGACGATCGCCTGCGCGAGCGGGCTCGACAGGTCGGCCTCGCGCCGCGCCGCCGCGAGCGGCGCGGCGGGTGGGCTGTTGGGGTTCACGATCACGAGGCCCGGTCCCCCGCCCTGATCCGCGACGTCGAGCGTCGCCCCCGAGACCTTCGCGATGCTCGGCGCGGTCACGACGACGGCGAGCTCGTCGTGGTGGTGGACCGCGTCGCCCGCCCCCGCGTCGGCCGCGGCCTCGAACCACATGTCGTAGGTGTACGCGCCGTCCGCCTCGCCGCTCACCTCGAGATAGAGCGCGAGCCGCTCGGCGCCCGCCTCGCCCGCGCGCGCCTCGAGGACGAACGTCCTCGCCGCGTCCGTGATCTGGAGCACCGGACGCACGTCGGACACGCCGTCATCATCGATCGCCATCACGCCATGGTACGACTCCGAGCGCCCGGGGCGTCCCGTGCAGGGTCGCGGCGCCGGCGGCGCAATGATGGCGACGTGCCGCGCGTGCTCCTGATCCTGCCGAGCTCGACGTACCGCGCGTCCGCGTTCCTCGACGCGGCGAGCAGGCTCGGCGTCGACGTGGTCACGGGATCCGACCAGCGCCAGACCCTCGCGCACCTCATGGGCGACCACTTCGTCGAGCTCGACCTCGACGACCCGCCCGCCGCGGCCCGCACGATCGAGCTGCTCGCGGGCCGTCTGCCGCTCGACGCCGTCGTCGCGGTCGACGACGTCGGCGGCCTCGTGGCAGCGCTCGCCTCGGAGCGGCTCGGCCTGCGCCACAACCCACCGGCCGCGATCGCGGTGACCCGGGACAAGCGTGCGATGCGCGCGCTCGTCGACGCCGGCGGGCTGGAGCAGCCCGCGTGGCGCGCCGTCGGCGGCGCGGGCGGCGGCGAGGCGGACCTCGTCGCCGCCGCGGCCGCCGAGCTCGGCTTCCCGGCCGTCGTGAAGCCGTGCTCGCTGTCGGGGAGCCGTGGCGTCATACGCGTCGACTCGCCCGCGGAGGCGGCGGCCGCCGCGGCGCGCGTCCGGTCGATCCTCACGGACGCGGGCGGCTCGCCGGACGAGCCCCTGCTCGTCGAGGAGTTCGTCCCGGGCGCCGAGGTCGCGCTCGAGGGCCTCGTGCGCGACGGCACGCTCGAGGTCCTCGCGGTGTTCGACAAGCCGGACCCGCTCGACGGTCCCTTCTTCGAGGAGACGATCTACGTCACCCCGTCGCGCCTGCCGGCGGCCGCCGCCGGGTCGGTCCACCGCCTCGTCGCCGCCGCGGTCGAGGCGATCGGCCTGCGCGAGGGGCCGGTGCACGCCGAGGTGCGGCTCGCCGCCGACGGCCGCGGCCCGGTGCTCCTCGAGGTCGCCGCCCGCACGATCGGGGGGAACTGCGCGCGGGCGCTCCGCTTCTCCACCGGCGCCTCGCTCGAGGAGCTCGTCCTCGCGCAGTACCTGGGCGCGGGCGGGCCGGTGGTCCGGGAACGGACCGCGTCCGGCGTCATGATGATCCCGATCCCCCGCTCGGGTCGGCTCGTCGAGGTGCGCGGCCTCGAGCGCGCGCGCGCCGTCGACCACGTGACGGGCGTCGAGATCGCGATCCCGCCCGGCAGGCGCGTCGACGCGCTTCCCGAGGGCGACCGGTACCTCGGGTTCGTGTTCGCCCGCGCGGACACGCCCGAGGTGGTCGAGCAGGCACTTCGCGACGCCCACGGCGTTCTCGAGGTCGAGATCGCGGTTGCGTGAGCCGCGTGGTCGCTAGCGTCGGAGCCGTGCGACTGCTGCTCGTGTCGACGTACGAGCTCGGCCAGCAGCCGCTCGGGATCGCCGGTCCGGGCGCGCTGCTCGCCGCGGCGGGCCACGAGGTGCGCGGACGCGACCTCGCGATCGACGCGCTCGACCCCGCCGACCTCGACTGGGCGGACGCGCTGGTCTGCTCGGTGCCGATGCACACCGCGCTCCGCCTCGCGCTCGCGACGCTCACGACCGTGCGCGCGCGCCGCCCGGACCTGCCGGTCGCGCTGCACGGCCTCTACGCACCCGTGGGCGCAGCGGCGCTCCGCGACGGCGACCTCGCGGTCGCGGGCGAGAGCGACGGCGCGCTGCTCGACTGGGCGGGGTCGCTCGGCGGCCGACGCGCGGCGGGGCCCGGCGGTCCCGAGGTCCGCGTCGAGATCGGCCGGCCGAGGTCGAGCACTGCGGCCGACGCGCCGGGGGCGCCGCCGGCGCCCGACCGGACGCTCGTGCCGCCGCTCTCGCGCTACGCGCGCCTCGTGTCCGACGCGCCGGACCGGCTCGTCGGCGGCGTCGAGTCGAGCCGCGGCTGCTCGCACCGGTGCACGCACTGCCCGGTCCCGACCGTCTACGACGGCCGCACCCGGGTCGTCCCGCTCGACGCCGTGCTGGCGGACGTCGACCAGGTCGTCGCCGCGGGCGCCGGCCACGTCCACTTCGCGGACCCGGACTTCCTCAACCGCCCGGCCCACGCCCTCCGGGTCGCCCGCGCGCTCCACGAGCGGCACCCGGGTGTGAGCTTCGACGCGACGATCAAGGTGAGCCACGTGCTCGCGAACCGCGAGGTCGTGGGCGAGCTCGCGCGCCTCGGGTGCACGTTCGTCGTCTCGGCGTTCGAGTCGACGAGCGAGCGCGTCCTCGCCGCGCTCGACAAGGGGCACCGCGCGCCCGACGCGGCCGAGGCCGTGCGCGTGCTGCGCGGCTTCGGGATCGAGCCCCGCCCGTCGTTCCTCCCGTTCACCCCCTGGACGACGGTCGCGGACGTCGTCGACCTTCTCGACTTCGTGGCCGCGCACGACCTCGTCGAGAGCGTCGACGCGGTCCAGTACGGGATCCGGCTGCTCCTGCCCCCGGGCTCCCTGCTGCTCCGCGAGCCCGACGCCGTGCTCTCGGCGTCACTGCGCGGCTACGACCCCGACGCGCTCGGGTGGAGATGGGAGTCCGTGGAGCCGCGCGTCGACGAGCTCCAGGCGGCCGTCGCGGCACGCACCGAGCAGGCCGCGGCGCGCGGCGAGCCGGCGGCCGAGACCTACGACGCGGTGCGCTCGCTCACGTTCGCCGCCGCGGGCGCCGCGGACCCCGGCGCGCCCGCCTCACGCTCGACCACGCGTCCAGGCGTGCGCCCGCGGCTCTCCGAGTCGTGGTTCTGCTGCGCGGAACCCACCGCGTCGCAGGTCGTCGTCGCGACGCGGCTCGGCCCTGCGAGCGCGGTCGCTCGCTGATCGTCCCGGGCCACTCCCCCCGGTTCGCTACGGTTGCCGCCGTGGCCGGGCCGAGCGACGTGCACGAGTGGGTGAGCTTCGCCGACCCGCACGAAGACCGCACGTGGATGTTCGACGTGACGTTCCTCGCGAGCCCGTGGCGCTGCGTCTACGGCGACGGCTGCAAGGGCGTGCTCACGGGCCCCGCAGCCGACCGCGCGGAGGGTTGCTGCTCGTACGGCGCGCACTTCGCGGACGAGGACGACGTCCGGCGCGTCGAGCGAGCGGCGAAGACGCTCACGGCCGAGCAGTGGCAGCACCGGGCACTCGCGAAGGCGCGCGGCCCGATCGCCCGACGCGACGGCGACGTGACGACCCGGCTCGTCGACGACGCGTGCATCTTCTTGAACCGCCCCGGCTTCCCCGGCGGTCCGGGGTGCGCGCTCCACCGGGCGGCGATCGAGCGCTCGGTTCCCCCGGCGAGCATGAAACCCGACGTCTGCTGGCAGCTCCCGCTGCGGCGCGAGGACTCCACCGACGAGTCGACCGGCCACGTGACGTCGCGCGTCGGCGAGTGGGACCGACGCCACTGGGGCCCGGCGGGCGAGGACTTCCACTGGTGGTGCACCGACGCGCCCGAGGCGTTCAGCGCGTCCGGCCCCGTGTACCTGACGCTCGCGGACGAGCTCGTCGGGCTCGTCGGCCGCGCCCCCTACGACCTGCTCGCCGCCTACCTCGCCCCGCGGGTCGCGAGCGGCGTCCTGCTCGAGCACCCGGTCGTGCGACGCAGGTCACGAGCGCGCACCTGAGGAGCGTGGGAGCGGCACCCGGCCGCGTCAGCCGAGCGGGCCGGCCTGCTCCTCGTCGTCCTCGTCGAGCTCGGCCGCCTCGTACATGCACCAGCTCGCGTGGTCGTCCTCCGGGTCCGCTCCGCACTCCGGGCATGGCTCTACGACGACCTCGACGGCGCGCTTGAGGCTTCGCGCCTCTTCGAAGCGCCGGTGACGTCCCTTCTTCACGTTCAGCTCCCCGCTCGAGGGCGAGCGCGCCGGCCGCCGCAGGGCCGGGCGTCCCGACTCCGGCGCGACCCAACGGCCGACCTCACGTCGAGACCTTGGTGCCAGCGTCGAATCATACCGCCGGACCCAGCTCGGGGCGGTCGGAACCGGAGGCTCCCGGCCGAGCGGGACACCGCCGCGACCTCGTCCGCGACCGAGGTTAGCGTGGTGAGATGCCCGAGCAGTTCGACCCCACGGCAATGACCGCCCGCTTCCGGGAGCGTGCCGCCGCGGTCCGGCGCCGCGGCCTCCCGCCCGTCGAGGGCCAGGAGCGGCGCCGGATCATGGAGCAGATGGAGCTCGACTACATGGACTTCGCGATGCTCGCGGACGCGGAGGCCGGGCTCGAGGACGGCGTGCTCACGCTCCGGGTCGACCTCCGCCCTCCGGCGCCGCGCGACGCCTAGCCGGACGGCGGCGAGCGGGCCGATCGGGGCGCCGGCGACGCGCCCGTCGCGGGCCCGCCGGCGCGTCGGTTCCGCCGGCTAGGACGGGCGCACCTCGGGGTCGGCGCCGGTCCCGTCCGGCGGGCCGGGTGCCGGCCGCGCGTCGAGGTCGACGGCTCCCACCGGCGTGCCGGCGCGCCGCGCGTCGGCGCCGTGTGGCACGGCGAGCTCGAAGGGCCGCCGCGAGCGCTCCTCGAGCACGAGCGCCTCGCCGCGGTCGAGGGCGAGCGCGGCGTCACCGGCCGCGAGCCGCCGGAGCGGCTCGCCGACGAGGTCGTCGCGCCACGAGCTCACGAGGCGCCCGCCCGGGCGGTCCTGGAAGAACTCCGCGAGGTCCGCCCGTGTCGCGAGGATCGCCGGGTCGATCTCGAGCTGGCGGGCCCGCTCGCCGAGCCACGCGGTCGCGATCGCGACGGCCGGGCGCGCAACGCCCTCCCCGCGATGGGTCGGTGGCAGGCGGACCGAGCCCGCGGGCAGCGCGAGCCCCTCCTCGACGGCTGCGAGGACGTCGGCCGCGCCGCTCGTGCCGAGCTGGCGCACGTCGAGGTTGCGAACCTGCTCGAGCTCGGCGCGCGTCGAGGGCGGGCGGTGCGCGATCGAGACGAGCGCGAGGTCCGAGAGCACGAAGCGCGTCGGCTGGTCGAGCGCCCGGGCACGGCGTTCGCGCCACGCGGCGACGCTCTGCGCGACGCCGCGCTCGCGGCGGTGCAGCTGGCGCGCGTGCTTCAGCCGCCACCACGCCTCCTCCGGCACGACCGACGCGCGCGAGCGGCGCAGAAGGATCTCGCACTCCTCGTCCGCCCACGCGAGGCGCCCGAGCGCGGTGAGCCGGGCCGAGATGAGCTCGCGCAGCTCGAGCAGGTGGACCACGTCGCCCGCCGCGTACCGGCGCTGGGCCTCGGTGAGCGGGCGCCTCGTCCAGTCGGTGAGCTGGTCGCCCTTCTCGAGCCGGGTGCCGAGCATGCGCTCGACGAGCGACGAGAGCGAGGGCGTGCTCATGCCGAGGAAGCCCGCGGCGAGCTGGGTGTCGAACAGCCGCGTCGGCACGCACCCGCAGGCGCGCTCGAGCACCTCGAGGTCCTGGTCCGCGGCGTGGAGCACGGCGAGGCCGGGGCCGGAGAGCACCTCGGCGAACGGCGCGACGTCGACCGCGAGCGGGTCGACGAGCGCGATCCCGCGCGGCCACGCGACCTGGAGGAGCGCGAGCTTCGGGTAGTAGGTGCGCTCGCGGTGGAACTCGGTGTCCACGGCGTACGCGGGCTCGTGCACGAGCTCCCCGACGAGCGCCGCGAGCGCCGCCGCGTCGCCGACGAGGCGGTAGTCGCCGACCGAGGGCGATGCCGCCGCCCGCGGCGCGCCGGCACCCTCCGGCGGGCTCGCGGACGTGTCGGCGGGCACGCCGTCAGCCGCCATAGCTCATCCTCGTGTCCTCGCTCCGCAGCACCGCGACGTCCTCGCCGGCGTCCCCGAAGCCCGCGCCGACGACCTCGCCGACGCAAAGCACGTGCGAGCCGAGGTCGACCTCGCGTTCGAGCCTGCAGTCGAGGTACGCGGCCGCGCCGGCGAGAACGGGGGCCCCGGTCACCGGCGCGTCCTCGTACGCGCGGCCGCTCAGCGTTCGTGCCGGCACGTCCTCGACCGCGGGCTTCGCGAACGTGCGGACCACCGCGCGGTCGGCCCGGTCGACGAGCGTGAGCGCGAAGCCACCGCCCTCGCGTGCGAGCGCCAGGCTCGTCGCCGCGCGCTCGACCGACACGCCGACGAGCTTCGGGTCCGTCGCGAGCTGCGTGACGAGGCTGCACGTCATGAGGTTCCGTCGCGCGCCCGCGCGCGTGCCGAAGAGGTAGAGGCCGGTCGTGAGGCGCCACAGGACGCGACGGCGCAGCCGGTCGTACTGCACGCGGTCCGCGCCCGGGGGGAACGGCCCGACGATCGAAGCGTGCGGCGCCATGCACAGCGAAGCTACAGCGTGGGCCGCCGCAGGACGGCGATGGCCCGCCCGTCGCACGCGGCGCCGGTCGCCGGCCCCGGGCGGGGTCGCGCGCCCCGACGCGGCCCGGGCCGTCAGCGGACCCCGAGCGCGGCGAGCCGCCGCTCGGCGCCGCGCAGTTCGCGGTCGGCGATCGCGACCTCCCGCTGGTACCGGGCGAACGCACCGGCCGCGAAGCTCCCCGCGTCGCTGCAGTCCTGCGCGGCGCGCGTGTACGCGAGGTACGCGGCCGACAGCGCGTCGGTGAGCGCCACGTCGGGCGTCGGCAGCTCGCCGTACGCGCTCGCCGCGTCCGAGGCGAGACCGTCGCACGCCGTGTGGGTCGCGACGAGCGCTTCCCTCGCGATGCCCGCCCCCACTGCCCGCACGTCGGCCTTGACGAGCCGGACGCTCGCGAGGACTCCGGCGCCCGCGGCCCACTGCGCGACCTTGTGCGCGTGCGAGCCAGTGAGCCCCGAGCAGGCCGCGAGCCCGACCGCCGCCGCGACCGCCGCCGCGGCGCGCGCGGTGGCGCGCCGCGCGCGCGGCGCGCTCACGCGAGCTGCACGAGATGGACCTCTCGGCGCCCGCGGCGCACGAGCACGTACCGGCCGGCGACGACGTCCGCCTCCGTGACCCGCGCCCCGTCGGCGGGCGCCCTGCGGTTGTTCACGTACACGCCGCCCTGGGAGATCGCCGTGCGCGCCGCCCCGCGCGACGGCGAGAGCCTCGAGTCCACGAGCAGCGAGACGAGGTCGAGGCCGTCGCCGCCGAGCGCTGCGCGCTCGACGGTCGTGACCGGCGCGTCCTCGACGACCATGAGCAGCGTCGCCTCGTCGAGCGACGCGATGTCCTCGCTGTAGAGCGCTGCGGCCGCGCGCTCGACACGCCCGGTCTCGTCCGGGCCGTGCACGAGGTCGGTCAACGCCCGCGCGAGCGCGCGCTGCGCCGCCCGCTCGCCGGGGCGCTGCGCGGTCGAGCGGTCGAGGTCGACGATCTCGTCGTGGGGAAGGAACGTGAGCATCCGCAGGTAGGAGCCGACGACCGCGTCCTCGGTTCGGAAGAAGTACTGGTAGAACGCGTACGGGCTCGTCGCCTTCGGGTCGAGGAAGACCGCGCCGGACTCGCTCTTGCCGAACTTCGTGCCGTCCGCGCGAGTGATGAGGGGCGTCGTGAGCGCGTACGCGCTCTCGCCACGCGCGCGGCGGATGAGCTCGACGCCGGTCACGATGTTCCCCCACTGGTCGCTCCCGCCCATCTGCAGCCGGCAGCCGTACGTGTCGAACAGGTGCAGGAAGTCGTAGGCCTGGACCAGCATGTAGGCGAACTCCGTGAACGAGATCCCCTGCTCGGCCCGCTCGAAGCGGGAGCGCACGGACTCCTTCGCCACCATCTGGTTCACCGTGAAGTGCTTGCCCACGTCGCGAAGGAAGTCGATGAAGGACAGGCCGGCGAGCCAGTCGGCGTTGTCGAGCATGAGCGCGGGGTGCGCGGCACCGGGCGAGAAGTCGAGGAAGCGCTCGAGCTGCACGCGTATCCCGGCGAGGTTCTCGCGGAGCTGGTCGGCGCCGAGCAGCGGGCGCTCGGCGTCCTTGCCGCCCGGGTCGCCGATACGACCCGTGCCGCCCCCCGCGACGACGATCGGCCGGTGGCCCGCGGCCTGGAGCCGGCGCAGCAGGCAGAGCTGGAGAAGGTTGCCGACGTGCAGCGTGTTCGCGGACGGGTCGAACCCGACGTACGCGGTGAGGCCCCCGGCGTCGAGCATGCGCCGGAGCTCGGGATCGCTCACCTGGTGGATGAGGCCGCGAAAGTCGAGATCGGCGGAGAGGCTGACCATCGTGCCAGCCTGCCACAGCGCCCGGACGCCCGGACCGTCTCGCGACCCCCCGCCACGCGGCGCGTCCGGCACCGTTCGGGCCCGCGCGCTGGACATCGGGACGTCGCCGTGCGAACCTGCCCCGGGCTCCGAGGTACGGGGCCGACCCGAGGGGCGGCGCGCGACATGACGGACACGGACCTCGACTGGCCGGCGCTGTCGGACCGCCTCGCGGCGGCGCTCCACCTCCAGGTTCCGCCCGTCGCCATCTCGTTCTCGCAGGACCCGCCCGCCGGCGTCGCCCCCTTCGACGCGCCGATGAGCGCCCCGGCCGCGGACGGCCGACGGGGACGGGTGCCCGCAGGCTGCGTGTTCTGGGTGCGCGCCGCGGACGCGACCTTCTCGACCGCGCCGGAGGACCACGGCAACTGCAGCGTCGGGCGCGTGACCCACGGTCTCGCGACCCTCGACGAGGTCGCCCGGAACGACGACGTCGCCGAGCTGCTCGCGTCCGGGTGGGTGTCCTCCGACGCCGTCGCCGGGATCCCCGCCGTGCGCGAGCGGCCGGGCGCGATCACCTACGGGCCGCTCCGCGAGACGCCCGCCGGCGTGGACCCCGACGTCGTCCTCCTGCGAGTGAACGGCCGCCAGCTCATGGTGCTGTCCGACGCGCTCCCCGGGCTGTCCATCGAGGGCAAGCCCCAGTGCCACGTCGTCGCCGTCGCGAAGGACCGGGGCGTGCCCGCCGCGAGCGTCGGGTGCGCGCTCTCGAGGGCGCGCACGGGGATGACGCCCGACGAGATGACCTGCGCGCTCCCGGCGGCGGGTCTCGGCGAGACCGTCGCGGCTGTCGAGCGGGCGGCGGACATCGACACGGGCGTCGCGCGGTACGCGGCGGCCGACGCCCGCCGCTTCGCCTGAGCGAGCACCGGCCACGCCGCCGCGCTGCACGCGGCGTCGGGCGCGCCTAGCGCGCCTGGATGTACTCGACGAGCTTGTCCCGGTCCTTCTGGAGCTCTTCCATCCGCGCCTTCACGACGTCGCCGATGCTGACGATTCCGGCGAGCACCGAGTCGCGCACGACCGGCACGTGACGGATCCGGTGCTCGGTCATCGTCGCCATGAGCGACTCGAGGTCGTCGTCCGGCGAGCACGTGCGGACCTCGACGGACATGATCGACGTCACCGGCTCGTTCACGAGCGCGCCGTGGAGGTCGTTCAGACGGTGCACGACGTCGCGCTCCGACACGATCCCTTCGATCCGCTCGCCGTCGCCGGAGACGACGAGCGCGCCGACCCGGTGCCGGCACAGCGTCGCGACGGCTTCCGCGACCGTGACGTCTCGCGGGACCGTGAGGACCGCGGTCCCCTTGGCGTCGAGCAGGGCGGAAACTCGCACGTCGCGATCCTCCTCGTGAGGTGGCCCACCGTGGTGGGAGCTGCCACGCTGCTCGGGACGGCGGCCGCGCTCGCCGTCGGCGACGCCTGCGCGCCACAAGTGTAGGAGCTGGGAGGTCGCGCCGCTCGACCAGGCGGCGGTGCCGCGCTCCGCCTCGCGCGGGCGGTGCCGTGCTCCGCCTCGCGCGGGCGGTGCCGCGCTCCGCCTCGCGCGGGCGGTGCCGCGCTCCGCCTCGCGCGGGCGGTGCCGCCCGCGCGAGGAGCCGCGGCGCGTCGCTATCGTGCGGGACGGGCCGCCCGGCCCGGTCCGGCTCGAGGAGCGAGATGACCTGGCTCGTGTGCGACTACGGCGAGGTGATCAGCTACGCGCCGCGTGAGGACGACGTCACCGCGCTCGCCGGGCTCTGCGGGCTCGGGGCCGAGGAGTTCACCGAGGCCTACTGGTCGCGGCGCGTCGCGTACGACCGTGGGGATCTCGACGCGTCGTCGTTCTGGTCGTCGCTCGCGTCCCGCCCGCTCGGCCCCGAGGCACTCGGGAGGTGCGTCGACGCGGACGTCGCGAGCTGGACGCGCCTCGACCCACGCTCGACCGCGGCGATCGAGGCGTGCGAGCGACGCGGCTGGCGGCTCGCGCTGCTGTCGAACGCACCGGCCGAGATCGCGCGGGCGCTCGACGCGACGCCGTGGTTCGCCCGCTTCGAGCACCGCCTGTTCAGCTGCGACCTGCGCGTCACGAAGCCCGATCCCGCGATCTTCCGCGCGCTGCTCGAGCGGCTCGGAGCCGACCCCTCGGCCGTGACCTTCGTCGACGACCGGCCCTCGAACGTCGAGGCAGCGGCCGCCACCGGCATCCGAGCCGTGCGCTACGACGGGCCGGGGACGATCGAGGGGCTCTGAGAGGTCACGACCCGTCGGGCCCGCTCCCGACTGCCGCGTCGACGGACGCGACGATCGCCCGCTCGAGCTCGCCGTGGAGCGAGACGTTTCGCGACCGGTCCGTGCGCACGTGGACGACGTGGATGCCGTCGCCTGCGCTCGACGCCGCGGCGAGCTCCCGACCGAGCACGCGGATCTCGTGGACCTCGTGGACCGTGCACCCGAGCGCACGCGCCACCGCGCCGACGTCACTGCGCTGCGGCGTCGCGAACGCACGCTCGTAGGTCGCCGGGTCGAGCTCCGACGGGTACGAGAGGAAGTCGAAGATCCCGCCACCCGCGTTATCCACGACCACGAGCGTCGCGTCCGGTGGCCGCTCGGCCGCCCCCCACACGAGACCGGACAGGTCGTGGAAGAACGCGAGGTCGCCGATCAGTCCGACGACCGGCCCGGCACCCCGCTCGCGCGCGGCGGCTGCACCGAGCACGGTCGAGGTGACGCCGTCGATCCCGTTGGCCCCGCGGTTCGCGAGCACCCGGGGCGCGCCGGGACGTGCGGCGGCGAACCACTCGAGGTCCCGCACCGGCATCGACGACGACACGACGAGCGTCGCGCCCTCGGGCACCGACGCGTGCAGGGCCCGCGCGACCCCCGGCTCCGTGCACCGGCCGATCGGCGCGAGCACGTCGCCGATCGCCCGCTGCGCGGCCGCGTCGGCCGTGCGCCAGCGTCCGAGCCACTGCTCGTCACGACCGGCCCGGCCCGCGAGCCTCGCCGTCGCGCGCGCCGCGAGGACGCCCGGGTCCGCGGCCACGACGGTCGAGGCGACGCGCTCGGGGTCCTGGAAGCGGCCGAAGGGGTCGACGAGGACGTGGTCGGTGCCGAGCTCGGCCGTCGCCGCGCACCACCGCGCGAGCGCCTTCGAGGCGTGCGGCGACCCGAGGTGCACGACGACGTCGGGCCGGAGCCCATCGAGCGCGGCGAGCGAGCGTGCGACGCCGTCGGCAGCCACGACGGCGTGCGGGTCCGGCGTGCGCGGCCACGCGCGGACGTCCGCGAGCACGGGCCAGCCGAGCGCTCGCGCGAGCCCGAGGACCGCGGCGACGCCTCCGCCCGCGGCGCCCGCCGCGCCCTCGCCCGCGACGAGGACCCCGCGGTCGTGCCGGAACGCGTGCTCGACGAAGGCCTCGACGGCCTCGTCGCTCGCGGCCCCGCCGCGCGAGACCGCGTGCCACGGTTCGCCCTCGCCGGCGCGCGCCGGCGGGGCGGCCGTGACCGCTCCGGAGAGCGGCTCGACGAACGCGAGGTTCACGTGCACGGGGCCCGGACCGCGCGGCCCGGCGAGGGACTCCGCGACGAGCCGGCTCGCGAGCGAGCGCCACGCGCCACGGTCCGCGTCGCGCGCGACGCCGGGCTCCGCGTAGTGCCGGACGACGGGGCCGAACAGCCGCTGCTGGCCGACGGTCTGCGGCGCGCCGATCCCGTGCAGCGACGGCGGCCGGTCGGCGGTGCACACGACGAGCGGGACGCCCGCGAGGTCCGCTTCGACGACGGCCGGGTGCAGCTCGACCGCGGCGGTGCCCGACGTCGTGAGCACGACGACCGCCCGCTCGCTCGCGAGCGCGCAGCCGATCGCGAAGAACCCCGCCGAGCGCTCGTCGAGCCGCACGTGGACCCGGAGGCGTCTGTCCGCGAGGAGCGCGACCGCGAGCGGGCTCGAGCGCGAGCCCGGGCAGACGATCGCGTCGCGGACTCCGGACCTCGCCCATTCGTCCACGAGCGTCGCGGCGAACTCGGCCTGCGTGCTCATCGCGCGCCGCCGCGGCGCGGCCCCGCCGGCGGATACGGTCGAGGTCCATGGTCCCGGCGACGACCGACCCCGAGACGGGCCGTGGCCCCGCGGTGCAGGTCCGGCGGCCGCCGCTCGCGTCGGCGCGCTCGGGGTCCGGCCGTCCGGTCGTGCTCGTCCACGGCTTCACCCAGACCGGCGAGTCGTGGCGGCGCGTCGCCGAGCTCCTCGCCGCGAGCCACGAGGTCACGACCGTCGACCTGCCCGGGCACGGCCGGTCGGGCGACCGGCGCGTCGCGGACCTCGGCGAGGCCGCGACGCTCGTCGGCGAGACCGGCGGACCGGCCGTCTACGTCGGCTACTCGCTCGGCGGCAGGTGCTGCCTCACGCTCGCGCTGTCCCGGCCCCGGCTCGTCGAGCACCTCGTGCTCGTCGGCGCGACCGCGGGGATCGAGGAGCCCCTCGAGCGCGCGGCGCGCCGGGTCGCGGACGAGGCACTCGCCGACCGGCTCGACCCGCGCGACGGCTCGGCAGGCCAACCGGTGGCCGACTTCCTCGAGAAGTGGCTCGCAGGCCCGCTCTTCGCGCACCTCGACGCCGAGCAGGCGGACGTCGCCGCCCGCCTCGCGAACACCGGGCCGGGGCTCGCGTCCTCGCTCCGCACGACCGGGACGGGCACGCAGGTGCCGTCGTGGGGACGCCTCGCCGAGCTCGCGATGCCCGTCGACCTCGTAACCGGCGAGCGGGACGCGCGCTTCGGCGAGATCGCCATACGCATGGCGCGCGCGGTCGGCGCGAACGCGCGGCACACGGTCGTTCCCGGTACCGGTCACGCCGTGCCCTTCGAGGACCCCGCGGCGTTCGCTGCGCTCGTGCTGCGCCTCGTCGACCGAGACCCCGACGGCGACCGCGGTCGTGCGCCGGCCGCACGGCCCGGCGCGCCGGCCGGAGATGCGCCCGCGGGCGGCGGCGAGGTCACAACGCGATCCCGAGCGTGAGCAGCGCGCCGAACGCGATCTGGAGCGCGCCGGTCATCTGGAGCGCCGCGACGAGGTCCCGCCCCGACGCGCCGCCGAGCACGACGCGGGCGGGCCGGACCGCGACGGCGGCAGCGAGGAGCCCGAGCAGCGCGTACGGACGGAACAGCGCGACGACGGCCGCGAGCGCGACCGCGAGCGCGAGGACGCCCGCGTACGAACGCCGCGTGACGGGGTCGCCGAGCACGACCGCGAGCGTCCGCTTCCCCGAGCGCGTGTCGGTCGGGATGTCGCGCAGGTTGTTCACGACGAGCAGCGCGACCGCGAGCAGCCCGACCGGGACCGCGGCGACGAAGGCGAGTGCCGTGAGTTCGCCGCTCGCGACGTACGCGGTCCCGACGGTCGCGACGAGGCCGAAGAACACGAAGACGAACACCTCGCCGAGCCCGATGTAGCCGTAGGGTCGCGGGCCGCCGGTGTAGAGCCCGCCGGCCGCGATCGACGCGGCGCCCGCGGCGAGGAGCCACGGCGACGTCGCGATCGACAGCACGAGCCCGGCCGCGGCGCCGACGGCGAAGGTCGCGATCGCCGCCCGCTTGACCGCCCGCGGCGTCGCGATCCCCCCCGCGACGAGCCGGACCGGCCCGACACGCGCCTCGTCCGTCCCGCGCACGCCGTCGGAGTAGTCGTTCGCGTAGTTCGTGCCGACCTGCATCGCGAGCGCGACGACGAGCGCGAGGACGGCGTGCCACCACGTGACGCGGCCCGCGGCGTGCGCGACGGCGGTGCCGACCGCGACGGGCACGACCGCGGCGGGAAGCGTGCGCGGCCTCGCGCCGGCAAGCCACGCACCCGCTCCGCTCGGCGCCGGCCGGGGCGCGAGGGCGGCGGGGTCCGCGGTCACGGCCGTCGTGGGAAGCGCGTGAAGTCCGGCGGCCGCCGCTCGAGGTACGCGTCGCGCCCTTCCTGCGCCTCCTCGCTCATGTAGAACAGCAGCGTCGCGTCGCCCGCGAGCTGCTGCACCCCCGCGAGGCCTTCCTCCGCGGCGTTGAAACCGGCCTTCATCATGCGCAGCGCGAGCGGCGAGAGCTGCAGCATCTCGCGGCACCACGCGACGGTCTCGGCCTCGAGCCGCGCGAGCGGCACGACCTCGTTCACGAGCCCCATCTCGTACGCGCGCGCCGCGTCGTACTGCCGGCAGAGGAACCAGATCTCCTTCGCCCGCTTCTGGCCGATCGTGCGTGCGAGCAGGCCCGCGCCGTAGCCGGCGTCGAAGCTCCCGACGCGCGGCCCCGTCTGGCCGAAGCGGGCGTTGTCCGCCGCGATCGTGAGGTCGCAGACGAGGTGCAGCACGTGGCCCCCACCGATCGCGTATCCCGCGACCATCGCGACGACCGGCTTCGGCAGCCGGCGGATCTGGATCTGCAGGTCGAGCACGTTCAGGCGCCCGATGCCCTGCTGGGCGATCGCGTCGTCGCCGATGTAGCCGTCGGCGCCGCGGATCCGCTGGTCCCCGCCCGAGCAGAACGCGAGGTCCCCCTGTCCGGTGAGGACCACGACGCCGATCGCCGGGTCGTCGCGCGCGCGGTCGAAGGCCTCGGACAGCTCGGCGAGCGTCTGCGGACGGAACGCGTTGCGAACCTCGGGGCGGCAGATCGTGATCTTCGCGATCCCCTCCGCGGTCTCGTAGGAGATGTCGCGGTACTCCCCGCTCGCCTCCCATCGCGGCACCGCCACGGGCTCGGTCATCGCTCGGTCTCCTCTCCGCGTCCGGTCCGCCCCGCGCGAGCGTTCCGGGCGCCGGCGCCGGTCGCCGCCGTGGTGCCGGAGCGCGGGCCCGGCGGCCGCGTCGCGCCGAAGGCGCTGCGGGGACGGCCGTTAGGCTACCCGCCGTGCCTCGGCTCGTCGCACTCGACCTGCCGCCGGGACCGGCCTTCCTCGCGGCGCTGCGGAGGGTCCTCGACGCGGGCGACGCCGCGATGCCGCTCGACGCGCGCACCACCCGAGCAGCTCGCGACGAGATCGTCACCGCCCTCGCGCCGTCGGCCGTCGTCGACGCGGACGGGGAGGAGCACGCGCTCCCCGGCGGGCGGGCGGTCGAGCCCGGGGACGCGCTCGTCGTGCCGACGTCGGGCACGACCGGGACCCCGAAGGGCGTCGTGCTCACCCGCGACGCGGTCGAGTCGTCGGCACGGGCGACGAGCGCGCGGCTCGGCGTCGACCCGCGATCCGACCGGTGGTGCTCCTGCCTCCCCCTCGCGCACGTGGGCGGCCTTGCGGTCCTCACGCGAGCGATCGTCACGGGCGTGGACGTCGAGGTGCTCCCCGGCTTCGACCGCGACCAGGTGCTCGCTGCCGCCCGCGAGCGCGCCGCGACCCTCGTGTCGCTCGTCCCGACGACGCTTCGGCGGCTGGGCGACGACGGAGCCGCCTCGTTCCGGCGGATCGTGCTCGGTGGCTCCGCGCCGCCGGATCGCGTCGCGCCGCACGTGGCGGTCACCTACGGAATGACCGAGAGCGGCAGCGGGGTCGTCTACGACGGCGTGGCGCTCGACGGCGTCGAGGTGCGGATCTCCGCTCGCGGTGAGATCGAGCTGCGCGGCCCGATGCTCCTTCGCGCGTACCGGGACGGCACCGACCCGAAGCAGGCGGACGGCTGGTACGCGACCGGCGACGCGGGGCGCATCGCCCGCGACGGGCGCCTCGAGGTCCACGGCCGGCTCCGCGAGCTCATCGTGTCCGGCGGCGAGAACGTCTGGCCGGAGCACGTCGAGTCGATCCTTCGCGCGCTGCCCGGCGTGCGCGACGTCGGCGTCGCGGGCGCGGCGGACCCCGAGTGGGGCGAGCGCGTCGTCGCGTACGTCGTCCCGGCGGACCGCGACGCTCCCCCGACGCTCGACGCGCTGCGAGCGGCGGTCCGCGAGGCGATCGGGCCGTGGGCGGCGCCGCGGGAGCTCGTGCTCGCGGACGCGCTCCCGCGGACCGCGATCGGCAAGCTCCGGCGCGGCGCCCTCGGCGGGCGCGGCAGGGGCGCGGCGCGCTGATCCGGCCGGCGCGGCCGCGGGTAGCGTGACGCCGTGCCGACCGCGAACCGCCTGGCCGACGAGACGAGCCTGTACCTTCGCCAGCACGCGCAGAACCCCGTCGACTGGTACCCGTGGGGCGAGGAGGCCCTCGCCCGCGCGCGCGACCTCGACCGCCCGCTGTTCGTCTCGATCGGCTACTCGGCGTGTCACTGGTGTCACGTCATGGCGCACGAGTCGTTCGAGGACGAGGGCGTCGCGGCGTACCTGAACGGTCACTTCGTCTCCGTGAAGGTCGACCGAGAGGAGCGCCCCGACGTCGACGCGATCTACATGGAGGCGGTCCAGGCGCTGAACGACGGTCACGGGGGCTGGCCGCTCACGGTGTTCGCGACCGCCGACGGCCGGCCGTTCTTCGGCGGGACGTACTTCCCCCCGGAGCCCCGCCACGGCGCGCCGGCGTTCATCGAGGTCGCGACCGCGGTCGCCGGCGCCTGGACGACGCGCCGCGCCGAGCTCGACGCGCAGGCCGCGGAGCTCACGGCCGCGGTCGCGTCGCGGCTGGACGCGCCCGCCGCGAGCCGCGACCGCCCGGCCGCCGCCCGCCTCGTCGACGAGGCCGTCGAGCGCGTCGCCCAGATCGCCGACCGCGAGCACGGGGGCATCGGGCGGGCGCCGAAGTTCCCCCAGGCGCCGATCCTCGAGCTGCTCATGCGCGCCGGGGACCTCGGCCACCCGGAGGCGCTCGCGCTCGCGACGGCCGCGCTCGACGCGATGGCCGCGGGCGGCATCTACGACCACCTCGGCGGGGGCTTCGCTCGCTACTCGACCGACCGCGCCTGGCTGGTCCCGCACTTCGAGAAGATGCTCTACGACCAGGCGCAGCTCGCCCGCGCGTACTGCCACGCGTGGCAGCTCACCGGACGCGACGACTACCGCCAGGTGCTCGACGAGACCATCGCGTACGTGCTGCGTGAGCTTCGCGACCCGGGCGGCGGGATCCGCAGCGCACAGGACGCGGACTCCGACGGCGAGGAGGGGCGCTTCTACACCTGGACCACGGCCGAGCTCGCGGACGCGCTCGGCGAGCGCGACGGGGAGGCCGCCGCCCGCTACTACGGCGTCACGGACGCGGGCAACTTCGAGCGGGGCCGATCGGTCCTGCACCGTCCGCCGGGCCAGCCGCTCGCACGCCAGCAGGACGTCGAGACGCTCCGCGCCCGCCTCTTCGCGGCGCGTGCGGAGCGGACGCCCCCGGCGGTCGACGACAAGGTGCTCGCCGAGTGGAACGCGATGGCGTGCGCGACGCTCGCGGAGGCCGCCTCCGCGACGGGGACCGCGGCGTGGCTCGACGCGGCGGTCGAGATCGGCGACTTCCTGATCGCCTCGCTGCGGCGATCGGACGGACGGTGGATGCGCGCGTGGGCGGCGGGGCGGGCGACGACGCTCGCGGTCGCGGCCGACTACGCCTGGCTCGTCGAGTGCTTCACACGGCTCGGCGAGGCGACGGGCGACGCGCGCTGGACCGCCGAGGCGCTCCTCGCGGCCGACGGGCTCGTCGAGCTCTTCGCGGCGCCGGACGGCGGCTGGTACACGACGGGCGCCGACGCCGAGCAGCTCGTCGTGCGGCCGAGGGACACCTACGACTCGGTCACGCCGGCGGCCGGGTCGATCGCCGCGTCGGCGCTCGCGCGCCTCGGCGCGCTCACCGGCTCGGCCGAGCTGCTCGAGCGCGCCGCGGCGAGCGTCGCGTCCGCGGGCGAGGCGCTCGTGCGCTCGCCACTCGCGTTCCCGCACCTCGTCACCGCGGCGCTCCTGTGCGACGACGGCCTCGTCGAGGTCGTGGTCGGACGCGGCGCGCACCGCCGTCTCGTCGACGCGGTCCACCGCGCGTACCTCCCCGACGTCGTGCTCGCGTGGGGCGACCCCGCCCCGGGTCCGCTGTGGGAAGGGCGGGACGGCGCGGGCGAGGAGCGGGCGTTCGTGTGCCGCTCGGGCGCCTGCCTCGCGCCCGTCGGGGACCCGGCCGCGCTCCTCGGCGCGGTCGCGCTCGCACGCGACGCGGCCCGCTGACGGTGCCCACCCACGAGCGCATCCGCGCGCCCCGCCGGATCCGCGCGGGCGCGGCCGCCGACCGCCGGCCGGGCTCGACCGTGACCTGTGCGGTCCTGTCCACCGGCCCCGAGGAGTGGGCGGGGGTCGACCTCGCGTCCGGCGCGTTCGTGCGCGCGCGGCCGTCGCGTGCCGGGACCCCGGCGGTGGCCGGGGAGTGGTCGATCTACGACGTCGCACGGCTCGAGGTCGGCGCGGACGACGAGCCCCCGGACCCGGCGAGGCCCGAGTCCGTCGTGCTCGCGACGGAGCCCCGGCGGGTCGGCCGGCTCCGCCGCGGCGCGGCGCGGCGCCTCCTCGCGCAGCTCGCCGCGCCCGACCGCAACCGGGCGCCGATCCTCGGCACGCGCGGGCCGTCGACCGCGTACGTCGACCTCGACCTCTCGATGCCGTCGATCGAGCTCGTGCCGACCGACGCGCGGGCGCTTCGTTGCTTCGTGCGCGCCGACGGCGGGCCCGCGTGCGCGTTCTCGTGGTCGGGCATCACGCTCACGCTCCCGGTGCTCGACGCGCGGGTGCGGGCCGCGCTGGACGGCGGCGGCGCGCCGCTCGCCGACGCGGCGCTCGCGACCGTGTGCGGAGGAAAGCCCGGCTACCTGCTCGTCGCGCTCACCGCGGTGCGGGGCGGCCACGCCCCGAAGGCCGTGCTCTCCGTCGTCGCGAAGCGGCCCTCGCGCCGCGCTCGCGAGACGAGCTAGCCGGGGAGCGCAGCGGCCGCGAGGTCCTCGGCCATCGCCCACCCGAACGCGACGAGGCAGTCGCGCCGGGCGCCGTCGACCGCGGCGAAGAGCTCGGCGAGCTCCTCGACCTCGACCGGGCTCTTGCGGGGGCTGAAGTCGAGCAGGCCGCTCGGCCCGCCGTCGCCCTGGATCACGAAGACCCGGTCGTCCAGCTGGCCGTCGGTGCCGAAGCGCTTCGCGAGGCGCCGGCCCCACGCACGCTCCTCGCCGCTCGCCTTGTGGCCGGGCCGCGGGACGACGTCGGCGAGCCCCGCGTACGCGCGGAACGCGGCCGGGTCACACATGCGGGCCCCGACGAGCACGTCCTCGTCGGGGAACGCGAGGAGCGCACGCCGGTAGAGGTCCTTCATGACCGAGCGGAGCGCCGGCTCGGCGCTCGTCGTGCGGACGAACGACGCGACCCCGACGAGCAGGCTCGGCGTGCCGCCGATCCGCTCGAGCGTGCTGAACGCGAAGCCCCGGAGCTTGCCCTCCTCGCGCGCGTGGGTGACGAGCACCCACTCCTCGCGCTGCTTCGACAGCAGCCCCACCTCGTAGCCGCACGCGCCGTCCGCGCACATGTCGGCCATCTCGGCGAGCTCAGAATCGCTGAGCGCGGTGCAGTCCTTCGTCGCGACCTCGATCACGTTGGCAATGACCCCTTGCGTGCTCGTTCGTCCTGCCAGGCGCTTCCCCGGCCGGGAAGGCACCGACGGACCGCGCTGCCCGCCCGCTCTGCCGACGCGAGCACGTGCGCTGCGAGGTGGAACGGCCGTGCGGCGGCGCGGGTCCGGCCCACAGTCTACGGGACGTGCCGCCACTGCTGCCACGCGTGCGGCGCGGCGCGGCGCGGCGGCCCGGCCGGCGGGTCGCGGGCGCGCCGCGAGCCGACGTCCGTCAACTCACCGCGTGTGCTCCGAGCAGCTCCTTCAGCGCGCCGACGAGCCCGCTGCGCGGCTCGACGTTGAACTGCGCCGGGAGCCGCAGGACCTTCGTGCCGACTCGGACGTGGACCGGCACGGGACCGGGATGGTCGACCACGAGCTCCTTCAGGCGCCGCACGGTCGACTCCGTGAGCGCGTTCACCGGGACGCACAGCTCGATGGGCGCCGAGGAGTCGTCGGGGACGAGATCGGGGCGGCGCACCTCGGAGCAGAGAAGCTTCGCCTGCTCGTCGCGCTGGTCGATCCGGCCGCGCACGAGCACGACCGCGTCCTCCTCGAGCCGCCCGCCGTACTCGGCCATCGCCTTCGGGAAGACGAACACCTCGACCGCGGCCTCGAGGTCCTCGAGCACGAACGTCGCCATGAGCTCGCCGCGCTTGGTGTAGCGGCGCGAGAGCCCGGTGACGACGCCGCCCACGAGGCGCATGCCGCCGTCCTGGCCCGACGCGGGTCCGCCGTCGATCCCGCCCGCCGCCTGGTCGAGCAGCTCGCGCACCGTGCAGTCCGCGACCCGGCGCAGCGCGGACTCGACGCCGAGCAGCGGGTGGTCGCTCACGTAGAGCCCGAGCATCTCCTTCTCGAACGCCAGCCGCTCGGACTTGTCGAACTCGACGTCGGGGATCGCGACTCGCGCCTCGGGGTAGGCGGCGCCGGTCGGATCCTGCGCGGGCGGCTCGAGCATCGAGAACAGCGTCGAGATCCCCTGCTCCTCCTCGCGCCGGCGCGTGAGCACCCGGTCGATGATGTCCTCGAAGACGAGGCACAGGCCCTTTCGGGGGTGGCCCAACGAGTCGAACGCGCCGGCCTTCACGAGCGACTCGACCGTCCGCTTGTTCAGCACGGCCGGGTCGACGCGGCAGCAGAAGTCGTGGAAGTCCGCGAACGGGCCGTTCCGCTCGCGCTCGGCGACGATGAGCGAGACGAGCCCCTCGCCGACGTTGCGGATCGCGGAGAGGCCGAACGGGATGCTCCCGATCCCGCTCTCGCCGTCGACCGGCCGGCGCGCCGTGAAGTTGGACATCGAGACGTTGACGTCCGGGACGAGCACCGAGATCCCGAGGGTCCGGCACTCGGACAGGTAGACCGCGGTCTTGTCCTTGTCGTCCTTCACCGACGACAGCAGCGCCGCGAGGTACTCGACCGGGTGGTTCGCCTTCAGCCAGGCGGTCTGGTAGGCGACGAGCCCGTAGCCGTAGGAGTGGGACTTGTTGAACGCGTAGTCCGCGAACGGCTCGATGATGTCGAACAGCTCGGTGCCGAGCGCCGCGCCGAAGCCCTGCTCCTCGCAGCCGCACACGAATTTCTCGCGCTCCGCGGCGATGAGCGCGCGGATCTTCTTGCCGCACGCCTTGCGGAGGTTGTCGGCCTCCTCCAGGCTGTAGCCGGCGAAGCGCTGCGCGACGCGCATCACCGACTCCTGGTAGATCATGAGCCCGTACGTCTCGGACAGGATCGGCTCGAGATCCGGGTGCAGGTAGGCCACGGGTTTGCGGCCGTTCTTGCGGTCCGCGTAGTCGCGGTGCATGTTGGCGGCCATCGGGCCCGGCCGGTAGAGCGCGACGAGCGCCGCGACGTCGTCGAACGACGTCGGCGCGAGCGAGCGCATGAGCGAGCGCATCGGCCCGCCCTCGAGCTGGAAGACCCCGATCGAGTCGCCGCTGCGCAGCATCTCGTAGGTCGCCTCGTCGTCGAGCGGGATCGTGTCGATGTCGGGACGGGTTCCGGTCCGCTCCTCGACGAGGTCGAGCGCCCGCTCGATGACCGAGAGGTTGCGCAGGCCGAGGAAGTCCATCTTCAACAGGCCGAGCTCCTCGACCCCGTGCATCTCGTACTGCGTGACGATCGGCGCGTCCGACGGGTCCGCTCCGGGCTCGGGCTTTCGCTGGATCGGCAGGTAGCGCGTCAGCGGCTCGTGGGTGATCACGACCGCCGCCGCGTGGATCCCGTCCTGGCGGCGGAGGCCCTCGAGGCCGCGCGCGACGTCGATGACCTTTCGCGCCTCGGGGTCCGCCTCGTACATCTCGCGCAGCGTGGCGGCCGCGACGTAGCCGTCGTCGAAGCCGTCCACGCGCTCGAGGCAGGCGCTGAGCGGCGTGTCCCTCCCCATGATGAGCGGGGGCATCGCCTTCGCGACGCGGTCGCCGAGCGCGTACGGGAACCCGAGCACCCGCGCCGCGTCGCGCACCGCGGCCCGCGCCTTGATCGTCGAGAACGTGACGATCTGCGCGACGCGGTCCCAGCCGTAGCGCTCCGAGGCGTAGCGGATCATCTCGCCCCGATAGCGCTCGTCGAAGTCCATGTCGATGTCGGGCATCTGCTTGCGGCCCGGGTTGAGGAAGCGCTCGAACAGCAGGTCGTAGCGGATCGGGTCGAGATCGACGATCCGCAGGCAGTACGCGACGCAGCAGCCGGCGGCGGAGCCGCGGCCCGGCCCGACCCGGATCCCGGCGGAGCGCGCGTGCGCGATCAGGTCCCAGACGACGAGGAAGTACGCGGAGAACCCCATCGACGCGATGACCCCGAGCTCGTAGTCGAGCCGGTCGCGGACCGCGTCCGAGAGGGAGTCGCCGTACCGCTCGCGCGCCCCCGCGTAGGTGAGGTGGCGCAGGTACGCGGTCGCGGAGCTCTCGTAGTCGTCCGCGGCGAACTCGGCCGGGACGGGGAACTCGGGCAGCGTCGGCTTGCCGAGCTCGATCTCGACGTTCGCGCGCTCCGCGATCCACAGCGTGTTGTCGCACGCCTCGGGGAGCTCCGCGAACAGGTGCCGCATCTCGGCCGCGGACTTGAGGTAGTGCTCCTCGCCCTCGAACTTGAAGCGCTTCGGGTCGTCGATCGTCGCACCCGTCTGCACGCAGAGGAGCGCGTCCTGCGCGACCGCGTCCTCGCGCCTGCAGTAGTGGCTGTCGTTGGTCGCGACGAGCGGCGCGCCGATCGCCCGCGCGAGCTCGACGAGCTGTGGATTCGTCTTGTGCTGGTCCGCGAGACCGTGGTCCTGGAGCTCGACGAACAACGAGTCGCGACCGAAGATGTCCTGGAGCCGCGCGGCGAGGCGCTTGGCCTCGTCGAACTGGCCGGCGAGGAGCGCCTGCAGCACCACGCCGCCGAGGCACCCCGTCGTCGCGACGAGCCCGCGGTGGTGGCGCTCGAGCAGCTCCCAGTCGACTCGGGGCTTGTAGTAGTAGCCCTCGAGGTACGCGGAGGACGACAGCTCCATGAGGTTGCGGTAGCCCTCGGTCGTCTCCGCGAGGAGCGTGAGGTGGTAGTAGAGCTTCTCGCCGCGCTCGCCCTCGCCACCCGTGTCGTCGACCCGCCCGCGCCGCACCGGGCGCTCGTGGCGCGAGTTGGCAGCCATGTAGGCCTCGGTGCCGACGATCGGCGTGATGCCCTGGGCGCGGCACTCCTTGTAGAAGTCGAGGACCCCGTACATGTTGCCGTGGTCGGTGATCGCGAGCGCCGGCTGACCGTCGGCGCTCGCGGCCGCGACGACGTCTTTCACCCGCGACGCCCCGTCGAGCATCGAGTACTCGGTGTGCTGGTGCAGGTGGGTGAAGGACCTCGCCGATCCGGCTGACCGCCCCACCGGGCGCAGCGCTCCGGGCCCACTCATCCACGTGCCTCCACAGCTCGTCCACACCCTTCGTCCACTGGCTGTGGACGAACTACAGTGCTGTGATTCTCACCTCGCGGGAGGATAGCGCGGGGCGGGGCGGGCGTCGCCGGGCCGCAGCGCGCGAATCGCGTCTCCGGGCCGTGGGCGCGGCAGGAGCGGCGCCGCGCGCTACAGGTACGGGCCGGGGCGCTCGCTGATCGGCGACGGGCCGCCGGCGGGCAGGCTCTGGCGCCGCATCTCCTCGAGCTGGGCGCGCGCCGCCATCTGCTGCGCGAAGAGCGTCGCCTGGATCCCGTGGAACAGCCCCTCGAGCCAGCCGACGAGCTGCGCCTGCGCGAGGCGGATCTCGGCGTCGCTCGGCTCGTCCGACGAGAACGGGAGCGCGAGGCGGTCGAGCTCCTCGACGAGGTCGGGCGAGAGGCCGTCCGCGAGCTCGCGCACCGAGCTCTCGTAGATCTCCTTCATCCTCGTGCGGCTCGCGGGATCGAGCGGCGCCTGACGGACCTCGTCGAGGAGCTGCTTGATCATCGAGCCGACACGCATCACCTTCGCAGGGCGCTCGACGGACTCCGTCGTCGGGCCGTCGTCACCGAGGCCCGGATCGATGCCCTGCTCGCCCCGTCCGACTCCGTCGAGCACGACCACCGGTCGCTCGTCACCTAGTTCGCTCATGGCTCGATTCTTGCCGCTGGACCGTGAGGATGAGACGCGGGCCTGGGACCACGGGGCGCTCCGCGGGATGCGGACACGGGACTCCCTCGGCGCCCGTCAGGGCGCCGAGGGAGGCGCGCGGCGGCTAGGGGGGAGCGCCGCTCAGGCGCGCGCGACGCGGCGCAAGTCCGCTAGGGACAGGCCTGCGGTGACGTCGCCACCGCACTGGTCGCAGTGCGCGGTGTGACGCCACGACCGGAGAAGCCGCGTGCCCGAGGAGTCGAGGAAGACGACGAACGCGTCGGAGTCGGGGTAGACGAGCACGTGGTCGTACGCACGCCACTGCGTCGCGACCGACGACCCGATGCGCGGCCCCTTGAGCACCCTGCAGAAGCGGTGCTCGGCGGGGTCGAAGAGCCAGGTGCTGTGGCATGACTCGAGCACGACGAACTCCGGAGCGCTCGCGGCGGCCTCCAGCAGGTGCGGAGCCGTCGGAAGCGTCCGGCCGACACTCGTCGCCGAGTCGACCACGGGGCCCATCTCGCGTACGTCCACGACACGATCATGCCCCCGTCCCAAGTCGAGCCATTCACGGGTCGGTTGCAGTCGCGTGAAGATCGGGGGGCCGCGGCGCGCGGCGTCCGCGCCCGCCCTCACGTCGAGTCGACTCCGCCTGCGCCGACGAGCGCTTCGAGGATCCGCGCCGCAATACCCTCGAGCGCGAACGCTCCGACGACGTCCCCGTCGCGGTGCAGGCGACCGGCGAGATCCGCGAGCTCGGCGGCCGCGTCGAGCGCGTCGCCCCGCCGGAGCTCGACCGGCGCGCCGCCCCGGCAGCGCCCGAACGGCGCGCGGCGCGCGGCGCCCCCGATGAGCGACGACACCCGCTCGATCCGTCCCCGCAGCGACGGTGCGCGCCCCTCGCGCCCGGCGCGTCGCCGTCCGCCCGCGAGGATCGCGAGCGCCGCGAGCGCGCGTCGCGCGTCCTCGTCGCGCAGCGCGGCCGCGTCGAGGAACACGACGCGGACGGGGGGAGGGACGGGCACCCGGCGACGATCGCGCCCGCGGCTCCCGCACCGCGTACCGGCGTGGCGGGCCGGACCCGCGTCAGACGAGCGGCCAGGGATACGGGCGCCCGGCGGGATCCGGCTCGGGGAAGCGCGGCTCGCCGAGCAGCGCCCGCGCGCGGCCGGCGAGCCCGTCGAGCTCGTCGGGCTCGAGCAGGGCCTCGAGGCGGGCCGGCACGGCACGTGCGAGCTCCCGGCAGCCCGCGACGACGGCGTCCGGCAGCGGCTCGCCCGCGAAGTCCCACATGACCGTCCGGAGCTTCGGCGCGCGATGGAAGCACAGGCCGTTGTCGATCCCCCACACGTGGCCGTCACCGTCCACGAGCACGTGCCCGCCCTTGCGGTCCGCGTTGTTCGCGACGAGGTCGAAGCCGGCGACGAGCCGGAGCCCCGCTGCGTGGCGCGGCTGCTCGAGCAGGCTGAAGTAGTGCTCCGAGAAGTCCGCGTCCACGAAGGCCTGGAGCGAGCCCTCGCCGAACGGGGCCTCGGCGCGCAGCACGGTCTCCGGGACCACGTCGAGGCCCATCGCGACCGACAGCTCGTACGCGGCGACCTCGCGGCGGAACAGCCCGCCAGGGAAGTCCCAGAGCGGCTCCTCGCCGGCGGCGGGCTTGTAGATCGCCCGTGTCGAGTCGGTGCCGAGACGCACGGTCACGAGCAGCGTCACGTTCGAGCTCCACGGCATCCGGCCCTCGACCTCGACGTCCCCGGCCTCGAGGAGCGCCCGCCGGCCCGCGCCCCGCTCGGCGGCCGTGCTCACGTCAGCGGCGGGTGGTGACCGTTCGTCCTCGGGCAGGCGTGGCCGCGCGGGTCGAGCGGAAACCCGCACAGCGGGCACGGCGGCCGGCCCGCCTCGACGAGCCGCGTCCCGCGGATCGCGAGCGACCCCGCCTGCTCGCGCGTGAGCGCGAAGCTCGCCTCGTCGCCCGGCTCGTCGTCCTCGCCGACGAGCTCCTCCGCGAGCACCACGACCCGGTCGGTCTCGGCGTCGTAGGAGACCGCCAGGGCGCCGACCACGAAGTCGGGCTCGTCGAAGTCGTCGAGCTCCAGGCCGTCCTCGTCGAGCTCACCCGGGCGTGCGAGATCCGCGAGGAGGCGGCCGAGCAGGGTCGCGAGGGCGCCGACCTGCTGCTTCTCGACCTTGAGCGTGATCGTGGAGGTCGCCTCGCGGGCCTGGAGGAAGAACGCCCGTGCGCCGACCTCGCCGAGCGTCCCGACCGTGACCTTGTCCGGCGCCGCAAACTCGTACGAGGTGCTCACGCGCGCCCCCCGGTCGGGGCCGGCGAGCGGCCCCCCGTCGACGCACGCGCGCGGGCGATCGGCGGCAGGTCGCCGGTCGAGTTCACGCACAGCACCGTGGGCCCCCCGTCCGCGTACGCGACCATGCTGATCGAGCACGGCGAGATCACGGTCCGCTGCACGAGGTCGAGCGGGACGCCCATCGCGTCGCCGACCGCGATCTTGATCGGGTCCGCGTGCGAGACCGCGACGACCACTTCGTCGGGGTGGCGCGCGACGAGGCGCTCGACCGCGCCGGCGATGCGCGCCTGCAGCTCGGCGAAGGACTCGCCGCCGGGGAAGCGGAAGCCTGCGGGATGGCGCTGCACCGCGTCCCAGGCGTCGAGCTTGCGCAGCGCCGCGAGCTCCGCTCCCGTCCACTCGCCGAAGTCGCACTCGAGAAGGCCGCGATCGACGGACACGGGCAGGGCGAGGTGGCTCGCTACGTGGCGCGCGGTCTCCCGCGCGCGTTCGAGCGGCGAGCTGTAGACCGCGCGCACCGAGCCGAGCCGGGCGAGGCGCTCGCCGGCACGGTCCGCCTCCGCGTGGCCCTGCTCGGACAGGTGGAGACCCCGCGCTCGCCCGGGCAGGACCTTGCCGGTCGTCGGTGTCGTCCCGTGGCGCACGAAGCACACGACGGTCGTCCGCGCCGCGGCCTTCGACCGAGTTGGCATAGTGCCAAACGTAGCGTGGCCGGCATCGGGACACCGACGGCGCCGCGCACGCGCGCGGTCAGCCCGACGCGACCGGGATGAGCCTCGGGGTCGTGCCCGGACCGCGCCGGCGGCTCACGCGCGAGAGCTTCTCGAGGAGCGGGACCACGCCGGGATCGTCCTCGACCGGCCGGGTCTCGACCACGCCGTCGCGCTCCATCGCGTCGAGCAGCTCGGCGCCCCGCTCGGTCCGCACGATCGTGAGCGTCCAGTCGCCGAACGCGCCGATGCCGCCGGTCGAGATGTCCGCGTGCTCCGCCGCGAAGTCGGGGCACTGCATGCAGCCCTCGCGGGTCCACGCGTGGGCCTCCTTCAGCGGCACCTCGTGGTAGGCGCCGTCGCGCGTCCAGACCTGGAAGACGCCCTTGATGTTCATCTTCACGATGTCCTCGCGGCGGAGCCCGTAGCGCTGCTCGAACAGCTCCGGGAAGATCGCGTCGTCGAAGGTCTTCGAGCAGAGCAGGCCGACGCTCAGCTGGAAGCGGCGGGCGACCTTGCCCGCCTTTCGCGCCGACATCGCTCCGGGAGCGGACGCCTGACAGCCCATCCCGACGAGGCCGATCCGCTCCGCCCCGCCCGCCGTCGCCTCGGCGAACGCGAGCGTGTTGGCCGAGTAGGTGTAGCGCGACCCGGCCGAGGCCACGACGTCCGCGCGGGTGCGCGCGACGCCGGGGATCGCCTTCCAGCTCGAGCCGTCACCCTCGAGATAGGAGACGAGGGCCGCGTCGATGACGTCGTGCTCGAGCGCGTAGACGAGCAGCGCGGACACGAGCCCGCCGTCCTGGCCGGCAGCGAGCAGCTCGGGATCCGTCGCGCGGGCGAGCAGGACGCGGCGCGCGACGCCGTAGACCTCCTCGGGCTCGTGCTCCCGGCCGAACAGGTGGCTGTCGATCTCCGGCTCCCAGCTGCGAAAGCGCGGGCACGCGCGCGTGCACAGCGTGCAGCCACGCACACCGTGCGTGCAGTCCTCCGGCCCACCGTCCTCGTCGACGTGGAACGGCCGGTAGTGGCCCTCGGCGTCGTCGTAGCCGAGCACGTCGTAGGGGCACGTGACGACGCACGCCGCGCACCCGGTGCACGCGCCGGACGTCACGACCTCTCGGAACAGCTCGGCCCACTGCGGCTTCTCGGGAGGCATCGCGCTCAGCCCCTCACGACGTCGAGCACCTTGGTCGCGTGCCCGTCGGCCCGCACGTTGTACCAGGCCTGCTCGATCCGGCCGTCGGGACCGACGAGGAACGTCGAACGGATCACCCCGACCGAGGTCCTGCCGTACAGGGTCTTCTCGCCCCACGCCCCGTACCGCTCCATGACGGCGTGGTCCGTGTCGCTGAGGAGCCGCACCTCGAGCCCGTATCGCTCGCGGAACCTGCGGTGCGACTGCGCGCCGTCCGGCGAGATGCCGAGCACCTCGGTGCCGGCGTGCCCGAACTCCGTGAGGTTGTCGTTGAACTGGCACGCCTCCTTCGTGCAGCCGGGCGTGTCGTCCGCGGGGTAGAAGTAGACGACCACGCGGCGGCCGGCGAAGCCGTCGAGCGCGACCGTCTCGCCGTCCTGGTCGGGGAGGCTGAAGCCGGGAGCCGGGTCGCCAGGTGAGAGCTTCGCCATTGATCCTCCTCGCGCCTCGGGACCGCCCTCGGCGAGCATCAGCGACAATACACACGGCGGTCCCCCGGACCCCTGCGAAGGGCGCGATCTCCCAGCGCTGAACGGTCGAGCACGCCGAAGTGGCAGAATTGAGGGGTGACCACACCCCCGACGTTCGCCGCGCTCGGCGTCGACCCCGCGCTCGTCGACGCCCTCGCCGCCGCCGGGATCGAGTCGCCGTTCCCCGTCCAGGCGCTCACGATCCCCGACGCGATCGCCGGCAGGGACGTCTGCGGCAAGGCGAAGACCGGATCGGGCAAGACCCTCGCGTTCGGCCTGCCGATGCTGATGCGGACGCCGCGTGCCGAGCCGAGCCGGCCGCTCTCGCTCGTCCTCGTCCCGACGCGTGAGCTCGCGGTCCAGGTCACCGAGGTTCTCGAGCCGCTCGGCAAGGCGATCCGCCGGCGCGTCGGCGCCGTCTACGGCGGCGCGGACCTCGACCGGCAGGTCAAGCGCCTCGGTCGCGGCCTCGACGTCGTGGTCGCGACGCCCGGCCGGCTCATCGACCTCGCGGACCGCGGAGCGATCGACCTGTCGGGGGTCACCACGCTCGTCGTCGACGAGGCGGACCGGATGGCGGACATGGGCTTCATGCCGCAGGTCGAGTGGCTGCTCCGGCACATGACCGCGAGCCGCCAGACACTTCTGTTCTCCGCGACGCTCGACTCAGCGGTCGACCAGCTCGTGAAGCGATACCTCACCGATCCCGTGTTCCACGAGATCCAGTCCCGGCAGGTGACCGTGGACGAGATGGAGCACGTGTTCTTGAAGGTGCACCAGCTCGACAAGGCCAAGGTCGCCGCGGCCATCGCGTCCGGCGCGGAGAAGACGATCATCTTCGTCCGGACCAAGCGCGGCGTCGACCGTCTCGTCGACGACCTCCTCGCGAACGGCGTCGCCGCTGCGGCGATCCACGGCGACCTTCGCCAGGGCCTTCGGGAGCGGGGGCTCGCGGACTTCTCGACCGGCAGGCTGAAGGCGCTCGTCGCGACCGACGTCGCGGCGCGCGGCCTCGACATCGACGGAATCGACGTGGTCGTCCACTACGACCCGCCGGAGGACCACAAGGCCTACCTGCACCGATCGGGCCGCACCGCGCGCGCCGGCGAGAGCGGCGTCGTCGTCACGCTCGTGCTCTGGGACCAGGAGCTCGCGGTCGAGCGCCTCCAGAAGCGCCTCGGCCTGCGGTTCAAGCTCGTCGAGGTCTTCTCGAACGACCCGCGCCTCAAGGACCTCTCCTCGTGGCGCGAGGGCGCGCACGTCGGCGTCGCGGGCGGTGGCAACGCGTAGAGGTGAACGGCTCCGAGCACCCGGCCGCACCCTCGAGGCTCTACCTGCGCCAGCTCCTCGCCGGCCGGGACTTCGCGGCGGGCGACGGCCTCGCCCGCCGGATGGTGAACTTCGTCTACGCGATCGGTGACCGCGAGACCCGCGACGCGGTGCTCGTCGACCCGGCGCACGCGCCGGGCGAGCTCGTCGAGATGCTCCACGCCGACAGCATGCGGCTCGTCGGCGCGCTCCTCACGCACTACCACGCGGACCACGCGGGCGGCGTGCTCGGCGGTGCCCGGGTCGCCGGCGTCGCGGAGCTCCTCGAGCACGCCGACGTCCCGGTCCACGTGCAGCGCGACGAGGCCGTGTGGGTCACCGAGCAGACCGGCGTCGACCCGTCGTCGCTGGTCGGCCACGGCGCCGGTGAGCGGCTCGACGTCGGCGGCGTGGCGCTGACGCTTCTCCACACGCCGGGCCACACCCCGGGCAGCCAGTGCGTGCTCGTCGACGGCCGGCTCGTCACCGGGGACACGCTGTTCCTCGAAGGGTGCGGGCGCACCGACCTGCCCGGCGGCGACGCCGCGGCGCTCTACGAGAGCATCGTGCACGGCATCGCGCCGCTGGCGGACGAGACCGTGGTGCTCCCCGGCCACGCGTACTCGCGCGCCCCGTCGGCGACACTGCGCGTCGTGCGCGAGCTCAACCCCGTGCTCGCGCCGCGCCCGCCCGAGGAGTGGCTGGCGGCCTTCGGGGGCTGACGGCCCGCGGTCAGCTCAGCGTCGCCGGTCGAGCGCCCGGCCCATGCGGTCGAGGATCTCGTCGAGCACGGGTGCGGGCGTCGCGAAGTTCAGCCGTGCGAAGCCGCTCCCTGCCCGGCCGAAGTCCGGGCCGCGGGAGAGCGCGACGCCGGCGTGCTCGAGCAGCCAGCCGGCGGGATCGTCACCGAGGCCCGCGCCACGCAGGTCGAGCCACGCGAGGTACGTCGCCTCGGGCGGCAGCAGCCGGACCTGCCCCGGTCGGTCGGCGGCCCACCGCACGACCACGGCGCGGTTGGACGCGAGCCGCTGCAGCACCGCGTCGAGCCACCCGTCGCACCGCGACCACGCGACGAGCGCGGCGAGCATGCCGGGCACCGACACGTCGCCGCGCGCGCGTGCCGGGATGCGCTCGAAGCGCTGCCGGAGGTCGGGCGAGCCGAACGCCGCGACCGCGCACCGCAGCCCCGCGACGTTGAAGGCCTTGCTCGCCGACGAGAGCGTGACGGTGCGCGCGGCGGCATCGGGCGAGAGCGTCGCGAACGGCACGTGCGTCGCCCCCGGGAGTGTCAGGTCGGCGTGGATCTCGTCCGACACGACGACGAGGTCCGCCTCGCGGGCGAGCTGCGCGATCGCCCTGAGCTCGTCCCGGCCGAACGAGCGGCCGGTCGGGTTGTGCGGGTTGCAGAGCAGCAGGCAACGCGGGCGCTCCTCGCGGACCAGCCGCTCGAGGGCCGCGAGATCGAGCTCGAATCGGTCGGCGCCGGCGACGAGGTCGCAGGTCAGTGAGCGCCGACCCGTGTCCTCGGGCACGAGCAGGAACGGCGGGTACGCGGGCGTGAGCATGGCGATCCCGTCGCCCGGGTCCGTGAGCGTGAGGACGCAGAGCCAGATCGCCTGCACGACGTCCGCGAGCACGACGACGTCGGCGGCGTCGACCTCGTGCCCGTAGCGAACGAGGGAGCGCGACGCGAACGCGGACCGCACGGACTGCGCGAGCGCCCGGTCCGGGTAGCCGAGGTCGTCCCGCCCGACGCGCTCGACGAGCGCCGCCGCGATCTCCGGGGCGACGGGGAAGTCCATGTCGGCGACCCACGCGGCGAGGGCCGCGCCTCCGTGCAGGGCCCACTTCACGCCCGAGCGCGCGGCGAGCGCGGCCGCGTCGTAGCGATCGAGGTCGACTGCTCGTTGCATCGCGCACTCCCCTCCTCGCCCGGGCCCGCGGGCGCGCCGCACGCGTCCCCGGCCGCGACGACCGGCCGCGCAGCCGCGCCCGGACCGGTCCAAGGATCGCACGACCTCGCGCCGGTGGCGCGCCGGCGGGCCCGCTTGCGGGGCCGCGCCGCCGCTGCGCGCCGCCGGCCTCAGGCGCCCGGGGAGCGCCGCCGGCTCACGCGCCCGAGCCCTGCCCCGTGCGCGGGGCGAACAGCTCCGCGGCGTTTCCTCGCAGGATCGCCTCCTCGTCGGCGGGTGCGAGCCCGAGCGCGGTCACGTCCCCGACCGGGTCGTCGCTCCCCATGTCGAAGGGATGGTCGGAGCCGAGCAGGACGTGCGACGCGCCGACGGCGGCGACGAGCGACGCGAGGAGCGCTCGGTCGTGGGTCACCGTGTCGAAGTGGAGCTGCCCGAAGGACCACCGGGGCGAGCGCGCGAGCCGTGCCCGGCTCTCGGGACGCACCGCGTGCGCGCGCTCGAGGCGCCCAACCACGCCGGGAAGGACTCCCCCGCCGTGCGCGAGCAGCACGCGAAGCCCTGGGTGCCGCTCGAACGTCCCGGCCATGACGAGGTGCGCGCCCGCGATCGCTGTCTCGACCGGGTTCGCGACGGCGTTCCACAGGTAGTACTCGTCGAAGACGTCGATGCCGAGCCCGTGGGTGCCGGGGTGGACGAAGACCGTCGCGCCGAGCGAGTCGGCGGCGGCGAAGAACGGCTCGAGCTTCGGGTCCCCGAGCCACATTCCGGCGGCGCTCGGCGTCACCTCCGCGCCGACGAGCCCGAGCGCGACGGCCTCGCCGAGCACCTCGGCCGCGAGCTCGCCGTCGACCATCGGGACCGAGCCGAACGCCTGGATCTCTCCCGGGTGCGCCGCGACGGCGCGGGCGAGCGCCTCGTTCTGCACCCGGCAGACGTCGGCCGCCGCTGCCGGCTCCATCGTGAGGGGAAGGGTCGACACCCACGGGGAGACGACGAGGCGTCCGACGCCGCGCGCGCGCGATCCCTCGAGCACGACCTCGAGCCGGGAGAGCTCGCGCACGATCGACCGCATCGGACGGCCGCCGAGCTCGACCGAGACCTGCCGGCCGTCGTGGTCGCGCGCCACGGTCGGCCGCCACCTCTCGGACCCGCCCGGCCCCGCGAGGAGCGATTCGACGGTGACGTGCACGTGCACGTCCGTGGCCCCGTGCAAGACGGTGGGTGTCGCGGCGCTCATCGGCTCGTCCTTTGTCTCGTTCTCACCACGCGTGCGGCGCGACGGTCATCCGACGACCGGGAGCAGGAGGTGGCTCGCGTGGCGAGCACCGCCGTGGACGGTGACGCTGCCCGCGAACGTCTCGTCGTCCCGGTCCCCCGGGTCGTCGTGCACGCACCGCCCGGATCCGTTCATCACCTCGACGGCGACCCCCCGGGCGCTTTCGGGCTCGACGCGCTGGTAGTCGCGCCCGCGCACCGTGAGCCCGATGCGGTAGCCGACGGGCACGACGATCGACGTGGGCCAGAGCTCGACGTCGACCGCGTACACCTCCCCCGGGACGACCGCCGACGCGACGTCGTGACCATGGTACGGGCGCCACGGGAGGCTCGCCGCGTCGTCGAGCGCTCGGTGCGAGAGCCGGAGCCAGCCCTGCGCGGCCGGCGCGCCGTGGTCCTGCGCGCCGCGGAACACGACCTCGTCCATGCTCGGGTCGAACAGGCGAAGCACCAGGAAGAGGTCCGCGTCACGTGCGCTGGTCGACACGTGAAGGCGCGCCGCGACCGGTCCGGTGAGCTCGACCGCCCGATCGGCCGGCGGTGCGAGGAGCGTGATCCCGGGACCGAGCGCGTCGTAGGTCGCGCTCGCGGGCTCCTGCGGAGGAGCGTCGCAGAGCGCCCGCGCGCTCGGGTCGAGGTACGACTTCGTCCAACTCGTGCGTTCGAGCGGCCACGCGTCTTCGCGGCGCGTCGTGAAACCGTCGACGTGGCGCACCTGCAGCTGCACGCGCCACCCGTCGCCGAAGCGCTCCGGGCCCTCGCCCTCGTGCGGGTCGTCGCGAAGGAAGCGGTCGAAGAAGCGCCGCTGGAGCTCCACTCCGTAGTCGGTCGAGAACTCCTCGAAGTGGCTCCCGCCGTGGACCTCGAGCCACTTGTGGCGCGACGCGGCCCGCAGGAACCCTTCGAAGTTCCCGCGCGAGTGCAGGCCGGCCCCGCCCCAGTTCGCGCAGGAGAGGAGCGGCACCTCGACCTTCGACCAGTCGGGGGTGCGGCTGCGGTGGTACTCGTCGTCGAAGCGGTGGGCGCGCAGCTCGGCGACGAGGTCGACGCGCCGGCGCGCGAGCTCGGCGTCGTCGAGGGTCTGGGGGCCGGCGACCGTCTCGCCGGTCACGTCGCTGCGCGGCCCGCGCTCGCCGACGCCGTGCTGGACGGGCAGCACGCGGCGCTCGTACCACGAGGCCCAGAACGACGAGAGGATGCCACCGTGACGCGTGAGGTCGCGGTAGAAGTCCGCGCCGCCCTCCCACGGGCAGATCGCGGCGAGGTGCGGTGGCTGCAGCGCCGCGACCAGCCACTGGTTGATCGCGAGATAGGAGACGCCGAGCAGCCCGACCCGCCCGTTGCTCCAGGGCGCGCCGCCCGCCCACTCGACGCACTCGTAGAGGTCGCGGATCTCTCGCGGCGAGAGCGGGTCGAGGAGCCCTTCGGAGCGGCCCGCGCCGCGGGTGTCGACGCGCACGCAGACGTAGCCGTGCGGGACGAACCGCTCGGGGTCGGGCATCTCCCAACACTGGTAGCGGTTGCTCGAGCGCTCGAGGATCTCGGGGTGCGCCCCGACGAGCTCCGCCCACGCGTCGCGCCGGCCGCTCTGGTAGGAGAGGCCCTTCGCGTACGGGCCCGAGCTGAGCAGCACCGGGTACGCGCCGGCGCCCACGGGGCGGAAGACGTCGCCGCGAAGCGTCACGCCGTCGTCCATCACGATCGGCACGTCGATCTCCACGACCATCTCGTGTCGCGCGACCGCGCCTTCCAGCTGCTCTGTCATGCGCGCCATCCCGATGTCGCCGGCGGTCCGGTGGTTCGCGGACGGCCCGGCCCCGGGGGGAGCCCAGGGGCCAGGCCGTCCGATCGGTGCGCCAGCGGCGCGAAGTGCGTCAGCCCACCATCTTCGCCGCGGCGGCGCAGTACTTGCCGTCGTAGACCTGGGCGAACGTGGGCACCCGGGTGATCGACTTCTGCGCCAGGAGCAGGTGCGAGGTGAAGGCGATCGACGCGGGCGACACCGCGCACGACGTGTTCCACAGCCCGATCGACCGGTCGAACTTGATCGCAGTCGTGACGGCCCCTCGGGTCTCCGAGGTGTTCTTCATCGCGAGGTCGACGAACTTCGCGTTGTTCTTCGGGTTCGACATCCACTGGTCCGCCATCATGAGCGCGGCGATCGCGTGCTCGACGACGAGCGGGTGCGTGCGCGCGTAGCCGTCACGCACGTTCAGCGACCCGTACCAGTAGTTCGGCAACGTCTTGTACTCGTCGTCGAGGACGTGCGCGCCCTTGATCTGGTGGAGCACCGTGTACGCGTCGTCCGCGTGGAACACGGCCGCCTGGATGCGCCCCGTCGCGAGCGCGGGGACGAACTCCGCCCGCGTCATCGTGATCTCGTTCACCTGGCTCGGGTTCACACCGCCCGCGGTGAGGCAGGCGTTCATCGTCGTCTGCGAGAAGCCGCCCGCGCCGGTGGAGCCGACGTTCTGTCCGACGAGCTGCTTGATCGTCGAGATCTTCGGGCCGCCGATGCAGACGAGGTCGAGCTTCTGGTACGTGACCCAGACCGCGTGGATCGGCGCGCCCTGTGCCGACGCCTCGATGCTGTCCGAGCCTCCCGCCATCCCGATCGTGATGCTGTTCGCGGTCGTGCCGAGCTCGCTCTGCAGACCGTTGGGCATGTAGTCGATCTTCACGTTCAGGTGCTCGCGTGCGAAGTATCCGAGCTCACGCGCGATGAACACGGCCTGCTGCGGCACCTCGGGCGGGCTCAGCGGCTCGCCGATCGTCACGGTCGTCGTCGCGTGGTGGACAGCGCGTGTCGGGCTGCTGGCGGCGGCGATGCCGACGGCGGGACCCGCGACCACCATCGGGACCGCCGCGACGAGCGCGACCCGGGCGAATCGCCAGCGACGGTGTCGCGGCGCGGCAAGTGCAGTGTGATCCATGGACCAACCCCCCAAGTCGAAGATGTCTCCGCAGTGCGACCTGCACAACTGCCAGACCTCACGGGTCTGACCTCTTTCCACAGTACCGGCACCGATCGCGACTGTCCAACTCCGGGACCCGGCGCGTCCCCCGTGACCCCGCCGAGTGCCGCCCCCCGCTCAAACGCGCCGCTGGTCCTGCCGTTGGGCGACGAAGAGAGCTGACGCGGCGAGCGCGCTCATCTCCTCGGGGGTGCCGATGGAGGGCGGAGGCGG
>Ga0307374_10001550_pt1 | contig 42458 bp, 37 predicted proteins | sample OX3MG_FD_202532 | JGI IMG/M metagenome (GOLD analysis project Ga0307374, IMG submission 202532) | Soil microbial communities from Risofladan, Vaasa, Finland - OX-3 | ecosystem: Environmental > Terrestrial > Soil > Coastal area > Acid sulfate soil | place: Finland: Risofladan, Vaasa | collected...
CCCTATTGATACGCAGCTCACAGCCTTGCGATCGAGTTGTTGAAGTTGGCACCCCAGAACTGGATTTCCGCAGTTCACGCCATCGCGACCATTGCGAATCCTTCATCAGCCGAAATTCAAGAGGGTTATTCCGCAATGTTCTCCTCATCGCGAGACAGTGTCCTGGGGCAGTTTCAGTCGCCGGCTTTCATGCCTGGAGACGTCTCGGGCGAAGCGTCCGCAGGGGAGAGCGCGCCATCTGGATCCTCGCTCCGAGCAAGAGACGGATCGACGCGGAGACAAGCGACCAACAGAGGGTGAGGCGATTCGTCTCTGTCCCGGTGTTTGACATCTCCCAGACCGAGGGCCGCGATCTCCCGACGGTCTGCGAACGACTCGTCGCGGGCGATGACTCGAATGCGTTCGAGCGGCTCACCGTGGCGGCGAAGCTGATTGGATTTCGCGTCGAAAGCTGTGAACTTGAATTGGGGGTCAATGGCGAATGCAGTTTTGTGGAGCACCTGATCAAGATCGAACGGCGCAACAGCGAGGCGCAGAGGGTGAAGTCAATTGCCCATGAACTTGCACATGCCATCTTGCACGAGCAGTCGAGGGACCGCGCGAAAGCCGAACTCGAGGCCGAGTCTGCTGCCTATATTGTCTGCAATCGACTGGGTATCGACAGTGGCGACTACAGCTTTGGTTATGTCGCCTCCTGGGTGGGAGATCCGATGCTCGCAAGAGAGGCGCTGGCAGATTCATGTACCGAGATATCGCGAGCTGCTCGACAGATTCTCTCGCTTGTATCAGGCGAGAACCGATAGCGGTCAGTTCGGGTATGTGGAGCCGGTCAGTCGACGATGAGCCACCTTCCGAGATCTCGCCTGATCGACGGAAGATGAAATGTCGCTGCGAAGATTTCGGTGACCTCTTCGTCGTTGAGTTCGCGTTCCTCGCGCGAGGTAGGGGTCTTTATCGTCAATACAACTGGTCCGCTTCGCTCGCTGATCATCCAACTGCGTCCCGGCTCCTGGAAGGCGCAATAGAGCGCAGTCGTAAAGGGAGAGCGTGGATTCGTGCAGACGTACCAGTTGTTGACCTCCATGTCGATTTGGAGCGCAGGTTCATCGATAAAGCCGTAGAGGTCGACGAACTCCCCGTTGTCTTGCATCTGCAGGACCAGTTCGCTGCCGTCTTTGACGATTCGATAGCGAAAGCCGAACTGTTCGTGAATCTCGCCTGGGCCATAGGGGATCGGTTCGAGCAGGCCGTCCGCGCCGAAACCCACGTCGGCGTGCCAGATCTTGCCCTCGTCACGGACCTTCAAGATGAGATGCGTGCGCGGACGCGGACCGGGGCGTCCCCCCGCGCGGACGCGCGCGAGCACCGGCTCGACCGATTCCACTCCGAGATGTTCAAGTGCCGCTTTGAGAAGAAGGTTCTGTTCGAAGCAATAACCGCCGCGCCCTCTGCGCACGAGCTTGTCTTCGAGGTCGCGCGCGTCGAGCGAGTTGGGCAGACCGCGAATCGGGTCGAGGTTCTCAAAGGGAATCGAGGTCGCATGGGCAAGGTGAACTTTCCAAAGCGAAGGAACTCCGCGAAGCCCGATGCGAGAGAGGTATGCCTTGAAATCTTCCATCAACCCTCCGCGTTTGATCTCGCGCGCGAGATCCTATGCCGTTGGCCCACGACGTCGCGGCGGTACATCTCGGGTCCCAAAGACGACGACCCGCCCCCGGTCAACCGCGGGATGCGAGGCTACCGAGTGGCTCTGTCAACCAAAGGTGCGTGTTATCGGTGACTCATCTTTGAAGTTTGCGCGGTGCGATCCCGTGCAGAACGGCTTCTCCGTCGACTGCCCGCAGCGGCACAGTGCTACGCCGACGCCCTCGGGGACATGGTGCACATTTCCCGCGGGATCGGTGATCTCGATCGGTCCATTTACGATGATTGGGCCGTTTGGGTTTACCTTTACCTTGATTTCTTCCATGGACCCATGCTAGCGACCGCCGTGCGTTTTGTGCAATCCTCTCTCTTGGCGCCGCGCGATAGCATGAGCGCGAAGAGGCGTCTCGATGAAGGTGGGGAAGATGGAAATACCTGGTACCTATGTCTTCGATATCGCGCGTGCGCGTCAGGGGTATCCGTTCAACAAGATGGCGTATTCGCTCCAGCAGCCATCAAACCGCGAGGTGTACCTCAAAGACGAACGGGGCTATCTCGAGCGCTATGGTCTCAGCGAGAGCCAGATCAGCGCGGTTCTCGAGCGCGACTGGCTTCGGCTGATCAAAGAGGGCGCCAACTCGTATATGTTGATGAAGCTCGGCGCGACGATTGGCGTCGGCCACTACCACCAGGGCGCGCAGGAGCGTGGCGAGACCTACGAGGAGTTCCTCGCGACCCGGACCAACCCAGGAGCGACCTGATCATGGGAAAGATTGTTGCAGGCATCGGAAGTTCGCACGTTCCCGGAGTTGGGCGTGCCTATGACCTTGGGCGCCAGGAGACCCCCGCGTGGAAGCCGCTGTTCGATGGCTATGTGCCGGTCAAGAGATGGCTCGAGGAGGAGATCAAGGCTGACGTCGCCATCGTCGTCTACAACGATCACGGCACCGCCTTCTTCTTCGATCGTGTTCCGACGTTCGCGCTTGGCACAGGCGAGGTGTATCCCGTCGCCGACGAGGGATGGGGACCCCGTCCGCTCCCGCCGATCCCGGGTGCGCCCGAACTCTCGGCGCATCTTGCCGAATCACTTGTCAATGACGAGTTCGACATCACCATGTGTTATGACATGCCCGTCGACCATGGACTGCTCACGCCGTTGCCCCTGCTCTGGTCACACGTGCCTGACTGGAACGTGAACGTCATCCCCCTCGCGGTCAACGTCCTGCTTCACCCGCTCCCGACCGGTCTTCGCTGTTTCAAGCTCGGTCAGGCGATACGACGGGCGGTCGAGAGTTATCCAGATGACACCCGCGTCGTGGTTGTCGGCACCGGCGGACTCTCGCACCAACTCAATGGTGAGCGCTTCGGGTTCTTGTCACCCGAATTCGACCGGGAGTGGTTGGATCGCATTGTCAGTGATCCCGAGGGTCTCACCAAGCTTTCGCACGATGAGCTGATGCTGAGAGCGGGCGCCGAGGCGGTCGAGGTGATCATGTGGCTGATCATGCGCGGGGCGATGGCTCCTGAGGTGATTGAGCTGCATCGCAACTACTATGCGCCCCTCGTCACCGGCATGGGACTGCTCAGTCTGGTCGATGCCTGAGGTCTCGCGAGAGGCAAATCATCCCCGGTTCGACCGTTCAGCCATGCCATCTGGCCCGAATCCCGGGCTTCGTTGTGGCCCGTACCGGATCGTGTTGCAGACGTGGTGCCAATATCCCGCTAGAATGGAAAGGTAAGGGCCTTTCCACGCGAGCCCGAATTGCGCTGGTTTCCACTCTGGTCTCCCGCTTTGAATGAGTGTGGAGCATAAGGAGTACCAGTAATGTCAGTTGGAACCGTAAAGTGGTTTAACGCAGAAAAGGGTTTTGGATTCATCACCCCTGACGGCGGTAGTGAGGATGTCTTTGTCCATCATTCCGAGATTCAGATGGATGGATATCGTGATCTGCCCGAGGGCCAGCGTGTCGAATTTGAGATCACGCAGGGTCAAAAGGGCAAGCAGGCGAGCCAGGTCCGTCCGATCTAGTTCGAGCTCTTCCTCCCCGCCGCTGAGTAGCTGATGTTGCTTGGTGGCGGGGATTTTTTTCATCTACCCAAAGGAGCTGCTCATGGCTGATAAATCGCCAAAGAAGAACTCAGCAAAGAAACCCGGGAAATCGCTCAAGGAAAAACGGGCCGAGAAGCGACAGAAGGGCTCTACTTCGACGATCTCCTCGTCGAAGTAGTCGCCCGCCTCCTCGCTCGGGGTCGGGAATCTCTTCGGCGCGTCGCCCAGGGTTGTATCTCGTCTCCCCGGGGCCTGAATGAGCTGGCCCGATGGTGCGCAGCTGCCTCGTGTCGTTGATCGAAATTGGCCGCGCGCTGCTAGGGTTTGCCGAGATGATCGATACTCGAGGTGAGGCGCTTGCCTTCATCTGTCCAACGCGCAGCTCGACGTGACATTTCGTGTTGGTTGATTCGCGCATCGGTCTTGGTCACACCTTTGCGATCGCGGCGGTATTTCGGTTGATTGACCGAGCGACCTTCGAACCGGCGGATCTGGTGCGATGAGCGTGCGGAGTGACTCAACCGGACTCGGGCGGCCGGTCTTCGTGCTCGATGCGATCCGCACACCTGTGGGGCGCCACCGGGGAGCGCTCTCGCACCTTCGCCCGGATGATCTCGCCGCCCACGTGGTGATGGAGCTCCGGGAGAGAAATCCCGATCTGGGTGAGGTCGGAGTTGACGACGTCGTCTTTGGCGCGGCGAATCAGGCGGGAGAGGACAACCGCAACGTCGGGCGCATGGCAGCGCTGCTTGCAGGACTTGGTGTCGAGACCTCGGGAGTGACGGTCAATCGACTCTGCGGTTCGAGTCTCGAGGCGCTCCTCCACGGGTATCGCCAGATCGCTCTTGGCGAGGCAGAGTGCGTCATTGTCGGCGGAGTAGAGTCAATGAGCCGAGCCCCGTTCGTCATCGCCCGGCCGGATTCCGCGTTTCCCCGCTCGCTCGACCTTGTCGACACCACGCTTGGTTGGCGGCTGGTGAACGAGCGAATGCCCAAGGAGTGGACGGTATCGCTTGGCGAGACTGCGGAGAACATCGCCTCGATGCTCGCGATCTCCCGGCAAGAGCAGGATCGCTTCGCCCTGGAAAGCCACCGTCGAGCGGTAGGTGCGCTTGACGGTGGCATATTCTCCGAGGAGATCACACCGGTACCCGCTCCCGTTGCGGGTGAGGTGGCCCTCGATGAGGCGCCGCGCAGGGGAACAACGCTCGAGGCACTGGGTTCGTTGTTGCCGGTTTTTCGCGCCGGAGGAAGTGTCACCGCAGGCAATTCGAGTGGACTGAACGATGGGGCGGCGGCACTTGTTCTGGTCAGCGAACAGGCCGAGGCGCGCCTGGAGCGGACACCCCTCGCCCGGGTTCTCGGTGGGGCAGTTGCCGGGATCACGCCAGAGTTGATGGGTCTTGGGCCGGTACCGTCAACCGAGCGGCTGTTTCAGCGCCTCTCTCTCGATCTTGCAGATGTCGGTGCGATCGAGATCAACGAGGCCTTTGCCGCCCAGGTGATCGGCGTTGCACAAAAACTCTTGCTCGACGCCAGCGATCCTCGCCTCAATGCCCTCGGTGGTGCCATCGCCATCGGACACCCCCTCGGCGCGTCTGGCGCCAGGATCGCAACCACGCTGTTGTACCGGATGCGGCGCGAGGAGAGAGACCTTGGCCTCGCGACGATGTGCATCGGAGTCGGACAGGGCATCTCGGTGGTGTTCGAGCGCGCCTAGCGTGCGCGAGATTTCCACATGCTGTGCTGGCGCCGAGGGTAGGGTTTTCCATGGATATCACCCGGGTTGAGACGCCTATCGTCGGAACAAATGAGGAGATGCTGCTCTCCTTCATCGATTTTCACCGCGCGACGCTTGTGCAAAAGTGTTCGGGGTTGACGACTGAGCAGGCGCGACAACGTTCCGTCCCGCCATCATCGATGTCCCTGCTCGGTCTTGTGCGCCACATGACTGATGTCGAGAAGATGTGGTTCATCGCGCGTTTTCAAGGTGAAGAGCCGACTGGCCTGTTTCGCACGCCAGAGGATCCGGATGCTGCCTTCAATGACCTTGGTGGACCCGGTCTTGAGGAGTGTCTTGAGCTCTTCCTTGTCGCCTGTGAGCGCTCGCGGGAGATCGTCGCAGAGACAAAGTCTCTGGATCAGATTGCAATTGGGCCACGTCGGGGGGACCAGTACGTCTCGATGCGATGGATCCTCTTTCATCTGATTGAGGAGTACGCGCGACACAATGGGCATGCAGATCTGTTGAGAGAGGTTATTGACGGTTCGACCGGGATCTAGTTCGGAACGGGATTTGGTTCGAAAATCTCATGGCCGTATGCGCCTGGACCAGGTGGAGCGAGCAAGCCGATGACCGGTGGACCCCTCTGGCCAAGTGGTTTCTCTTCTGGCCAAGTGGTTTCTCTTCTGGCCAAGTGGCCTAGCTTGGGTGCAGTTTGGAGATGGCGATGGTGTTGGTGGGCACCTTGATGACGATCCTCTCGTTCCAATGACTGAGTACTGACTGTTCAACGGTCGTCCCTGACACCGCCGTTTCCGCGATCGGGAGCTTCTTGCCATTTTCGGGAATATAGAGGTTGAGATTTGTCGTCGCCGTTCCGCTCTTGATCTGCCAGTGAAGCACATAGGAGGCAATCGAATGCATCGTCGTCGCACGGATTGAAAGTGGTTTCGTGCTCGGAACAAGATTCTTGAACAGGTTCTTGAACTCGATCGTGTTGACAAATGTCTTGTACTGCGTTGCACCGGACTTGATCACGATCCATTTTGTTCCGACGAGTGGGAGGTCGTCTGGCGGAAGTGCGAAGAAAGCCGAGAGACCAGAGCTGTTTCCCGAGAGATAGGCGTTCGAAGGTGTCAACCTGACACTGGCGTGTTCACTGCCAGTCGCCACATTCTGAGAGCCCGAATTGAGTCCTGAATCTTGCGAAATCGTCTCGACCACCCTCGGTGACGCCTGGGTGGCGCTGATGTAGAGATGTACCGAGTGCATCGTGGCAATCGCTGTGTTCATCGTTGCGATCAATGTGGCCGGTGCGGGAAGTTTCGAAGTTTTGGCCCCGTGGGACCGAGGGGAGGCCCCTGCAGAGCCGGTTGCATCGAAGCCTATCGATCCCGCGAGGGTGACTAATGGGACCAGTAGCCAGGAACGCGTATGGCGTGTCCTGGCGTGGATGTCTCGGAACGGCGGAGGGTTCATGGAGTTCTTTCTTCGTCAATGTTGGACTCGGGGTATTCGGTCAGGAGTTGGTTACGCCGGTGAAATCTGTCCCAGTGATCAGCTGGACCTCTGTGGACGAGACCGAAGAGGACTGCTCAAGTGTCGTGGTACCCCCGATGTAGTGCTGCAACGTCTGCGCGGCAGCGAGTTGCCCCGGTGCATAGGCAATTACCGATGCGCTGTACGTGAACGTCGCTGCATCGGCGATGCCGTTGATCCTAAAGCCGATTGTCGACAGAGCAGACGCGGTGGCGCCAGCCTGGCCAGAGACCCCAGAGCCGTTAAATACCTGCACAAGTACCTGTGCGGGGGCGATGGATGGGGATGTCGTCGAGACGGTCGTCGGGACGGTCGTCGTGGAATGCCCGGTCTTGGTGACCGTCGACGTCGTCGATTTCGGTGTTTTCGTCCGCGTTGTCGTCCGCGTTGTCGTCGTGTGCCGGGGTGCTTGCGTGGTCGTTGTGTTCGAGCCTGGCAAAGCGCTGGTGGAGCCTGGCAAAGCGCTGGTGGAATGGTGCATCAGGGTCAAGATGACGCCTCCGATCACGACTACGACAGCGAGTCCAACGACAATCTTGAGCGAGCGAGATCCGTGGTTGCGTCGGTGCTTGGGGGTTCGAAAGCCAAAGTATGAGCGGAAGGTTTGCCTTGTCACCGCCAAAGGTTACCGTGTCAACCTAACCTAGGTCCGTGATCTTGGCCGAGGACCTGATGGCGCTGCCATTTAGCGGTATCGAACTTGATCGCTCGGCGCACCTGCGCAAGGATCCCTCCGCGCTCAGCGCGCTCTGGTTCGACGAACGGAGCAGAGTGCTGCTCGTCGGAGACCAACACCTGGTTGCGTGTCGAGCTGACGGAACACCCGATTGGCGCCAGTCGCTTGACATTGGGGCGCTTGACGAAGAGTCGACCATCTTTCTCGGGTGTCCTCCCGGCGGAGGCGCCCTGTTCGCGGTCGATGTTGGGGAGCGCGACCAAGGCGGGCTCAATCTTGTCAATCTTCGCGAGATCGCGCTTGGTATGACGTCGGTTGAACAGAGCGCATCGGCGATTGCCATTGCGCTCGTCGGCTGGCATCGGAGATCGCGGTTCTGCTCGCGTTGCGGCGGTCCGACGGTTTTCGGAGATGCAGGTCACCTGCGATTCTGCCCAACGTGTCATCGCGACATCTTTCCGAGAAGCGATGCCGCAGTGATCATGCTTGTGAGCGCTGGCGAATACTGCGTTCTCGGGCGTCGCCATGGTTCAGAACGCAATCGATGGTCGACGCTCGCAGGGTTCGTCGAGGCTGGCGAATCACCAGAGGCCGCGGTATATCGCGAGGTACGCGAAGAGGTCGGTCTCAAAGTCGAGTCCTTGCGATATCGCGGAAGTCAACCTTGGCCGTTTCCCTCGTCTTTGATGCTCGCCTACGAGGCACACGCGAGACATCTTGACCTGATACTCAATGAAGAACATCTCGAGGTGCGCTGGTTCCATCGCAAAGAGATCGAACACGGTTTGATCTCGGGAGAATTTGCCGTTCCCTCGCGCCTGTCCGCTGGAGGACATCTCATCGCTGAGTGGCTCGGCGGCGGTTCCTCCTGATCTGGAGGTGAGCGAGGCGACGCGGTCGCGCCTCAGGCGATACAGTCGGTCTTTCATCGTCAGGGAGAGTTTTATGTCAAAGACGCTCGATTCCTCACAATGCTTTGTCAACTTGAGCCACGGACGCACCCGTTATTTCGATGTCGGGAGCGGAGCCCCGACGATCTTGTTGCACGGGGTGGGATTCAGTGCCGGTGGAACGAGCTGGTATCGCAATATCGACCGGCTCTCGGAGGGGCTCCGGGTGCTTGCTGTCGATCTCGTCGGATGGGGGATCGGCGATCGGCTGGAGCAGGGTTATTCCTTTGCCTACCTGGTCGATTTCGTCCGCGAGTTCCAAGACGCCCTCGGTCTCGGTCGCTCAAACATCGTGGGGCATTCGATGGGTGGATGGATTGCCTCCCTGTTTGCCTATGAGAGCCCAGAGCGCGTCAATCGACTCGCGCTCACCGCAAGCGGTGGCACCGCGACCCGGACTCTGGCGCAGATGACCGAATTCCAGCCCCCGACAAAAGAGGCAACCTATGAGCGGATCGCCGCACTTCCAGATATCAGCGAGGCCGACGCGCGCGACTGGACCGAGTATGACTGGGCGAACATACAGACGCCCGGTGCGCTCGAGAGCTATCGCAAGATCCTCTCGAACATGAATGTCGCCGAGACGAGGAGCCGCTACAACACGCTCCGTCGTCTTCCGTACATCGTGGCAAAGACGCTCGTCGTATGGGGAACGAACGATGAGGTCAATGACATCTCCCTTGGTCAGACAACGGCCGAGCTGATTCCAGATGCCCGCTTTGTCACCTTCGACTGTGGACATATGGTCCCTCACGAAGCTCCCGCGAAGCTCAACGAGGAGTTGCTTGGCTTCTTTTGCTCGTGAAACTGGCGAGCGAGTAGCACTGTTCGAGGTGTTGCGGGCGGTCCCTGACTGTGCCCCCGAAGAGAGAGATGTCGATGAGGAGGCGTTCTAGCCTGTTGGCACAGCCGCTGGAATCGGGCGTGTCGCAAGTTGGAGTGCATCGAGCCACACCTCTCCGCCCGCGCCGGCGCGCGTCGGGGGACCGAGTGCAAGTCGGAACCATTGCGCGACTACGCCTGAATCGCGAAGACCAAGATCTATCACGACGTCATTGACCCGGTTTTGCCTGATGAATTCGCGCAGCAGTTGAGCAGAATGTGTATTTACCGTACCCGTTGTTGTCGTCCCAGTTACGAGGACATGAGCACCTGCAACGAGTCCCTCGATGTTCGGCCGCCCTCGACCCATATCGTGGAATTTTGTCGAGGGGTTCACCTCGACGAGTATCGGATGAAGTCGTTTTACCCACGCGATGAAGGTGTTGTGCGCCGTGTCGACCGAATCGATCGTCATCACCGCGGTCCAGGCATGGGGTCTGATCAGGAACCGGGCAGTTCCTCGGAAAGAAGCAACGGAATGGGCGATGATCGCCTCATTGGTGGCGACGATGTCGGGAACCCCGGGAACCGGAGTCGGTGTAACGCTGTCTTCGAGCATCGCCTGGACACTCGCAGGTGAGAGGTTCGTCGGCATGAGCGAGGCAAGGCCATTTGCTCCCGGAACGAGGGCGTAACTGCCGAACAGGTTGAATCGCATCCCCGAAAGCGCCTGCCACAGCATTGGAGCATCTTCGTAGACCGTGGGGTAGGGATAGGTCAGCAGACGAGATCCTGACGGGATGATCTTGAGACCAGCCTTTGTCTCTGACCAATTGACACGGAGTGCAAATGAACTATAGGGAAACGATGGAAGTAGCGAGATGAGCGTGACCAGTGCGAATGCACCGCCAAAGAATCTCCCCGTGAGCGAATTTCTCACCACAGCGCGCGAGATAGAGGTGTTATTCCGTCGTTCGGAGTCATCATGGATCCAGTCGAGTCCAAGCGTGATGATGATTGCGACGAAAAAAACGACGTAGAGCGAGAAGCGAACCGGAAGCAGATTCTCGAGGAACGGGAGGTGACTGAGTTTCTCAAATGGCAAGTTGAAGGGAAGATGCCGGAGTCGACCGTCAACGATCAAATGAGGCCCGAGGGAGAAGAGGAATATGGTAAGAGCGACAAGCGCGAAATAGAGCGGCCAGAGTCGTCGCCAGAAGCGTGCAATGAGGTAGATGGTGAACAAGATCAGCGGAATGCCGAGAAAACTTCCGTTCTCGCTGAGATCTCCCTGACCGGCAACGAGATTGGAACCGATCTCGGCAAGATGTCGTGGTGTTACGAGCTGGGCGACGGTAGGAATGAAGGGACTGAGTAGGTCGGCGTTGAAGACGTTGACAAATCCCTGCGCCGGACCGGTGTAGTGCGCGCGACCATGCATCATGAACCACACGGGGTAGAACGTTGACGGCAAGATGATGCACAGTGCAACCGCTCCTGCGCGGATCGCGTGCATCGCGCGCGTTGTTACGTCGTGGATGTTCAAGAAGAAGAGATAGAAGAGCGAAATTCCAAACACAACGGTGGTGGTCGCAAGTACCTCCGCCGATATGTAGAACTGGGCGACGATAAGCAGGCCGAGAAAGATTCCTGAGCGCACGGCACGCTGACGCTGTTCGACGCAGATCTCGAAGAGCAGATAGAGAATCAGCGGGGGAAGGGGCACGAAGGTGAGATTGAGATGCAAGGAACCCTGGGTAACCATGTACGGAGAGAATCCATACAAAAGGCCGCCGACACATGCCGCCGGAACCCACCGGACGAACCTCCGGAAGACCCAAAAGGCTGCGTAGGCGGAGAGAAAGAACGCGCACCAACGCAGGAGGTTGAGGCTTGCCACTGGGCTGACGAGAATCGTCAACGGGGCGGTGAGCAGTCCAAGGAGTGGCATGCCGGTGTTCTGGGCGAGATTGACCCCAGTGGGATAGTTCACGATATTCGTGTAAAAGAGGCTGTGCCCGTGTGCAAATGCATACGGCGTGTACGCGAGGAACCAGGTCGACTGGGCAATGTCGTAGGTCGTGGATGTGTTCAGTCTGCTCGGATCTCCCGGGTAGACGGGAAAATTCGCGACCAGCGCGATGATCGCGTACAGGCCCAGCGCAGTTGCGTTCGGGTGGTGGCGGCACCAGCAAAGAAAGCGCCTTGCCGCCGCTGACGTCCGATCGGCGAGAGGCAAACGCTCGGTTACCATAGCGACGGAAGAATAGCGGAAGAGTCCGGAAGTTCACGGGAGTTTCTGTGACATTTTGCGACGCCGCCGATGCCCCTTCGTTCAGCTCTCCGGTGGTCTGGTTCTCAGTATCGACCTGCTCTGGGCGATGGCGAGATGGGCGAGTGCCGGATCGACGTGTTGTTCGAAGAGCAACCTTCGTTGAACCTCGCCAATCGAGGCAAGAAATGGGGACGGTTCTCGTGAAAGGCGCTTTTTCCCAAAGGTTCGCTGTCGCGCCCACGAGCAGTGCAGCTCCTCCCCGGCTCTGCTGAGCGCGACGTAGAGGAGCCGTTTTTCCTCGGCGAGCATCGCCCTGTTCTTCGCGTAACTGACCGGTACGAACCCCTCTTCAAGGCCAATGACAAAGACGATCGGCCATTCAAGGCCCTTTGCACGATGGAAGCTGAGCAGATCGACTGCCATGGCAGTTGCGGGGAGGATCTCCTCGGCAAGCGTCCGTTCCAGATATGCCTGGAAGCCATCCGCGGATGGCAGCGGCTCGAGCTCTTGATATTCGCGAGCAATCAGTACAAGCGCCTCGAGATTTGCAAGCTCTCTTGGTGCTCGATCGACCATTTCGCCGAGTTCTCCCGCAGACAGGTCCTCGGGGACCTGCTCGTCGATCTCGAGTGAAAGGTCGCCGAGCCAGCTACGAAATACCTGAGCACTCGACCGACGACGGTCGAGGTCACCGTGCAAGAGCTCAAGCGCTCGACGAACTCCAGGGTGTGTAAGGAACTCATCAGCATCGTTGCGGCGCGTCGGGATCCCGATGGTGCTGAGCGCATGGGCAATCAAGGGCAGCTGTGCGTTTGTTCGCGCGAGGACTGCACAGTTGCCAAATGTCCCGTTTTTTCGATAGAGCGCGCGGATTCCTTCGGCAATCCCGATCGCTTCGTCGGTATCACTGGCATAGGCATGAATCGTCGGCACGGGACCCTCCTCGCGCGCCGCGTTCTGCGTTTGCGTCGACGTTGGAAGAGCCGCCTGTGAAAAGCGCACGAGCGCGGCGCTCGAGCGGTAGTTCGTCGAGAGCTCGAGCACGACGCCACCCTGGTAGCGCATCTTGAAATTCTCGATCGCGCCTGGATCGGCTCCATTCCACCCGTAGATCGCCTGACGCGCGTCCCCCACGCAAAACAGGTCACGGGTCGAACCACACCAGGCCTCGAGGAGCTGGATCTGCGCGGCGTTGGCATCTTGAAACTCGTCGACGAAGAGATGCTGGAACTTCCAGCGCTGCGCTGCGGCAAAATCCGCGTCCCGGTTGATGAGTTCGGCGACCGTGGTGAGAAGGTCGTCAAAGTCGTAGAGTCGGCGACGCTTGCGCTCAGTCTCATAGAGTGCATATCCCTCGGCGACTGCTTCGAGGTCAATTGCTGGTGTGCGCGAATATCGCGTTGCCTCGACGAGATAGTGCTCCGGACGGACCAAGCGTGCCTTTGCCCATTCAATCTCCGCGGCAACAGATGCGAGCAGATCACGTCTCTCGAGCGGAGCCTTTGACAGACGGCGGTTGCTCCACGGCGGCAAGATTGCGCCAAGGAGCTGTGATTTGCGTTCAACGAGTACCGGAAGAGGCCGTCCGCGGTCAATCGCGCGTTGGCGAAGCTGTGCAAGTGCGATCGCGTGAAAGGTTCCCGCATGCACCGGAGAGGGGAGACCAAGTGAGCCAAGGCGCTCGCGTAGTTCGCTCGCGGCTCTCCTCGTGAAGGTGAGCGCAAGGCAAAAAGGCGGCGCTGCATCGCCGATCGCAATCCTCCACGCAATCCTGCGAGTCAGGACTCTTGTTTTTCCTGCACCTGCTCCGGCGATGACAAGGAGCGTCCTTGCCGGAGAGGTAATCGCGGCGTATTGGGATTCATCGCAGCCCCGCAGTATCTCCTCGCCGCTCCCAATTTGAACCATGGTTCGCACCGTACACAATCATCGTGTCATTTGCATACGGACCTTCGTCGAGTTTCGTAACTGCTGCACGCATTGGCTCGCACGAGTTAGCGTCAAGGGTGTGCTGCACTCCTATTGTTCTGGAGCAATCTTTGGCCAACCACGTGGCGAAGCGCCCTTTGGCGCCCTTGCTCTGCACGGTTGGTCCCGTGACCACCATGATTTTGATCAGCTTTTCCTCGATGAGCCTCCCTCGGGTCTCAGCGCCCTTGCGATCGATCTTCCAGGCTTTGGCGCCTCGCCGCCGCCCGAGACCGCCTGGGGCAGCGCAGAATACGCCGAGGCGCTCACCGGACTTTTCGATCTCTTGGTCGCGCGGCCAATTCTCATTGGCCATTCGTTTGGAGGTCGAGTCGCGCTTCAGTTTGCGGCGCGATATCCCGACCGAATCGGCGGCCTTGTCTTGGGTGGAGTGCCACTTGTCACAAACCCCGCTCCCTCTCGAACGCCGCGTGGCTTTCGCGTGGTAAAAACCCTCGCGCGTCACCGACTGGTCGCTCCGCAGGTGTTGGAACGTGCGCGGAGAAGGTATGGATCATCCGACTATCTCGCAGCTGAAGGAGTCATGCGGGAGGTGCTCGTGCGCAGCGTGAATGAGCAGTACGAACCGTTGATGTCAAAGGTTACGACACACGTTGAATTGGTCTTGGGCGCAAACGATACCGCCGCGCCAGTAGCGCTCGAGCGGCGCGCCGTCGAGTTCTTCCGGGACGTGAATCTGACCGTTGTTGAGCACATCGGTCACATGATTCCCCTTGAGGCTCCGCAGGAACTTCGCATGGCGGTTGAGCGTTGTCTTACGTGATCTTCTTCGGTTTCCTTTTCGTCGCGCTGGTGCTCTCGCAGCTTCGCTGGCTACGTGTGGCGCAGCGCGAGCACTACCTGCCGGGATCTGCTGCGAAGTTCGCCATGCGTTGGTGGTTTAGCTCACCAGCGAACATCGTGATTTTCATCCTCACACTCGGTTTCGTCGTTGCGACGATCGCGTTCAGTGCAGCTTCGTTGGGGGTCGCGCTGCTTGTCGCGGTTGCGCCTTTTGGCCTCTCGCTCCGAGGCCGTACCTCGAAACTCGTATGGACGCGTCGGCTTCGGCTGCTCTCAATTACAACAGCGCTCGTCTGGGTGATACCGGTGGCAATCCTCCTCGTTGTGACAACCGTTGATATCGGAGTTCGTCTGGCCACGGTTCTGCTTGTCCTTTCACCCGTGTTTGTTGATTTCGCAATGTTGGTCACGACTCCCATCGAGCGTCGCCTCGCCCAGAAATTCGTGAATGAGGCCCGTCGTCGGCTCCAGCGCGTGCAACCTATCGTTGTCGGGATTACGGGTTCTTTCGGCAAGACCACCACCAAGCAATATGTCTCCCATCTGCTTTCGATGCATCACGTGACGCTCGCGAGCCCGCGGAGTTTCAACAACCAGGCAGGTCTTGCGAGAGCCGTGAACGAGCTTCTTGTTCCGGGCACTGAGGTGTTTATCGCAGAGATGGGAACATACGGTCCTGGCGAGATCCGCGGACTTTGCCGGTGGATCCCGCCCCAGATTGCCGTGATTACCGCGATTGGACCGGTGCATCTCGAACGGTTTCGGGACATCTCAGTGACTCTTTCGGCCAAGGCAGAGATCGTCGAGACTGCAAACGATGTCGTCTTGAATGGAGATGACGACCTTCTTCGAAGACTTATCTCGCCGCTACGCGAACAGGGGAAGAGGGTCGTGGCCGTCTCTGCAATCGATGATCTCGCCGACCTGTGCCTGCGCGCGGAGGGAGATGAGATCGTCCTCTATCGACACGGGAGGCAGATCGCACGACAAAATCTTGTTGCGAGTATGCGGCCCCCAGCGCTGACGAACGTGGCATGCGCGATTGGAGTGGCCATGTTCATCGGTGACGATCCGGTCGAGTGTTTCCACGAGATCAGGAAATTTGAGCGGCCACCAAACCGTCTCAGCGAGACGACGGGATCCACCGGGGTGACCATCATCGACGATACCTTCAACTCCAATCCGGCCGGGGCGGACCTGGCGATCGAACGACTTGGCCTCCTCGGATCAAATATGGTTCGCAGGGTGCTTGTCACCCCCGGCATGATCGAGCTTGGCAGGAGCCAGCGACAGGCAAACCGGCGAATGATGAGACAGGCCTCGGCGGTCTGTACCGACATCGTGATCGTTGGTCGGACTAACCGCCGCGCACTGCGCGCCGGCGCAACCGGGCGTGTGCATCTTGTCCTCGCGGCGCACCGTGATGAAGCCGTCGCGTGGGTCAAGAGCAACCTCACGGAAGACGATATCGTGCTCTACGAGAATGACCTACCAGATCACTATGCGTGAACACGGCCACGATGCGTGAACACGGCCACTATGCGTGAACACGGCCACTATGCGTGAACATGGCCACTGTGCGTGAACATGGCCACGATGGGTGGACATGGCGCGCATTGCGCCTGATTTCGAGGGGATCTCGCAAAGCGGCAGTATTGCGGTTGTGCCAGTGCCTAGCATTGCGACATGGTCAATTCGCTGGAAAAAGTCGGAGTTCTCTTTGGTGGCCCCTCTCCCGAGCACGATGTATCGGTGCTGACCGGGCTCCAAGCCGTGCGCGCGTTACAAGATTCAGGTCGTTACCTCAAGGTGGTGTCGATTTTCTGGTCGAAGAATGGCGATTTCTTTTCCATTGAGGGACCAAGTGAGGCGAAGGACTACGCACAGGGAGCGCCGAATGGCGCGGAGCCGGTGTCATTGGTCTTGGGCGGAGAGGGCGGCTTCGTCGCTCGACGTCGCCGGGTAGCTGCCAGATTCGAGAGGCTCGAACTTGATTCCGTGGCGGTCTGCACGCACGGGGGACCGGGCGAGGATGGTTCGATCCAGGGCGCACTGGACCTGGCGGGTGTCTCGTTTACCGGGCCGAGCGCCGCATCGGCGGCCCTTGGCATGGACAAGTTCGCAGCAGGTGAGGTTGCCCGCGCCGCAGGGTTGAGGACGCTTCCCCGGGTCGTTCTGCGCAGTGGCCTGACGAGTTTGCCATTCGCAGGACCATATATCGTGAAGCCGCGTTTTGGAGGTTCGTCCATAGGCATCGATGTCGTTGCCGATCTTGCGACGGCGCTCGCCCGTCTCAACGCCAACGTTCACCTGCGCCGCGGCGCGGTGATCGAGCCATACCGCAGCGATCTTTACGATCTGCAGATCGCGCTGTGCTGCTTTCCCTCGCTGACGCTGTCTGCAATTGAGCGTCCGCTGCGTGCGAGCGCGTCGCATGAGATTTTGAATTATGCAGACAAATATGTAGGCGGAGCCGGTATGGATGCCGCGGCTCGAGAGCTTCCGGCGAAGATACCACCCGAACTCGCCGGCAGCATCCGTCAAGATGCCATAACTGCGTCGACCGCGCTTGGAGCACGTGGCGTTGCGCGGATCGACTTTCTCGCCGGCGACGGGCAGGTGTACTTCAACGAGATCAACACAATTCCCGGCTCGCTCTCTCGACATCTGTTCGTCGATCCACCGGTCGCGTTCGCCGATCTGCTTGATCGTCTTCTTCTCGAATCCATCGAGCGACCCTCTGCCCAATATTCCGCTGCGGGGGCAACCGGTGCGCTGTTGCTCGATGCGAAGAGCATCTCTTCGAAACTCGGATAATGACGGGAGCGATGGTGTACTCGAGCAGCGAATCGAATCGTGATGGTCGATGACCTACCCGAAGAGGCACCTGCTCGATGGTGAGACGATTGTCGACGAGCGAGGGACACATCCGATCAAATTGGCGCCAAGTCTCTTCGCGCTCCTGGTGATTTTCTCGGCTCTGGGCGTTGGGTTTGTATTTTGGAAGAATGCACCGACCTGGTTCGGTATTGCCCTCGGGGTGGTCTTTCTCTCGGCCCTCGTCTATCTGTATGCGAAGCTGTTGATATTCCGCTCGACGCAGGTCGTTCTCACCTCACAGCGGCTCATCTATCGCTCCGGTATCTTCAAGAGAATCTCTCGTGATATTCCGCTTGGCTCGATCGTTGATCTTGTCTCGCGCCAGACGCTTTTCAAACGGGTCGTCGGTGTCGGTGACGTTGAGCTGAGGATCAATGCCCAGAATGAACCCGTCGTGCTGCGCGATCTGTCACAGCCGAAGCGGCTTGTCGCCCTGACACATGGAGCGGTCGAGTCCCTCGAGCGTTCGCGCGTCTCAGCCGCCATCGCCGGAAGCGAGCCCTTGGATCTGACTCGGGAGTACCGGCGACTGATCGCTCTTCAGCGCAAGGGAGTCATTACCCTCCACGAGCTCGTCGACCAGGCGCGATCTCTCGGAATCGACCATGTCGCGAAGAACGTTGAGGCAACCGACACCTGAGGGGCAAGGGAGCGCGTGATGGCGGCTCTGGGTGGACAGGGGCCGACAACGTTGCTTGGTACGCTGTCTCTATGCCCGAGTACTTCTGGATAGAGACGCTCGGATGTCCGAAAAATCAGGTCGATTCCGACAAGATCGCGGGAACGCTCCTTGCCGATGGACTGAGACCGGCGAAGAGCGCTGATGCTGCTGACGTCGTTGTCGTCAACACCTGTGCGTTCATCGATGCCGCGAGACAGGAGTCGATCGACACGATCGGCGATTTCGTCGCCAGACGCAGGGTCGGCACACGGATTGTTGTCACCGGATGTCTCGCGGCGCGGTCTGGTGAAGCGCTTGCCGCGGCAATTCCCGAGATCGATTATGTCGCTGATGTCGGAGTGCCGATCACTCTCTCAACGGGTCCAAGATGGCGCGCAGACGCGCAGCGGAGCGAGAGTCTCCGACTCATGGATTTGCCGCGTTCGAAGGCCGACCTACCCTGGGCATACGTGAAGATCGCCGAGGGATGCGACCGGAGCTGTGGATTTTGTGCAATTCCGACATTTCGCGGCCCCCAGGCCTCGCGCACGGTCGAGTCGATCGTACGCGAGGTGGAATCACTCGACGTGAAAGAGGTTGTTCTCGTCGCGCAAGATCTTGCCTCGTTCGGTAATGATCGAGATGAACGCGGGTCGATCACGGAACTCGTACGACAGGTAGCGTGTCTCGTCGAGCGAGTCCGGCTCCTCTATCTCTACCCTTCATCGCTGACAAATGGATTGATCGAGACGATCATCGCAACCGGGGTGTCGTACTTCGATCTGTCATTGCAACATGTCTCGCCGCAACTCGTCCGCAGGATGCGTCGATATGGAAATTCCGAACGGTTCTTGCAGCGCATCAACTTCATTAGATCGCTGGATGAGTCGGCCGCGTTCCGTTCCTCGTTCATCCTTGGATACCCTGGTGAGACTGAAGATGACCAAGATCGATTGCTCGGGTTTCTTGAGGAGGCCGATCTTGACTGGGTTGGCTTCTTTCCCTACTCGCAAGAGGAAGGTACCTACGCGGCAGGTCTGGATGGGCGAGTTCCGCGCGAGCTCGCTCTTGAGCGCCTTCGAGAATGTGCCGAACTCCAGGATGCGATAACCGCCCGCAAGCGACGCGAACTCGTCGCGACGACACAACTGTGTCTCATCGATGCCCCCGGGGTGGCGCGTTCGTTCCGGGAGGCCCCCGAGATCGATGGAATTATCAGAGTCGATGATCGCATCGCCGTCGCAACGACGGCAAAGATCGAGATCGTTGGCGCGGAGGGTCCCGACCTGATCGGTTCGCCAGACTCTGGCCAGCTCTATTCGCGTGTCTCGCGATGACTCGCACACAACGCCAAACCCGTCAGACCTTCGGACCATCTGCGATTGCCACGCCAGCCAACGCCCTCACCGTTCTTCGATTGCTCGCAGCCCCCGCGTTCGCCTTCTTCATCGTCGTCCTCGGACCGAGATCATGGTGGCTCTGGACGATCTGGATCGTCTTGGCGAGTTCGGACGGTCTGGATGGACATCTTGCCCGACGACTCGGTACGACCAGCTCCGGCGCTTTTCTCGATCCACTCGCGGACAAGTTCCTCGTCCTCGGCGCGCTTGGCGTTCTTGTCGGTGAGCATGTGTTCTCTCCCATACCCGTGGCGCTGATCGCGTTCCGCGAGATTGCGATGAGCGTGTTTCGGACGCGAGTGAGCCGCCTCGAAATCTCGATTCCGGCTCGCAACCTCGCCAAATGGAAGACGATTGCCCAGGATTTTTCGATCGGATGCGCCTTTTTTCCACCATTCCATGCGAGCGCGGTGATCATTCCTCAAACGTTGTTGTGGATCGCTACCGCGCTGACGCTCTACACCGGGCTTGAATATCTCATCGACGGTCGGCGACTGATGGCGAGATCGAACCTCTTGAAATAGGCGTCGCGCAGTTCGGCGACGTTCCTGGTGGCTAGCGGCGAGACAGGCAATGGAGGAAAGATGCGAGCAGAGATAGTTGCGATAGGGACGGAGCTGTTGCTCGGTCAGATTGTCGATACGAACTCCACATGGATCGCGGAACAGCTCGCCGAGAGTGGCATTGACTGTCTCTACCAGAGTCGCGTCGGAGACAACATTGACCGAATTGCCGATGTGCTCGATCATGCGCTCTCGCGCTCGGATGCCGTGATCACCTGCGGAGGACTTGGCCCCACACAAGATGACATCACGCGCGAGGCAATTGCCAAGGTGATGGGTGTCGAGCTCGTGCACAATGGGGAGGCGGAGCGGCGAGTACGCGAGATGTTCTCGTCGCGTGGACGTGAGATGAGCGAGAACAACCTGCGACAGGCACAGGTACCTGAGGGTGCGAGCATCATCTCCCAGGTGATCGGGTCTGCACCCGGTCTTCTCTGTCCGATCGCTGAGAAGGTGATCTACGCACTTCCCGGAGTGCCCCATGAGATGCGCGAGATGGTTTCGAGAGCGGTTCTCGCAGACCTGATGCGCCGTTCCGGGGAGTCCGCGACAATCAGAAGTCGGGTGCTGCGGACCTTTGGGGTCGCTGAGTCAAGGATCGCCGAGATCGTCAGCCCGAGATTTGAGGCGCTCGAACGTGGTGGCGCAGATGGCCCCCGGATCGCCTTCCTTGCGAGTGGAATCGAAGGGGTAAAGGTTCGCATTACGGTCAAGGCCCCCACCGAAGAGGCTGCTCGCGTGAGACTCGATGAGGAGGAGCTGGTGTTGCGAGAGCTTCTCGGAGGAAGCGTCTTTGGAGTCGACAATGAGACGATGGAACACGCGCTAGGCGAGGTTCTCACACAACAAGGACTCACGCTTGGCCTTGCTGAGTCCTTTACCGGGGGTCTCATCTCTTCGCGAATCGTTGCGGTTGCAGGAGCGAGCCGCTGGTTTCGCGGTGCTCTGGTGGCATATCACGAAGCGATCAAATACGCCGCGCTCGGCGTGGCGCGTGGCCCGGTCGTCTCCGAGAAAGCGGCAATTGCCATGGCGGAGGGCGCGCGCGCGCTGCTTGGCAGCGACCTCGCCATCTCAACCACGGGAGTGGCGGGACCCGAGGAGCAAGAGGGGCAGCCGGTCGGCACCTGCTTCGTCGGTCTTGCGCTAGCAGGGCGTCCCAGCGTGGCTCTGGCGCTTCGTCTGAGCGGTGATCGCCAGAGGATCCGCGAACTCGCGACAATCGCCGCGCTCGGGAATCTACGCCGTCTGTTGCTCGATCTATAGCGCGTTGAACAGGGTTTTTGGAATCCACCACGAACAGGTGTTCGTGAACTACAGTGATGAAAGTTCGCGCGACGGGCGTCATGTCGACGTTCGTCGCCGGACCTCGTGGACTGACACAGCTCGGTCGTAACTTGAAAGACGACCAAGTGCCCATTTCGGCCCGACGGTGATCGACAGCGAAAGAGAGAGCAGATGGAAAAGGACAAAGCACTCGATGCGGCACTGAGCCAGATCGAAAAGCAATTCGGCAAAGGCTCGGTGATGAAGATGGGGGAGAACCTCCACCTGCAGATCGAATCGATCTCCACTGGTGCCATGTCACTCGATCTTGCTCTTGGCATAGGCGGACTACCCCGGGGCCGCATTGTGGAGCTCTATGGACCCGAGTCCTCTGGCAAATCCACCCTCGCACTTCACGTTGTCGCCGAGGCCCAGCGCAACGGCGGCACGTGTGCCTATATCGACGCCGAGCATGCGCTTGACCCGGTCTATGCGAAGGCGATTGGCGTTGATATCGATGAGCTTTTGATCTCCCAGCCCGACACCGGTGAACAGGCACTTGAGATAGCCGACATGCTGATCCGCTCAGGCGCGATTGACGTCATTGTCATTGACTCTGTCGCAGCGCTCACTCCCCGTGCAGAGATCGAAGGGGAGATGGGCGACACGCATGTTGGTCTTCAGGCACGGCTCATGTCCCAGGCACTGCGCAAGCTAACGGGGACTCTCAGCCGTTCCTCGACGATCGCACTCTTCATCAATCAGCTGCGAGAGAAGATCGGCGTCATCTACGGATCACCCGAGGTCACTCCGGGGGGTCGTGCGCTCAAGTTCTACGCCTCCATACGTCTTGATATCCGGCGCGTTGAGCAGATCAAAGACGGTATCGAGATTGTCGGGAACCGCACCCGGGTCAAGGTTGTCAAGAACAAGTGCGCTCCGCCGTTCAAGAGTGCCGAGTTTGACATTATGTACGGAACCGGTATCAGCAGGGAGGGATCGATTCTCGACGTAGCAGTCGATCTTTCAATCGTGAAGAAATCTGGGGCCTGGTATACCTACGAGGGCGAACAGCTCGGTCAGGGTCGAGAGAACGCCAAGCAGTTCCTCCGTGACAATCCTGAACTGGTCATTGAGATCGACGAGCGGATCCGTCAGGCAACGATGGTTCCCGCAATCGACGTTCCGATCGGAGCCGGTATCGGCGATGATGATCCGATCGAGCTTGACGAGGATCTTCCGGTCATCAAATAGCTACAGCAGATCACGACAGGAAAGAGGATGGACGACTCAAGTCTCCATCCTCTTTCTTTTGTGTTGTTCAGCAAACCGCCTGAACTGATTAACGCGGAACCGATGTGTGTTTGTACTCGTTGATCTCGGGGTAGCCGGTAAGGGTATCGAGCACTCGGTCGATTGTGCGTCTGGCAAGATCACCGTCACCATCTGGGCGGGTCATCAAACGGACAAAGACTGCCTGATCGCTTGCGATGAAGGTGGGGACACCAAATGCCGAATGCTCCTTGACCGATGTCTCGTGTTCAGCGCGAACGGTCTCGAGGGGCCAGCCGCTCTCGATCTCATCGAAGACGAACTGTGCGTCGACGCCTGCGCGTGCAAGAGCACTGCGGACAACAGCCTCATCGCGCAGATCGTCTCCGTCATCATGTCGAATTGCAAAGAGCGAGAGATGCGCGTCGAGGAACTTTTCCGGGAGGTGATCGCGCACGACAACCCCCGCAGCGAGTGCAAGGAGATCCGGTCGGCGTGCGGGGTCTTCAAAGGCAGAGATGCCATCTTCGGCGGTGTGCGCCTCGGAGAGCGAGAATGCCTTGAAGGCAACGTCGTAGTCCGCCCCTGCTCGCACGGCAGCAACAACGTGTTCGTGGGCATTGCGGGCAAATGGGCAACGGTAATCAAAGTTCACAGAGAAGCTTGTCGTCATATCTCCAAACTACCGCTTGCACGTGTCGCCTCCAACGCCAAAATCTCGCCCTCGGCTGCGTTTCGTAGGAACGATGTGGCCACTTTCGGGCGCGAGATGCCTTGCCGCTAGCATCGCGACGTGTCCGAGATCGTGCGTGCGCATGCCAAGGATGTCGGCGCGATACGAGAGTCGCTGGCAGAGGCTTTTTATGATGATCCGGTCGCCGTATGGCTGTTCGCGAGGCAGACAAGGCGGATACGTGACCTGGCGACATTCTTTTCCATCCAGCTGCGCCATGGATATCTTCCCCGCGGCGTGGTGATGAGTACCGCAGACTTTCAGGCGACCGCGATGTGGATCAGGTCATGGTCGCGCCCGCTTTCGATCTATGACCGCATTGCACACCTTCAGATTCCGCTGCTGCTAGGCGAGCGACTCCGATCGGCGCGGCAATTGACGCGGACGCTCGTTGGGCACCATCCAAAAGAGCCCCATCTCTATCTCGGAACGATTGGAGTCTCTCCGAGCGCACAGTCGCGAGGATACGGAGCGTTGCTCATGGAGGCCTTCCTCGCCGACGCGAGGAGACTTGGAGCCGGAACGTATCTGGAGTGCTCGAGCGAGCACAACGTCGGTTTCTACCAGGGCTTTGGGTTTTATGTCGAACGTGTGGTACAAGCTCCAGAGCACGGACCGACACTGTGGCTCATGCGGCGCGAGGCCGATCTGGTCGGACCTGGTAGTGGAAGCACGGACAGTACCTAGGCGAATCCTCGGTCGGCGCGGTGCAGTTCAATGATGCGGGCTCTGGGAGCGGTCGATCAACTCCGAGGTGATCAATGACCGGACGCCCCTTGGCGTTCGGTCGCTTTGCAGCACGATCTCGTAGAGGATCTCGAGCACGGCGCGCACGGGGGCACCGGGGAGTCCCCGGCGTCTCTGGGCGACGCCGACAAGACGCGGTGCGAGACCCTCCACCGGGATCTGCGCCCATTCGCCCTCGCGTCGTGCCGAGAGAGCGCCTGAGGGCAAGATGGCAAATCCCACACCTTCGAAGGTGAGCGATGCAATCAGTCTGATGCTGTCGGTCTCGGCGTGTGGCTCCAAGGTAAAACCGAGTGATTTGGTGATCGCATCGAGCTCGTCGCGATATGAGGTGCCTTTCGTCGGCAGGAGAAGTCGAAGTCCGCGTAGGTCAGTAAGGTGGACGAGTTCTTGTCTGGCAATTGGATGCGACTGGGGTACGACAAGAACGAGGTCTTCCTCGAAAAGGGGAAAGGTTCGAACTTCGGTTCCCGACGCGGGAAGCCCGAGGACGCCGAGATCAACCTGTCCCGACGCGAGCTGCGAGTCAAGGCCAAGCGTCGAGGCTTCGATAAAGACGAGGTGTAGCATCGGATGCCGGGTTGGCGCGAGTTCAATGAGCTGGGGAACGAGCCAACGCGCGGCCGTGCCGATCACTCCGAGACGGACGGTGCCGACAACCTGCTGGGTAAGCGCCGTCACATCCGAACTCATCGCGTCGAGCTCGTTGATGATTCGCCTGGCGCGATCGACGACGAGTTGGCCCGCCTCGGTGAGCCCGTTTGTCGAGCGATCGATGAGTGGCATGCCGAGTTCGCGTTCGAGTTTTTTGATGTGCGTCGAGACATTTGACTGCACGGTTGCGAGAGCCTCCGCGGCGGCCGAGAAGGAGCCATGTTCGGAGATGGCGACGATGGCATTGAGCTGGCGAAGATCCATCGTTCTAAATGATAGCAAGTATCTATGCCATGTGTTTGACGCATACAGCGTGATCCCGCATACTAGATACGTACTTCAGAGTTCAGTGGATCCCCCCTCCACACTCTGGAGAGTCATTAAGAAAGGGCCGGATCCCCCCTCCGGCCCTTTCTTCATCTCTGGGTTCGGATTTGGTCCGATCAGCAGCCGTTCCGGGCGATCGGCACCGTCCACCTGAGATTGTTGCGTTCGTCAGCCCTGAGCGGAAGCGTCGCCGGACGCCTGGGCCTTTTTGGCGCCGAGCTCGACGATCGCGTCCTGGATACGGATGATGAAGCGGCGCGCGTCCTCGGGTTTTTCCCCATTTTGTCCAGGGTAGGGCCGCAGCGCCGGACCGAGGAAGACATCGATCGGTGCGCGGTGCACGCGTGACGATCCCTTCGGCAGAATCCTCCTCACGCCTTTGAGGTAGACGGGCACCACCGGGACCGAGCATCGCTTGGCGAGATAGGCCGCGCCGCCATGGAAGTCCATCATCTCATCGGTGAAGCTTCTTCCGCCCTCGGGAAAAATCAACAGGCTGTATCCCCGTTCGATGAGCGCCGCGGCGATATCTGCACTCTTTCTGTTGGTACGGGTGCGCTCTACCGGGATCGTCGAGAGGAAGAGCGAGAAGAAGAGGCACTTCCATCTCTTGTCAAAAAAATTGTCGACCGCTGCTGCAACGACGAGCTTCTTGCGGTACCTCGGGGGAATCGTGCAGAGGAACGCGAGCGTGTCGAAGTGGCTGACGTGATTCGGCGCGAAGATCAGCGGCTGCGATTCCGCGTTGATTTGTTCGAGGCCGTGGAGTGACGGCGAACATATGAACCTCGAGACGGGCCCGATTACGGTCGAGAAGACCAAGTTCCGCAGAATCGTTGCGGCGCGAGTGCGGGTCCACTCCGTGTCATAGTGCACGCCGAGGTTGGGTTTTTTCGAACCAGAATTTGATGTCCGTTGCCGCGTCTGCGAACCCGGTGCGTCGTCGCTCTTGTTATGGACCATTGCTAGGACGAGCGACGATTGCTGCTCTTCGGCGGTGTGTAGCGTTTCGAAGGCCGAGGGATTGCACCCTTACCGCTCGGTCCATAGTCCACCGTTCCTCGATCGACCCCTGCGGCGCGGTCCGCCTTGCCCTTTTGCATGACGCGATAGATCAACCAGCCTCCGAATGCGAGATAGATCAGCGCGCCCGGAAGAAACTGGAATGTGGCCTGTTCAAGCCCGAAAAGAAAGGCTGCGAATCCGAGTAGGGCACGCCGTCGCAGGAAGAGTCCAAGCGCCATCAGGCAGGCGCCGATCAGCATCGTAATGAGGAAATCGTTCGCGCTCGCGTGGATGCTCTTTGTAGCAGAGGATCTCTCGTTGAAATATCCCAAGACTGCGAGAACGAGTGCGAGGGTCGTCAAAAAGGAGCCGACGAGAAGCTCGCGCCGATCCAACCCGTTGACAATCTCTTTTGTCGTAATGGGAGTGCTCGATGCCTTGACCTGACGTGGGCCCGGCTTTTGGTGCCACAGCTCCTTGGCGATGTCGGCCAAGGATCGACGCTTCGGGTCGGTGTGGGGGGAGGGCGTTGCTGTCTCGGGGTTTTCCACGGGTACAGGCTATCGGTTTCACTTTGTCACCGGAGATACGAGGAGACGGGAGTGAATCAGGGAGTGACAGGGCCAAGAGCGAGGTGCAGCCATGTCGAGTTGACGAAACGGCGAGCTCAGGCGATTACGGCGGAACTTGTCGAGCAGTCGGTTGACCCAACTAATTCCACAACTTTTGGAACGCGAGAGGGAGATACACATCAAATGCATATTGCAGGGACGCTTCGACGCGGGCAGGTCGCTGAGCTAAAAAATCGGCGATGTGTCTGTTGGTAAACCCGATACGCCGAACTTAAATATGGCGTAGCAACCAAAGAGCCTACGGTCTTGCGTAGTCGATCGAATACCTCTCAACCGAGTTCAAGTGCCTGCCGGCACGTCTTGTTAATGTCGGTATCCATTGCGGGAGGGGTCGTGGGTGACTTTTGAGGACAGACATCGCCAAATGCAGATTTGTCGGGGATTTGCTTTGGTTGCGATACTTAGCGCAGGACTCTCAGCGCTTGGCATGAATCCGGCGGGCGCAACTGCGAGACCACTATCGGTGTCAGCTTCTCTAGCTATTCAAATGAATCGAACAGCACGACACGCAAGTGCGCCATCTGAGCCACAGTCCGAGATTCTGACCGTCTCTCGTTCGGAACGAATAAACGGTGTTTTGCAAACACCGAGTCTCTCAAAGTAAGCAATGACCCTCCGGCCTCCCTTCTCCGCAGAATTTCTCACGAAGCCAGATGCCAGCCAAGGCATGACCGTCAACGGTGTCTCCTACACGTTGACTTACCTCAACGCCTCGACCCAAACCACACGGTGGAGTGCCTCCAAGGTCTCAGCTGGTGAAGTTTTCATCTCCTCCATCAACAATCCTGCGAACAGCCTTCAGTACGTTAAAGAAGTTGCTTTCGGGGATGTCAAGAGACTCACTCAGTCAAACGTCGGAGGTATCCCCACAACCGAATACAGCGCAACGATCAGCCGTCTCAAGCTGATAACCGCCGAACAAAATGGAGAAAAGGACTTTCCCGTTTGGCAGTTTCCCGCGTACTCGGCACTCGACGCGCGGACAAACTTGCCATTGCTCACTTTCCCCATGGACATCTGGGTAGATGCAAAGGGACGAGGGCTCCAGTTCAAGACGATGATTACTCAGCACGTGTTGAACGGTTTCTCGACAACATCAAATCCGGCGAAATCACACCTTGTAACTTCGATTATTACGATCACAATGTCCAACTTCGGTATTGCGGTTCACGCGGTCGCTCCGCCAGCGAATGAGGTGACCAATCAGCCCCCCGTGAAGATTCCCCCATATGCCACAGCTACGGGCACGGTCTTCATTCGAAATACGATTGGACACCAGACCACCGAACCAGGCGTAGTACTTCTCACCTCTACCATTCGTGATTCCGCTGGAACAGGACTTCGAACGAGAAATAACACTGTTCAGCCGAGCTTCATTGTTGTTAGTCCAAGCGGCAAGTATTCAGCTAGCGTGCCGGAGACCTCGACGCTGGATAATGCTCAACTCACTTTGTTCGCGACGTTCTACGCGCACGACATCGAGAAACTCAATTGCAAGGTCCAAGGACCCTACAATGTTGTCGACAACATGAGGAAGAATGTCAATTTCGTCTGCGGACCGTCATAGTCATTCGATTCGGACAGGTTCGAAGGACTGGTCGCCACGGGTTTGCCAACGGGCACATCACCAAAACATCTCCCGCAAGCACGAGATAGGATTTGACGTTGTGATCTATCGAAGTCCTGAGACGATCGACGGCATGGAGAATCTGCAGTTGTGGGCGTCCGGCTCAGGTGATTAGAGCGCAGCCTTCACACGTCCTGAGCTGCGAACGGTGTGCTGACCTGCATAAATGCACCTCACGACGGGGCGAAACTGGCAAAGTTATGCGCTGTTGATTTTACGCTTTTGCCACACTTCGCTGCTTGCCAGATGTTGCCTTCGGCCAACCCAAGGTGTACAAAAGCAGTGACGAGCCGCCCGGATTTTAGCTCCTGATTTTTCATCCACCTCCGCGACGGCGACCGCGATTAGTGCGATCATGGGCCGCGCGGCCTACCGATCTGTGGACTTCCAGTCGCCACCCCCGAGCTCGCTCGTCAGCCGGACATCATCCTCGATCAGCTCGGGGTCCCACGGCTACTTTGCAAATGACCGCGTCCCCGGAACTCAAAATCAGCGATGCTGGCAATTGACGTGTATGATCGGGTGTCCGAGAAGAATTCCCGGCGAGGGAAGGGTGTGTTGACTCGCGGGCCTTATTGGTCGCCTCGCGACCCGTGACGAGCAAATGGCGAAACCGATCGATCCTTTGTGGCCCAGCGATGATGCTGGTGCAGTGAAAGGAGATTGATTCATGATTCAGTACTTCTCAAGAGCGCGGTACGTAGGGGTCCCAGGTGGTGTGGTGCTTGGAATGATGAGACCAAGTCCGGCAAGTTCACCGTGGCGTCGGACCATCTGGCGTATGCCCGAAGCCGAAAGCTGACCACGCTTGCCGAGCCAGAGCCAGGGGAGAGCAGCCTCAGGTCGTTTCGTACGTTCCCGGAGGTAGCGGTCGATGGCTTGGCCGGTCTTAGCTCCAAACGGGCAGGCACGAGGACGCGAGCCCTTCCCAATGACGTAAGCGACATCTTGCTCAAAGTCAATGTCCTCAACCTTGAGGCCGGCCATCTCCCCGCGTCGCATTCCCGAATCCATGAACAATCGAAGAATTGCAGTATCACGACGGGACTCAAAGCCTCGACCGTCAGCAACCTTGAGTAACGCTGCAAGCTGCGGAGCGCCAAAGACCGGTACCGGTGTTTCGGGAATCGACGGTGGTTTCATGTTGGCCATTGGATGCTTAGTGATCTCACCCTCTTCGAGCAGGAATGAAAAAAACAGCCGTAGACACTTGTAACGGGTTTGTACTGTCGCAGGCATGTGCGTCTCGGCAAACTCCGCGAGGAATGTCTCGACGTGTTCGCGTGTGATTTTGGTTGGCTCGTCTGGCATCCCGTGAGCGGCGAAGAAATCCACCATCTGGCCGACGGACATAAGGTACTGATCTCGGGTGGATGCTGAACGATTGAGCGCACGAAGTGACCGGTCGAATGACCGCATGAGTTGACCAAGCTGGCCCTCGCGTGGCACGCGACGCAGCGGGGGAGAAGTAGAGTTACTGCGCTGGCGATGGGCGGATTCGGAGATTGTCATTGCGTATAGTTTAGCGCTGTAGGAGCGTTGTGCTCGAGATTAATGACGAATAATTAGCAGAAAAGTGCAGGTCAAGGGTATAAAGTACGGGCGTTTGGCTCAGGTGGTTAGAGCGCAGCCTTCACACGGCTGAGGTCACAGGTTCGAGTCCTGTAACGCCCACCTCAGCGCCCACAGAGTGTTGTCAAAACTACAACGTCATACCTGATGAATTCCGCCTCCTCACTTCCGATCGCTCGAAATTGGTATTCGCCTTGTTCGAACCCCGATTCATCTCTGGAAATTATGGTGGTGGCCTGCTGGGCCAATTAGCTCGCAACAGTTAGCCTCGAACTCATGCGGAATTGGACGCCGAATGCAGATGAGGCGGCAACGGGAATGCTTGCGGCATGCGAGGGCATATCACGCGGTCGAACTGGCGCCTGGCGCGACTCACGGCCGGGTTTACTCGCACTGATGACCACGCTGCCGGGGCGCCCTTATAACGGGATATATGGCCTCGACGCGACCGCTGCCCCCGAGGATGCGACTGCGCTTGCAGTAAGGCTCGCCACGAGCGGAGTGTCGTGGTGCGTACGGCTCCGGCCGAGTGTGCCCGCGGAAGTCGATGAATCGCTGCGAGACCTGGGGCTCTTCGCGGAGGACGAGGCGCTCTTGATGGCGACGTCACTTGCCGCCCACGACGTCGAGGGTCCGGAACCGCCCGAGCTCACTTTGAGCACGCGCCGCACGGAAGACGATCTCGCGATCGCCGAGGTGCGCGGTGCTGCCTTCGACACGCTGCCCTCGAGCGCCATAAAGCTCTTGGACCCCGCGCACCTCAAGTGCGAGGGGATCCAGTGGCACCTCGGCAAAGTGGATGGGGTGTCCGTTACGTGCGCTATGTCGGTAGTAGCCGGCGACGCCGTGGGCATCTTCGCGGTAGGAACGGTTCCTGAGGCACGCGGGCGGGGCTACGGCTCGGCGGTGACGTCGCGAGCGCTAACCCACGGTTGCGCTGCCGGAGCAGGATTCGGGGTGCTCACCGCGAGCCCCGAGGTCCAAGGTGTTTATGAACGTCTTGGCTTCAGCGTCATGGAGCGCTGGCGGCGCCTCGTGCCATCGCTTTGAACAACGAAGGGGGCATAGGGCACATACCAAGTCGTGTATCCCAGCGGCAGCTGCGTTCATGACAGCACTCGTCGCTAACCTCCGCAATGCGCGGGCTTCGCGGGGTTTGAGTAGACCGCGAATGAGACGCAATTCAGGCTCGGTGTGGTTCATCTTGGTCGTTTAGTCGCTGTGTTCTACCTGATACACAGTGGCGCAAGTGGGTTCGAACATAGTCGCGTTACCTCCACTCGTTGTTAAAATCACAACGTTGATCGAGGTTAAAGGATATTTTCAAGGTCCGATCGCTCAGGCAGCTTCAGTCGCACTTTCAAACCCGCAAGGCAAGAACTTCAAGAATCCGTCGTTGTCCGTGAAGATCGAAGTGTTTGGCGAGCCACATTAACCTCAGCGTTACCCACGAGCGGATCGTGGCGCCTCAACGCACCCTGTGAGCCATTTTGTATGGTCGAAAATTGCACTTAGGACACCGTCGACGACGTTGCCATCACGCAACGACCACGAACGTCCGAAATTCACTCTCCAAGCGATCCGACCGGACTTTGACACTTTTGGAGCCATTCCAGAGGACCACAAGCTTGTGATCAAGTAATCTGTTCAGGATTCTTCCAGTATTTTCAGAAATGTAGCGGCGACATATTCACGACTTGATCAACTGACTCTTCTATTATTAGGAGTGATGTTCGTCAAGACCACGCGCAAGGCGAGGGGCGAAACAACTTACATCTACCTCTCGCTCGTCGAGTCGGTGCGCAGCGCTGGCAAGTGCCTCGAGGTTGTCCGCCGAGCAATAACCGGCATCGCAGAGCAGCACCTTTGGGTGGCCTGTGATCCCAGCGGTTTCAAGCTCATCTTGCATCTGTTTGATCATCGGGGTGAGCTGGTTGATGTCAGTCGCCGCCTGGGTGACGACACCGGCGATGACGACCTGGCTCTTTTCATCGACGACCGCCTGCGCGTTGAACGCATAATGAAACGAGCCATCGGCGCTTTTCATGATGCGTGACTCAGGGTCGGTGAAGTTGCGCTGGGTTGTTGGCTTTGGTGTGGCCTTCTGTCTGGCCTGTTCGGTCGCCCTCGCCACCTCGTCTTCGTCAGCGCCTCTTTGGGTTGTCTGCTCGGCCGCCTTGGTAGCTGCCCGCTCTTTCGCCTCGGCTTCGATCTCGTCCATCGCGAGGCGCATCTTGACAAGACGCGTCTCTCGTCGGGCAAGTTCTGCTGGGATCTCGTCACCCCGGCAGTCTTTGCCGAATTCCTTGTCCTCGGCCTGGTCGATCTCCTCTGCCTCGGCGAGGATCTTTGCGACCTCGGCCCTTAACTGTTCGGTCTTTTTCACAAGGTGGTTATAGCTCATTGCCCTGTGTTGACTGGCGTTTGCCCGCAGCTTGGTCCCGTCGAGTGCGACACGGCCGAGCTTGACCAGTCCAGCTGTCGCACACAGCGCCAGCACCTGAGTGAACAGGTCATCAAGCGCGCCAAGGTGGCGACGGCGAAAGCGCGCGATCGAACGGTAGTCCGGTGTCTGGTTCGCAGATAAGAAGCGAAACCCAACATCGGTGACACAGCAACGCTCGATCTTTCGCGACGAGGTCACCCCGATCGAATAGCCATAGAGCAGGATCTTCAGCATCATCGTAGGATCGTAGGGAGGCCCACCATCGGCTGTTGCATAGGAGGCATAGATCAACGAGAGGTCGAGCAGATCATCGACGGCCTCGGAGATGAACCTTGCCTCATGGTCACCTGGCAGCCAGTCATCGAGCGAGGGCGGGATGAGGAACTGCTGGGACTGGTCGTAGTGGCGGAAGGTCTTCTCGGTCACACAAGACGGCGTTGCCGCCTCTGTCGCAGGACCCATCGCCACCTCGAAGAGCTGGCCATCTGCCTCAACAAGATCACTGCCAACAAGATCATTTGCCATGACACAAGTATCGTCGATGCCAAGGAAAATCGCGAATCTTCAGCGATCATATGATGACGGACGAAGGGGTGGATCAGAGGATGATGCCCACGCACCTAGACAATGCACCGCACCACTGTTAGACTCGAGGGGTTCGAAGGCCATGGGGAGGTCACGATGTTCCGTCGCCGCATTGTTGCTCGCGTGGGCGGAGCAGCTGCACTGATCGCGTCGCTCGTGGCGCTCACGCTCTCCTCCTCGCCGGTCGCGGCCGTCAACGCACACGCCAACTATCGGGCCGTCTGTCCGGCCGTGCCCACTGGCTTCGCGCACTGCCAGGAGCTCGTAGTGACCGACGCCCAAGGCAACCCGCTCGCGTCCGCGGGGCCCACCGGCCTCTCGCCGTTGACCATCGACTCGGTGTACGGCTTCCCAGGCGTCACGTCGGGGGCGGGGAACAACTACACCATCGCGCTGGTCGACGCCTACGACGACCCGACCGCGGCGAGCGACCTCTCCACCTTCTCTGCCCAGTTCGGCTTGCCGCCATGCACGACATCAAATGGCTGCTTCACCAAGGTGAACCAGACCGGCGGGATCACCTACCCGAAGTCGAACTCCGGCTGGGCCCTCGAGATCAGCCTGGACATCGAGTGGGCACACGCGATCGCCCCGGGAGCCAAGATCCTGCTTGTTGAGGCCTCGTCCAACAGCTTCACCAACCTGATGGCCGCCGAGACCTACGCGAAGGGTCACGCCTCGTACGTCTCCAACAGCTGGGGCGGCGGCGAGTCGAGCGGTGAGAGCGCCTACGACTCCTACTTCACCGGCTCCTACAACGGTGCACCGGTCAGTTTCTTCGTAGCGGCGGGTGACAGCGGCCTGCCCGCCGAGTACCCGTCCAGCTCACCCAATGTCATCTCGGTCGGTGGCACGACGCTCAATTTCGCGAGCGACGGGAGCTTTCTCTCCGAGACCGGCTGGTCGAGCGGGGGCGGTGGCTGCAGCGCCTACGAGACCGCGACCGACGCACAGTCGTCGTTCTCCCAGTACGCCCAGGTCAATTGCAACGGCAAGCGCGCCACGCCCGACGTCGCCCTCGACGCCGACCCAAACTCCGGCGTTTCGGTCTACGACTCCACCCCGTACTACGGCCAGTCGGGCTGGTTCACCGTGGGCGGCACTAGCGCCTCGACCCCCATGTGGGCGGGGGCGTCCGCTGACGCCGGCCAGGTCCTTAACGCCGCCTACGTCTACGGGAGCAACATCAACTTCCGCGACATCACCGTGGGTAATAATGGCGCGTCGTGCCTGACCGGATACGACCTCTGCTCGGGCCGTGGCAGCTGGCTTTTCGGGAACGTCTCGACAACCACCACGACGTCGACCACCACGACGTCGACCACCACGACGTCGACCACCACGACCACGGTCGCTTCGACCGGCACCATGAACGTATCGGTCACCGCTGGCACGGTGTCACCGAGGGGCAAGGGCTACAAGGTGCCGCTCACCGTGAGCGCAACTGACAGCACCAGCGCAGGCATCGGGGGCGCGGGGGTCACGATGGACGTGTACGCAGAAGCCTGTGGAGGCACGCTGGCCGCGTCTAGCACTGGCACCACGGGCAACAACGGCCAAGTGACCTTCACCTTCTCCACGAAGTCGGCGGGTTCCTGGTGCGCCCAAGCAACGGTGACTGCTTCCGGCTACGCGGCGGGCTCGGGCCAGACGAGCTTCACCACGCCGTAGGGCGCATTTGCGGATATAGGTGCCGCGCGAAGTACGATCGTGGCTTCGCAGGCTTCAGCGGCAGAGCATCAGTTTCCCAAGTTGAGAACGCGAGTTCGATTCTCGTCGCCGCTCCAAGGATATTCATCTAGGACCCAATGATTACAAGAGTTTGTAGTTGACCAGTAGCGACGGCTGTTGCCCGTTGTTTAGTGCTCGTTAGCGCCCGTGGAGTTCCCAAGGTTTTTCCGAGTTGACGCATAATTCATCAGTTCGGTCTGACACCTCTATCGCCAACGCGTCAGTTCCAGAAGAGTTCCTTGTAGTCGAGCCCAAATCCCAATCACGTTGCTACTACGTTCTTTCCCCTCCTTAAAGCATGTCCCGCACAAAACGTTCGTCAACAGTTCGCGTGCGGGTTTGCGTCGGGTCACCAACTTGCACGTTCTCCGACCCCTTGAGCCCGACCTCAGAGTAGAGCACGTGAAGGGCTGGACTTCCGACGATTTTGACCTCCAGGTGGTCGGGGAACACGGTCACCGACTCGACCATATTCGCGATGATGACGCGCTTCTCGCGGTCTTCGGCGGCCTCCCATAACGTCTCAATGTCCAGGGTGCTGAGCAATGTCGCGACCTCCTCGAAACGGGCTTCTAGGTCAGTCTGAGCCCGGGCCTCCTCGCTAAGCGCGGTGGCTTCGTGGCGCACGGCCTCAATGGCGGTCGCTAGGAGCGTCTCCTCCTCGCGGAAGAAGTCCTCACTGATCTTGCCCTTGAAGTAGAGGTCGAGGAGCTTGCGTCGATCGTCGCCAAGCGCCTTAAACCCTCATCATCGCAATCGACATCTTCAATGACCTCTCGCCGGCAGTCACCGACCAACGTGGCGACGGTTAACCGACGATTTTCCAATATGAATCCTTCCTCGCAATCGAGCCAGCAGGTGCGAGATCGAACAGGTCACACCCGCGGACGCACGTCTGCTCGCCAGTAATCGAAGTGCCCGTCAGCAGCCATTTAGAGACAACGTGATCTCCACACCACCAGTGCTCGTCATCGGCGTAGTGAACATTTGGCAATCCCTCAAAGCGAGCGGCTAAACCCTTTCGCACCGCCTCTCGCCCCGTGAACCTCGTGCCCCAAGGTTCGTAACCGCGTGGAGTCTCCAAAACGCAGTCCTCAGAGAAAAACCCGAGAATCCGATCCAAATCGTGTGCATTAAACGCCTTGACCAACAGGCGCAGCATCGTCGTGTCGCTCACGTCGTCACATTCCTTCTTGGCGCTCCAACCGACGGTTGGTCTGTCATTGGAGCATATGAGCAGGTCGCTCGCCTTGACCAGGCTGTGGGTCACGTCGACCGGACCTTCAGAGTAATCAATCTTCCTGATTGCGCGCCAGCACTCCGTGTCGCAACCACCTCTCACATGTTGCCCATTCAGCACAACGAGCAGTCGCACTTGCCCCACCTTCTTCGCGATTCATCGTGGTGAAGCCACAACACCATTACGCTGACTCTTGAACGATCGTCCTTAGAGGGCCGCGACAACATATTTACGAGTACTTGCGGTCGGTGACTAGTTTCAAGTGAAAATCTACGCGAAAGGCCATCCTTTCACACCGTAGGTTTTGCTCACCGAAGATGATCTTGAATGATCTTGTGCAAATTATCGAGTCTCTGTCGAATAACTTGGTTCGAGGTTTGTCCGGTTAGGACCAACCTCGCCGAGGTTTGATAGGAATACCGGCGGCGTGGAACTCGCGAGTGAGTGTAGCTTCACTCACTCCGAATTCCTTCGCTACTGACGCGAGCGATAAACCATTCGCGTAACGTCCCGCAGCCAGGGCGACCTTGGTGGCAGAAAGCTTCCGAACATTCCGGCGGCGTTGGACCCCGCGGGATTCGAGATGATTCATGACAGTGGTGCGATGGATTCCAAATCGGCGAGCAAGTGCGTTGACGGACAGCCCTCCGACATAGTCCTCGACGAGTTGTCCAATGTTTGCGTCCGTCAGCCGTCGTTGGACAGGGTTTGAAAGCCGTCCCTCTTCTTCAGTTGGGACGACAAGCTCATCGTCGATGGGTTGTTTCGTGGCCCCGCACAAGGCAACGTTGTGCTTATTAAACGTAGTTGATCCCTGTAAAATCAGAATTTTGGTTGCCTCAGGAGGGTTTGAAAGCCGTCCCATAAGGTCCACCCGCTGAAATGTGCGTTCTTCGGATTTCAAACGGGGGGTTGCCGGCGCAGATTCTTTTGCAGGATCACCCAAAAGGTGACGAAGGTGCCTAAAGCTTGAGGTGTGATCCAAAAGACAAGAAGTACCTTCGTCCTCCTTACTTACCCTAATGAGATCCTCGGGGCATTGGTAGGTCTCAAAAAGGTAACTGTGCGAAGGAAGGTGCCAAGTGTGGATTGTGGCATCGCGCAATAGATAAGACACGCCGTCGCCCTTGAACGCAACACGCCACAGTTATCGATGCGCTCAACTCCAGCGACCATCGCTTGGATCAAGGCGAGTATCTTGTGGCTTCAGAGCCTTGGCACTATGAATCAACGCTCGGAAATTCTTGCGCAGAACCTCTTGCTCCGAGGTTGGCGTCTTGACCCGTGCTTCCGATAGGCTTTGGGCCTACTGAGAGGACGCGTGGACTGAGACGCGATGAGCGTTCATCAGTAGGTCGATCGACGCGACATCGACCGGCCTTGAGAAAAGGAATCCTTGTCCTTGGTCGATGTTTTCGTACTGAAGTCGCGAGCGCTGGTCATCGTCCTCGATACCTTCGGCGATCGTTTCGAGGTTGAGCGCGAGTCCAAGCTGAACAAGTGTGCGGACGAGCGCCGCGGACTCGGCAGAATTTGAGATTCCCGAAACGAAGGATCGGTCGATCTTTAAGATATCAATCGGGAACTGTCGCAGGTGGGCGAGAGAGGAATAGCCGGTCCCAAAGTCGTCGACTGCGATCCGAACTCCGAGCGATCTCAACACGATGAGCCGAGCGACTGTGGCGTCGACGTCGCGCATGAGCGTGGTCTCGGTCAGTTCCAAGATCAGCATCGAGGGGTCGAATCCACTCGAAGCGAGCGCGAACTCGACATCTTCGATGATCCGGTCGCGCATGATCTGTTTTACCGACACATTGACCGAGACGCTGAAACGATGGCCCTTGGCACACCACGCTGCACCTTGACGGCAGGCCTCATTGAGCACCCACGCACCGACTGGAACGATGAGCCCGCTCTTTTCGAGTTCAGGAATGAAGTCATCGGGCTGCACGACGCCGCGCTCGGGATGTTGCCATCGCAGCAGTGCCTCGACACCAGTGAACTCGTTTGTCTCAAGTTTGAAGGTTGGCTGATAGAGGAGGAAGAACTGGTCGTCTTCAAGTGCGCGCTCGAGATCGATCAACAACATCCGGCGGACCTGGGCCGCGGTCTGCATGTTCGCAGCGAAGGTCGAAGCACAATGTTTTCCTGCTGCCTTTGCTTGGTAGAGTGCGATGTCGGCGTCTCGCAGCAGCTCTTCTGGGGTCTGTAGATCGGCCTCGACAATGCCGATACTCGCTGATATCGATATCGGGATCTCGCTTGCAGCGATTTCGAATGGGGTCTTGAGCACATCGAGGATCCGCTTCGCCACGACCTCGGCGCCAGCGCCCATCGACTCTCTTTCGACGAGCACAACGAACTCGTCGCCACCGAAGCGGCCGACGGTGTCGCTCTCGCGCACCACACTCGAGAGACGCTTGCCGACAGCAATGAGGAGTTGATCGCCAGCTTGGTGGCCAAGAGTGTCGTTAATGTCCTTGAAATTGTCGAGATCAAGGAACATGACGGCGCAGTGGATGTGACTGCGGTGTGCATGTGCGAGCATCTGTTTCATTCGATCTTGGATCAGCGCCCGGTTCGGCAGACCGGTGAGCGCGTCGTGGCGTGCCAGGTGTTCGAGGGCCCTTTCTGCCTTGACCTGCGCGGTGAGATCACGGGTGATCCCGAAGGTCCCGACGATCTCGCCGCTTGCACTGCGAAGCGGCATCTTGGTGGTCTGGACCCACATTTCGGCATGCCCGGGAATCTTGACGCTCTTCACCTTGCAGACGATTGTCTCCCCAGTCGCCATGATCTGCCGATCGTCCGCGGTCAAGCTGTCGGCAAACACCTTGTTGAACACGTCATGGTCTGTTTTTCCGACCGCGTCCTTGGGCCTGCCGTTGGCGGCTATCCCGGTAAGCGAGCCTGCGCTCGAGAGGATCCTGCGGCCCATTCGATCTTTGAAATAGACGCGCTCCTCGGGACAGGCGAGAAGTGTTTCTATGCACAGTTGGCGCAGATCCTCAGCATTCGTGTTCTCGTGCTGTTCGATCAATGCGCGTTTGTCGACGAGTTCGCTTTCGCTCATGCCATCCCCCGTCTTCCTCGTGAGGGTTTTAACGACTGCATCCTCACCGATCTTTAGCTCGATCGGCCAAATGATTGGCCCTCCCCCTGTTCGGGCGACCACCTATTGGCCCGATCGCGCTGTGGCGATGCCCGCTATCATCTCGCACGTCTGTTCATAATCACGTATTCGGGTGAGGCCATTATCTGGCCAATTCCTGAGCACTTTCAATGGCAAGGTCGACCTGAGGGAGCATTCAATCGGTGCTGCGAAGGCGCGAACGGGGTGGGCGATGAACGGATCTGTGGCCAAGGTGGCAATCGCGGGGGAGGTGGATCAGGCGAACCGGGATCAGCTCTGATGAGAGGACCACGAGCTTGGGATCTCGACAAGATCTTTTGTCAAATCATTGATCGAGCGCGACCCGGTGAGGGCCATCGTCTTGAGGAGCCCCTCGCGAAGTAGCGCAAGTGCATGATCCACGCCGCGTTCTCCGCCGCTGGCAAGACCGTAGAGATACGCGCGCCCGATCATGCATGACGTTGCCCCGAGAGCGATCGCCTTGGCGATGTCGCTTCCTCGCCGTATCCCGCCATCGCACAGTACCGGTATCGCGTTGTGAGTCGCGTCGATGACCGAGGAGATCAATGACACCGGTGAGGGCGCGCCGTCGAGCTGTCGACCACCATGATTTGATAATGCAATTGCATCGACGCCGGAGTCGACTGCGATCTTCGCGTCCTCAACGCGTTGGATTCCCTTCAGTACGATCGGCCCGTTCCAGATCTTGCGGAACCATGCAATATCGTGCCACGAGAGGGCCTGATCGAACTGGCTGTTGACCTGTTCTGAAAGAGCGACCGGTGAGGAGCCGTCTCCTACATCAGTTCCGCGCAGGTTCGAGAACGCGATCGGCTCGGAGCGCAAAAGATCAAGGGTCCATCGCGGATGGCGGGCACCCTCGAACAAGGTGTCGAGGCCGACCTTTGGCGGTAAGAGGAACCCTCTGCGGATATCTCGCTCGCGACGTCCGAGAACCGGCGTGTCGACGGTGATGACGATCGCCTCGTATCCCGCGGTCTTGGCTCGCCCAAGGAGACTCTCGACGAGATCTCGATCGCGCCAGACATAGACCTGGAACCAGTTCCGAGCGGGCGATGAGGTAACTGAGCTGACCTCTTCGATGGAGCGCGTCGCCATGGTCGAGAGCGTGTAGGGAATTCCTGCACGCTGGGCCGCGCGAGCGACCGAGAGCTCTCCCTCGGGATCTGCGATACGTGTGAATCCTGTCGGAGCGAGGATGAGCGGCATGGTCATCTTCTTTCCGAAAAGTTCGGTTGATGGATCAAGCGACGTCACGTCCGCAAGTACCCTTGGTCGAAACGAGATCAATGAAAAGTCAGCGCTATTTCTGGCCAGCGTGATCTCATCTTCGGCTCCTCCGTCGATATAGTCAAAGATTCCCGCCGGAAGCCTTCTTTGGGCAATGTTCCGAAGATCTGAGACGCTTGCAGCAGAGACGAGCCGTCTGGTCGTTGCATTCCATTCGAATTTCCGGAACCGAAGGACGGACCGAAACGAACCTATGAAGTTCACGCGTCCCCTTGTTATCTGCTTGAGCGGATCTGTCTTTGCCAATTCTTCATGACGATGCCAACGATATTGATCCTTGTCATACGTTCGGTGCGTGATCGTAGCCCGGGCCCGTCCGAGGAGGTCTCGTTTGGCTGTCGTTATCCGGGAATGATCTCCACGTACGGGTCTCCCGGGTAGGGAATAATGGCCGAACCGGCCGGCGCAAGGCTTGAACCGCCTCCACCGCCCCCTACCGTGTTGGCCTGACTGACCTCACCGCCGTCTCCGTCTCCGCCGCCCCAAAAGCCTCCGCCTCCTCCTCCGCCCGCAAAGCCCTCGACGAAGGTGCCATTCGAGTAGTACCCGCCGTAGGGGTCGACGCCGCCGCTGCCGCCGATGCCGACATGTCCGTCGGAGCCGCTCGTGCAAGGCGGTGGATCATCTGATGCCCCGCAGTACGGGTCCGTAATTCCCCCTCCACCGCCGGCATTGCTGGTGCCCGCACCGCCGCCGACTCCAGCGATGCCCGTTCCACTCGCGTCGCTACCCGCGGTGCCCTCAAAACCACCGTTGCCGCCCATTGTCGTGCAGGGCTGGCAGTCGCCCGCACCGCCGCCACTTCCCCCACCTCCGCCACCACCGGCAACGACCAGTCGCGAACCGAGCGAGATGAGTGCGCCAAAGCCGCCGCCCTGGCCACAAAGTGACGCGCACGACGCGGTACGCACATCACTAGCGCCACCCCCGCCACCACTTCCTGCGAAGCTCTGCGGGAGTGCGCCATTACCCCCGCCGTTCCAGCCACCAACCCCCGGCTTTCCCTGCCCAACCAGCCCGCAGGTGTAGGAGGCATCGCCACCGATCCCGCCGACTTCGACGTAGAGCTGCTCGCCCGGTTTGACTGGAACGGTGGGACTGATCACCTGCGCCCCCCAGCCACCGGCGCCGCTCAACATCGGGAAACCGTTGCAACCAGGCGGACCACTTCCCCCGCGTCCGCCCACCGCGATGATCTCCACATGCGTCACCCCGCGGGGCACGATGCACGATTGCTCGGATCCCGTGTAGTGGAAGGTCAAGTTGGAGCCACACGGCTGCGTCTCCCACACGATTGGAATGAGCCTGGTGATGCGCGCTCCGTTGAGTGAGGTGAAGGTGAGACGCGCCACGATATGCACGTGCTCGCCTTTACGTTCCAGCTGCAGCGCGGCAGCGTCAGGCTTGAGGATGAGCGTGAGGGACTCCGATTTTCCGACGCGCTTGCGCACCTGTGACAAAAAGACGCTCCGGCCACCCACCTGTACAACGTTGAGCAATCCCTTTCCTGGCAGTTGAACAGAAAGCGCTGTCGTCCCGTCTCCCACGGAGCGCGCCCTGCCCACGTCCAGCTTGAGACCCGAGCGCGGCCGGACGATGATCGTATCGGTGTCGCCAACGTGCGCGCCCCCGCGGTCGACGATCCCGACCTCGACCCGGTAGGTGCCCGGTTCTACATAGCTATGGGTACCGCTGACCACGAATTGACTGCCGCTCGCGGTGAGCGTCGCCGACGATACGGCGCCATCGCCCCATGCGACGACTGCACGAAAGTCCGCCGTCGTCGCAGCCGGATTGGTGTCGCTGAACAGGCCAATCTGGCTAATGAAAATCCTCCTGGCCGAGACTGGTTGTAGCGTCGCCGCCGTTGCACTGAGCGGGGCATCGGCCACGCCGGCCGTGAAGCTGGCAGTGAAGGCGTGATGGACACCGTCACAGAGATAGGTGCCGTTCACGCTACCGGTGAAACTTCCTTCTTCGGCGTAGGTGTGTGAGCCAGAAACGACCAGCTGTGTGCCCGAAACCGATACCTCGGCCGATGATGAGGCGGAGCCGTCGCCCCAGCTGATCGTGCCCGTCGGTGATGTCACCAGCGCGCAGGTGATGGTGACTGTCGCCAGCTGATTACTGAACGAGACCCCTTCGGTTGCTGAAAGGGTGTTTGATGCTGCGAATGTTTCGCTTGGAATCATTCCTCCGCTGACAAGCAGAAGCGCGGTGGC
>Ga0307374_10001551_pt1 | contig 42448 bp, 30 predicted proteins | sample OX3MG_FD_202532 | JGI IMG/M metagenome (GOLD analysis project Ga0307374, IMG submission 202532) | Soil microbial communities from Risofladan, Vaasa, Finland - OX-3 | ecosystem: Environmental > Terrestrial > Soil > Coastal area > Acid sulfate soil | place: Finland: Risofladan, Vaasa | collected...
CAATGAAAAGGCCAATGTCAAGTACTTACATGGGTACAACATAGCGCCCCTACCTGAACCTTCCAGCATGAAAATAAATCGCTTACCTCAGATTCCAAGGGTCAAGGGAGGGGGAAAATCCGTCAGACGCCGGGCATAGGGATTGCGTTTGGCGTTGGAGAAGTCGTAATGCTTCCTCATCTTTTCCACCTGACCTCGTACAACTCTCGCTCTTGCCGGTCAGCCCGGCGAGCTGAAATGAGCCGAATCACGCCCCCCTCTCGCCGATAGCAATGGCATACCACCAGCGTTTGCAACGCGCTGCTTAGCCCGAGGAGGATGAATCATTCTTCGTGCTCGGAATGGTCGGGGTCGGCGACCAGAAGCGCCTGCTCATCGAAAAACACTGTTTGCGCCTCCTCGAACGAAACCCCGTGCTTGCGCTTGTTTTGTGTGTTCTTTCGGTCGTCCCACTCGAAGCTAAGCACGGCCACCCTTTACCAATGTACCTACAATGTAAGGAGAATTCAACCCCGAGGCGCTGGGGTTGCTGCAGCAGCCTACCCCCGTGTTTAGGCTGACTTGAATCAGACCTGTTCATGGACGAACTGCCGCCGTTCCAGACCACCGGGAGAGGATTTGGGACGCGGTATTCTTGCTAAGATACCGGCACCAGAAAACGGACAACCTCTCGCGCTTGGACCGGATGCAACCGGCTCAACCGCTGACCTCAACCTGCTGCAAGGCTACGAATTTCATTCGCGGCGCATCCTGCTCAGCCAGGCGAAGCGCGATGACCTCCCGGATGCGCGGCGTCAGCTCTTCGAGAGTCCGGGCTTGGGTATGGCAGCTTGGCAGCGGAGGCACGCTAGCGACAGAGTGTCCGTCTTCGTCCTGCTCGATGACCACCGTGAACTGCCGGGGCTTCCCCTTGCGAATGGTCCTCTTCATGGGCTCAGTATATCATCGTGCGTTGGCCGCCATCCTGAGCCCTTCGCCTGTCATTCTGAGCATCGACAGCCTTTTGGCTGCCCATCATTGGCAGAAACTCGACGCGTCGCCAGAGGAGAGCGAATGCTGAATCCAAATGACTTACGCATCGAGTTTCTGCAGAGCAAAGCGAAGAATCCCGGCATTTGGCTCAGGGTAAACTCCACGAAGATTCTCCAGTTCGCTGCCGGGCAAAAGATCAAATACAGTGATCCTTCGCTCCGCTCAGGATGACAGCACTGGAGGCTTGGCTGGTACTCCCAGATTCCCGAAATGTAGAAACTCCAGGGCGGGGTTTCAATCCCATCCCTCCGTTCTCCGTGGTTAGAAATCCGGGTTAAGGGTGGCTGGTGACATTCACTTTGGAGAAACAGAAACTGCGGGAGGCCGAACTGTGCGCCGGAAATTATCTGCTATATTCCAGCGGCCTTGGCCTTCGCGTAATACTGATAGGAGAACCGGATCGATTCCCACGGATGCGGAAGCCCGGCTAAGAGCGATGCTGATCACCTAGCCATCTATCCCATCGGAGCCTGATTCCCACACGCTGTAAGGGCGGGCCTTGTGCCCGACCGTGGGCGACCACAAGGGTCGCCCCTACGAGATATCCCCTAACCTGAACTGTATTGCGGCTAAAAGAAGTCATCAAACAGGTCTCAATCCTGCGGTTGCGGCACGATGGCCCAGCGGTTTTTCTGCAAGAAATCGGAAACGATGCCCAGGTCATGGCCGTCGCAGAGGATTAACCGGCAAAAGACTTCCGCGCTTGCCAGGTTGGGCTGGTTTCTTGCGGCCTGCACAAAGGCCAGCCGCGCCTCCTTTTTGCGGTTCTGTTGCCAGAGGTCGAGCGCCTGCACCACCAGCATCTGCGCAGGTTGAGGGTCATTGGAAAGGGCCATCGCGCATTCGGCAAGGGATGAATCGTAGTTGCGTTGCTTCCAAAGCGCCAGCGCCATCACCCGATGGCCTTCGGGCGCTTGCGGGTTCTCCGCCTCCAGCTTCCCGGCCAAGTCCATCGCCCCTTGGATATCGCCCCTGCGAAGCAAACCCTCCGCCAGTTGTTCGCGCGCCGGGAAATAGGAAGGATCAACCTTCAGCACTTCCTGGAAAAGCCGCACTGCCCCGGCAGGGTCTCCACCCTGAGCCAGAATCTTCCCCAGCCGGTATTCGCTCTGCCAATCTCGCGGGTTCAGGGCCACGGCCTTTTGGAGCACCGTTCGAGCTTGCGTCATGTGGTTGGTTTTCACCAGGAACTGGCCCAGGGCCGCCCAAGCTGGAGAATAACCGGGAGCGACTTGAACCGCTTTACGGAAGGCCGTTTCCGCCCCGGGCAGATTTCTCTGGTACAGGCGAAGCTGGCCAAGCGCCACATAGGCCTCACCGTCGCCTGGATTGATCTGCAATGCTTTTTGGAATTCCTGGGCTGCTTCATCCTCCTGGCCTTGGGCCAGCAACGCCCGTCCGGCCGTCAGCAGCACGTCGGTATTCTTTGGCTCCAAAGCCGCAGCTTTCTCCGCTTCGGGAGCGGCCTTCTTTGCCTGGCCGAAATCAATGTACATTTCGGCCAAGTCCAGGTGCATGTGCGCATCACCCGGCTGCAAAATCAGAGCTTTTTGTAATTCTGAAATTGCCAGGTTCTGGTAGCGCGTCGCACTGACGCTCTTGCCGCCCTCGGAGAAACCTCCGGCCCGGTTGGCAAGGCCCCAGGCCGCTTTTGCCAAATCGTAATGCGCGGCAGCATCCTTCGGCAGGAGTTGGGCCACCGTGGTCAGCTCGCGCAGAGCCTCTTCCTTTTTTCCTTCGTTCCAGAGCGCCAAGCCCAGGCCGCGATGCGCGTCCGCCCACTCCGGCTGCACTTGAATGGCTTTCCGGTAGGCATCCGCTGCCCCTCCATAGTTACTTTGCGCATACAACTCGTTGCCTTCGGAAAGATATTCGACGGCCTGGGGAAGAATCTTCGCCGGCGCGGCCGGTGCGGATTGCCCTGAGTTCGCGTCATTTTGCTGCACTGCGGCGTGGGCGCACACGCATCCCAGAAGAACCATGATGAAGGCCGCCATGATGATGGCCACAACCTGAAAGCTGCGGGCCATCCTATGCACCGGCAAGGAGTGGAGTTGTCTGCCTCTGAAAGGTTTGGAGATGAAGTTCATGGCAATCCTACGGGCCGGCGGAAATTGTGGCTCAATCATGCGGCACCCGGATTTGGCCGGGATCCCGAATCACAATTTCGGCGCGGCCCGCGTAATTCGTAACGTCGCCCCGGATTTCCACAACTCTCCCCTCGATCCCCGTGAGATCACCGAAGCGGGAGCGGTCTGAGGAGAAAATCACCGAGGTGAATGGGCAGGAGCGGTAATCCTGGCAAAAATCCAGGAAAGTGTTCCCGGATTGGGAAGTATAGGCTCTTAGCACTTGGCCGGTCACACATCCACTCTGCCCCAAAAGGGACGAAGCTTGGCGGAAATCGACACAACCATGGAATGCCTGGCCGGAACTGGAAAATTGAACGAAGTGGGCTCGTTTGGGTCCACGCATGGACCGGTCCAACAAGAATCCGGCGGCCATGGCTGCGCAAAGTGCACTAATCAGGAAAGCCTTTCGAAACATCCTTGGCGAACCGCCGTACAGAATGCCTTGCGCCAGAGAATGGGCGGGCGGAAGAATAAGGCCCGAAGCCTGCATTCTGGCGCGGAACCTTCCATTGGCTCAAGTTCGGGTTACCGGACTTTACCCACGCAGTATACCAGAGCGAACCCACGAACGTTGCCGCGTCTTCAAGACGCTTCTCTGCCACGGGTCCGGCCAGCGTCGAAAACCGGCTGAAGTAGCGTGGGTCAGAATAGCTGACGCCTGCAACCGCCCTGCGGTCCGCCGCGAGCACCACCGAAGCTTGGGCATAACTCCGGACGTACTCATTGAAGATTCGCTCATCCAGGTGCGGAATATCGGCGGCGGGGGCACCCTGAAGCCTCCAACGGCTGGCAAGCGCATTCACCAGCTCCGATTCGAACCGGCTGTGAACGCCGTTCTGTCCAGTCAACTGGCCATCAAAGTTGGCGACGGTATGAAGCGGTTGGGTGATATCACCCGCATAGTGCGCCAGGAAGACGGCGTCATGGTTGGCCCGTTTCCAGTGGCGGGCGTGGAAATCATCTTGCAGCTTGTGGAAGTAATCGCCGATTTCCCAGAGGGCGGTTCCATTCCTCATCTCCACGGCGCTGGGCGGCCGGTGCTCCACGGCAAACTGCTCCCTTAGCCGGGCAAAGGGGAAGCGGTCATAGGCGTCCGCGTCGGTATAGTGATGGGGGCGCTCTTCGGCGTCATTGTGGGCCAGCGCGTCCGGATCGCTTGCGTGTATCACCAGGTATTCGGCGCGCGCCTCAAACCAATCCCGCAAGGGCTCCGGCAGGGATTGAATCGCAGCCCTGTTAATGATCTCGTGACCCTGATTTCCCCAGGACCAGCCGGTCGCCGCAGCCGACTGAAAGACCAGAGCTCCGATTAAGATTTCCCGCAAGCCACGTGAAAAACCGGGGCTTTTCTGTCTTCTGAACATAGCCACTTGTTAGCCCCAATACTGTTCAGATAAAGGGATATCTTGTAGAGGCGACCCTTGTGGTCGCCGGCGGGCGGGCACAAGGCCCGCCCCTACTGCGCGTGGGGATCAGGCTCCAATGGGATAGTTGGCTAAGGGCCACGTTCAGAAATAACTGTTCCATCTTCCAACCGGCACCCCTCACCCGCCGCGACGGGAAGCACTGCTTCCCCGCGTCACCCTCTCCCCGCTGGCGGGGAGAGGGCAGGGGTATGGGATGTATTGGGTCCGAAATGGAACAGTTATTATCTGACAGCCCCTAAGTGAACAATTTTGTTGTTAGCCCGGAGTATTCACGACGTTTTACTCGAGGGCCGCCAAGTCGCGGTTAAATCTGCCGCATTTCAATCTTCGGGTAAAACATCGTTAATAATTCAAGTTAGTCGGAGCTCAGGTCCTTCAGGCACTCCTTGATCAGGCTTGCGGTGCCTGCAAACGGGTCCCGGCCTGGGCCCTCCCATTCCATTGAGAAGTACCCCCGGTATCCTGCTGCCTTGGCAATCCCGATGGTCTTTGCCACATCCACGGAAACGTACCGGTCATGATCTGCCATTTCCCCGAACTTGGCGTGGGAAATGTTGTAGGCATGATGAAACATGGCGGCGATGGCCCGGTAATCAAAGTCGGCATTGCCCGACTGCATAGAGTTCGCAAAGTCCGGCAGGGCGCGAAGAAAGGGATGGTTTACCTTTTCGATGATGTGCACGATGAAGAATGCATCTTCACTCACCGCATCGTCATTTTCCAGATTAATCACGATGTTGTGGGAAGCGCCGTAATCGGCTAGTTGAGTGAGGCTCTGCGCGGCCCGGTCCACATCCGGCTTCACGCCTCTTACTCCCTCGATGTGCGCCCGGATGCTGGGCGAGCCAATGGTCTTGGCCACATCCACCCAACATTTCCCGGTATCGACCGCCTGCTGCCGGATGGCCGCATCGGGATGATAGAAGCTAAAGCGCTCATCCAATGGGATGTTCGCCACAAACGCTCCCGCCTTTTCCACGGCCTCACGGAATTGGCCCAGGTAGGACACGCTGGTGGAGCTAAAGTGCGCAGAGAGCGGCTCGACGCCGTGTACCCCAAATCGCTTTACCACCATTGCCGGGAAATCGAGCAACGTCATGGCCGGGGCTTTGGGCTTGTGCATGCGCTGCCCGGCTCCGCCCGTGATGTACGCGCGGAACGGATAGGAAGCCACGGCCAACCGGCCCGCGGGGCCGGTTGGAAATTGAACGTCCGGCTGCCGGTGCGGACGGCCTTGGCTATCCGCCTCCAGAATCGCCGGGAAGAATGGAGCGGCCAGTGCCGATGCCGTAAGCCCAGCCGTTTGTTGAAGAAACCGCCGTCGCGAAGATTGTTTCATAAGTAAGCCCACCCCGTCTGTTCTAAGTGCAGCGTTTCGTAAGTTCGCTCACGTATTCTCGCACCCCCTCACCCGGCGATGCGCGCCACCCTCTCGCCGCTTGCGAGGAGAGGGACTGGGGTGAGGGGGTGTTGGAGAACATTGCAAGAATACCTCACCGTAATTGCGATTGGTGGTACCAAGTTTGATTTTGTAAGGTCAAAAACCCGCCTCGAAAATGACCTTTTTTGTCACTCGGCCTGCCGCTTTTGCGCACCTTCTGGCCATCCTTTCCAACCATCAGCTAAATGTTTTAGAATCATATCGATAAAATGATCCAGCCCAAGCCTATTTGGTCCCTAAATTGCACAACAAGCAACCGGTCATTGCAAAATCTCAACATCCAAGTCCAATAACGCTGTTGAGATGGCTAAAAGGTATTAAGAATGAAACGCGGCGAAAAAGGCTTTTCCTTAATCGAACTTCTGCTGGTTGTGGCCATCATTCTTATTATCGCCGCCATTGCTGTTCCCAGATACCTGCGCGCGCGCATTGCCGCCAATCAAGCTTCAGCGGTCGAAAGTGTCCGGGCGATCAATGAGGCAAATATTACCTATAGCTCAGATTACGGCCAGGGTTTTGCCGGCACCTTGCTCAACCTGGAGCCACCTTCCGGCGGTGGCCAGCCCACCTTCTCTGCCGCGGATCTGATTGACAATGTTCTGGCTTCGGGCGAAAAGAGCGGCTACACCTTGACCTATTCACCCGGATCTCCCGATTCAAGCGGCTTTTACCAGGACTATACGCTGAACGCCAACCCTTCTCGGCTCAATATTACGGGCAACTCGTACTACTATTCGGACCAGACTTTTATCATTCGAACCAACGCCACGCAAACGGCCACCTCGGTCGACGCACCCCTCCAGTAGCAATTTGAGTTTCCTTGGGGATTACCGACCCTTCAAGTCTCAGAAGCTGTGAAAAAATCAACAGCCTCTCGCAAAGGCGCAAAGAAACGCAAAGTTGAACTCTTTTGATTTCTTCGCGAACCTTTGCGCCTTGGCGAGATGTCCTTTAGTGTTACGACCATTTTTTCACGCCTTCTTAGCGTTCACCGCACTTTTTCAAGGCGGACATGGACATTATAGTCCGGCTCCATGCTGCCCGGATCAAGGATTCTGGGCAATAGAACGTTGGCCTCGGGCCAATACGCTTGGAGCGTTCCGGGCGCCACATCCGCCAGACGGCAGATTCCTTCCATTTCCCCCACTTCCGACCGCAGCGTGATCCGATCGCCGGGAGCAAGCCCCAGTTTTTTGGCGTCCTGGCTTGAGGTCAGAATATCCCGCCGTCCGGCGCCGCTGAAAGCGTCCTTTTCGCCAAAAATCATGGAATTGAATTGCCGTCCGCGCCGGGTGGTGAGGAAGAGGGTCTCTTCGGGTGGGGAATCCGGAATCGGGACGGCCGTAAACACGGCGCGGCCATCGGCGGTTGGGCAATGGCCTCCCACGCAGAGCAGCGGGCCGCCGTACTGCACCGCATCGCCCTGCTTGCGCAGCCCGCCAATCCCGCGATAGACGGGCATCACGCGCTCCATTTCATCTCGAATTTCCTGCGTATTATTGAAATGGATCAAGCGCCGCTTTTCCGGCCCCAGCACCCGCTCCGCAACCAGCATGGGAATCTCCCATTCGGGCTTGGTTTCACCGTAGCGCGGTCCGGGAATTTCGGGTGAGTAGCGGATTCTTCTTTCGGTGTTGGTGATCGTTCCTCCACCGGCCTGCTCGTAGCGTGTCTGCCCCGGCAGCAGCACCACCACCTCACCAGGCTCGGCAAACATAGAGCTGTTGAGGAAGATGTCCTGATGCACGCGGCAGGGAACGCGCGTCAAGCCCTGGCCGGCATGGGCCGGATCGGGCAAGGTCTCCAGAAAGTTTCCACCTTGGATGTAAAACACATCCAAATCACCTCGGCAAGCCGCGTCCACCATCTCAGTCGAGGTCATGCCGGGTTCAGAAGGGACGGAAAAGCCCCATAGCTCTGAAAACTGATTGGCGTTTTCCCGGTTCACGGCTTTGCCGCCAGGAAACGAACCCGGCACGCTGCCCACTTCCGCGGCGCCTTGTACTCCGCTGTGCCCGCGCACCGGCACCAGGCCGCAGTGCTCGCGGCCCAGGAATCCGCGCGCCAGCGCCACATTGACCAACGATTTGACGTTGCCCACGCCGAAGCGGTGCTGGGTCAGGCCCATACTCCAGATGAAGACGCCCGTTCTGGCCTTGCCGCAGGCTTCGGCAAAGCGAAGCATCGCATCCCGGCTCAACCCTGCGTTCCTTTCAATTTCCTCCCAAACAATAGCGGTCACGGCTTGCTTCGCTTCCTCAAATCCCCTGGTATGATCGCGGATGAAATCATGATCCAGCCAATCGCGTTCGATCAGCCACTTCAGGACGCCATCGAAAAAGGCGATGTCACCACCGACGCGCACTTGAAAAAAATCATCCATCACCCGGGTGCCGAAGACGGCACTGCGCGTGACTGAGGGAATCCAGTAATTCTCAAGCCCCGGCTCGTGATAAGGATTCACCACCAAAATTCGCGTGCCTTTCTGCTTGGCGTAGTAGAGATACTTCATGGCCACGGGTTGGTTATTGGCCAGATTCGATCCGGCCAGGACCAGGAGGTCAGTTCCAATCCAATCCGAGTAAGAACAGGTGGACGCGGCGACACCGATCGTTTGCTTCAGGCCAACGGTGGAGGCCGCGTGGCAGAGGCGGGCGGCGTTGTCGATATGGTTCGAGCCCAGCACCCGCGCCACTTTTTGCGCGACGTAATAAGACTCATTGGTCAGGCCGCGGGAAGTGTTGTAAATGGCGAGGCGGCCGGGACCGGTGCTCCGAATCGCTGCTGCGATGGTGTCCAACGCTTCGTCCCAGCTCACGCGGTGGAAGCCGGCTTCACCTTTGTGGCGAATCATGGGATAGGCAAGCCGCCCCAGGTTACGAAGGTCCATGTTGGGCAGGCGGCGAAGCGGTTCGACGTTTTCGAGCCGGGAATGATCGAGCGGCGGCATGGTGTTAACCCGCAGAAATTTCAGCCGCGTCATGCACAGATGAATGCCCTTCATCGTGTCGTCGTGAAGGCCGTTGGGTCCCAGTGAACAGCCATCGCACACGCCGTGCTGCAAAATCCGCCTGGCATACCGCAGATTCGACCGGTTTTCCCATGCGACGCGCAGCATGTCCAGATAGTGGTGCGGTTTGACGAAGCCGATCCCAAATGGGACCCAACTTGTTTTTTGAGGTGCTCGCTTCATGTCGTTTCCGTCGGCTGAATTTTGATAGTTGCTTTGCTCAGTCCCAATACTGTTCAGTTAAGGTAAGTCTCATGATCTTGATGTCCGAAGTGTCGCCTGTCCCCCACGCACTGTAGGGGCGGGCCTTGTGCTCGCCCGTGGGCGACCACAAGGGTCGCCCCTACGAGATATCCCCTCGCCCGGCGCCACCTCCCTGTGGCGCGTCATTCCGCCAATGTTCCCACCAAGCCTGAAACATCAAAACGTCCCACAAATGGTATTGCGCCCCAATCTTTCCCGCAAGGTGCGCCTGCCACAACCGGCGTATCGGGGCGGGCTTGAAGAAGCCCTCACGGTGCAGCCGCGTTTCACTCAGCAGCGCTTCCGCCCAATCCCGCAGCGGCCCTCGCAGCCAATCACCGAGCGGAATACTGAAGCCCATTTTTGCCCGGTCCGTAAGGTTTGCTGGCACGTGTTTGCGCAGGACTTGCCGCAGCGCCCATTTGGTTTGCCCGGCGTGAATCTTGAGCGAAAGGGGAAGGCGCGCCGCAAATTCTACCACGCGATGGTCGAGAAGCGGAACGCGAGACTCCAGGCTGACGGCCATGCTGGCGCGATCGAGCTTCACCAAAATGTCATCCGGCAGATAGAAAACGGTATCGTAGAACATCAGCCGCTGGGCGGTATGTTGAACCGTGTTGAAATCCGACAGCCGCGCCGCGGTCCTTCCGGTTCCCGAGGTACCTTCCATCACCGCCGCCGGATCCCGCCAATGGGAAAAGATCGCAAAATACAGGTCCTCAAGCTGCTTTGCCGCGAGCAATCCGGCGATTCTTTCGCGCTTGCTTCGCAACTCTTCCCAGCGCGACCGGGAGGAAGGCTTTTCAGGAAACACGGAGCGCGAATCGTCAGCCTGTCCCAAAATTGACTGAAACATATCACCGCATAGACGGCGCAAGGGATACGGCGCCATGCGCAGCAGCCTCCACAGTTTTGGCCCCACCGTGTAGCGGTCGTATCCTCCAAACACTTCGTCCCCGCCGTCGCCGGAAAGGGTTACCGTGACGTGGCGGCGCGCCAGCGCTGAGACCAAATAGGTGGGAATCTGCGAAGAGTCCGCGAAAGGTTCGTCATAATAGACGGGCAGGCTCGGCACCACGGCCAGGGCTTCTTCAGCCGTCACATAGGCTTCAGTATGGTCAGTCCCCAGGTGGGCGGCCACGGCCTTGGCGTGGAGGGCTTCATTGAAAACGTCGTTGTGAAATCCGATGGTGAAGGTTTTCACCGGGCGGCTGCTTTCCGCCTGCATCAGCGCGACAACGGCGGAGGAATCAACGCCTCCGGAGAGAAATGCACCCAACGGTACATCGGCGATCATGCGCTGGCGGATGGCATCGCGCAACAGACGCTCCAATTCCTCAACGGCCTCTTGCGGCGAGCCGTTGAAAGGCAAAAGCGCGGACTGCTTGGCAACTTCGGACAGCGACCAGTAGGCCTCTACGGTTTCGCCGTTTATTTCTGCGGCTCCACGTTGCTGGAGCGAAAGCACGCAGCCTGGGGGCAGCTTGGCGATGCCTTGATAAATAGATTGAGGCTGAGGAATGCAACCGAAGCGAAGAAACTCTGCAAGCGCGCCACGATCCACTTGCGGCTGAAAGTCAGGGTGAGCGCGGATGGCCTTAAGCTCAGAAGCAAAAACGAAAGCTCCTCCGGCCCGGCCGTAATAGAGCGGTTTGATGCCTAAGCGGTCACGCACCAAGTGCAGCGTGCGTTCCTTGCGATCCCATAGGGCAAATGCGAACATGCCGATGAAGCGTTGGATGGCGGCTTCCAGGCCCCATTGGCAGATCGCGGCGAGCATGACCTCCGTATCTGAATGGCCGCGAAAGGTGTGACCTTGCGGTGAGAGCTCGCGGCGGAGCTCGGCATAGTTGTAAACTTCGCCGTTGAAGACCATCACGTACCGGCCACACGGCGATGGCATGGGCTGATGGCCTTCCACCGAAAGGTCCACGATGGAGAGCCGCCGGTGCCCCAGCGCCACGCCCGCCGCAGGGTCCACCCAAACGCCGGAATCGTCAGGACCACGGTGCCGAAGGGCGCAGGCCATGGGCTGGACGCGGGCCGCGAGTTCTTCGGCGTTGTTTCCGCCCGCTTCCACAAATCCTGCGATGCCGCACATGAATGCAAGCATCCTTGATGTAGAAGTTTAATGCAACGGAAGAGTGCGTTTCCCGGCCCGGCGCATCACACGCCATAGTAGTCCCGGTACCAGTCCACAAACCGGCTGACGCCTTCTTGCATGGCGATTCGCGGTTTGAAGCCCAGATCCCTTGCCAGATCCTCCATGTCGGACCATGTGGCGGGCACGTCCCCCGGCTCGATGGGCAGCATATTCTTGCGCGCAGTCTTGCCGATTTTTTGTTCGACGGCCTCGATCAAGGCCATGAGGTCTGCCGGTTGAGTGTTGCCGATATTGTAGAGGCGATAGGGCGCCGAACTTGAGGCCGGATCCGGCTGGCCACTGTTCCAGCCAGGATCGGGCTGGGCGGTGTGATTCATCACTTGAACCACGCCTTCCACAATGTCATCGATGTAGGTGAAGTCGCGCCGCATCTTACCGAAATTGTAAACGTCAATCGGCTTGCCCTCCAGGATGGCACGGGTGAATAGAAAGAGCGCCATGTCCGGCCGTCCCCACGGGCCATAGACAGTGAAAAAGCGCAGCCCGGTCGTGGGCAGGCGGTAAAGGTGGGCGTAGGAATGCGCCAGCATTTCATTGGCCTTCTTGGTGGCGGCATAGAGGCTCACCGGATGGTCCGCGCCCGCATGGACCGAAAAGGGCATGTGAGTGTTCGCTCCGTACACCGAGCTGGAGGATGCGAATACCAGGTGTCCCACGCCCTGGTGACGGCATCCCTCCAGAATATTCACAAAGCCAACCAGATTGGAGTCCACATAAGCGTGCGGATCTTTCAAGGAATAGCGGACGCCGGCTTGCGCCGCAAGGTGAACCACGCAGTCAAATTTGTGCTCATCAAAGAGCGAGGGCATCCGGGCGCGATCGGCCAGGTCAGCTTTGAGGAAGGTAAATCCCGGCTGAGGAGCGAGCTGATCCAAGCGGGCTTGCTTCAATCGGGGATCATAATAGGGATTAAGGTTGTCCAGTCCCACCACCCGTTCTCCGTCCGCCAGAAGACGGCGGGAAACATGAAAGCCGATGAACCCGGCACAGCCGGTCACAAGAATGGTACGCACGGAACCTCCAAGTTCCTTGAGAAAGTTAACAGTTCAGGCCGCTTTGTAGTGGTACATTTTCGCTGCTGTAGCGGCGGTCTCTGACCGCCGCTACAGCAAACTGACCCACTACCTGCCGCATTCAGCCTTCCACAAATTCTGGCACGCCAAGCGGATTGGCGCGAGACCATCGATGCACCGAATTTCAAGGGGCCGCAAAATTCTCATTAACCCTCCCCTCGCCGCTTGCGGGGAGAGGGGCTGTGGGGGGGTGAGGGGTTGTTGAAGAACGTTGCAAGAATACGTCACCGTCATTGCGAATGGTGGTACTAAGAATGGCAACAGGAGCTTGTTCCCGGAGCCTTTTTGGGGGGGGTGCGAAGTGCCGGCCATCGGGCAAAGAGGGAAATCAAGGGTGGGATTAGCGGCTTTCGTCCTCCACACTGATTTTAAGCTCGCGAAGGAACGCGGCGTCCTGCGTGGTCAGCCGGAACTCGGCTTTCTCCCTGCGGCGGGACGGGCTCAGCTTCTGCCGGTGGATTTGATCCGGTTCGCCACGCTTGTTAAAGCCAATGGTAACTTCAAGAACAAGAAACAGGTCATAACCGGCGGCTCGAATACGGCCAATCACATCGGCAATCCGGTCAGATTCCGAAAGGGATTCGTTGATGGCGAGGCCCAGTTCTTTGATCAACTTCTTGAATTTCTCGTCCAGGTCCAAGCGCCCTCCATGATTTGGATTGTAAGTATCCGGTCTGGACCTGTCAAGGAAATGTGGAACTTGTGTCAAGCCTCGTTAGAAATGTCCCCTTTCTTACCCCAATAGAAGTGTCCCCTTTTTTCTCTTTGTAGTTTTTTTGTCTTTGTCTCCATTCTTTGTTTTTTTGTTTTGTGTTGTTCCGTCCTCCCACTCACAGACGGTCACCTTGCTCTTCGCCGGCGCGTAGCGTTGCCTTGGCCCCTCCACTTGATAGAACCGGTTCTCGTGCCGCACCACCCAGTCGTTACTCAGCACCCGCTCCGTCTCCAGCCGGAAAATCTGCCGCAACTCCTTCGCCCCGGGACTCGGCAGGTGATAGTCTGGCGCGGCGGCCGCGGCATAACGCGCGTTGTGCTCCCGGCAGTATTCTTCCTCGAGGTAGCCGTTCACCTCCTCCAGCGTCCGAACCCCCTTCCGTCGCAGCTTCTTCACCAAGCGGTCTTGATGCGTTCCGTGATTCCGCTCCACTCGCCCTTTCGCTTGCGGCGAACCGGCCGCGATGATCTCAATCCCCAAGCGCCCGCACATCCGCCCAAACTGCGTGACCGGCACTTCCCCTCGTAACCGCTCTTGGGCATTCGCCTCCCGCCCGTACACGTTCTTCCAGTCCGTGTAGAGCGCCTGCGGCAAGGATTGGGCAATTACTTCGCCTTTTACAATCAGGCGCGGTTGCATCAATCGTTGGGGTATCGTACCCCGGCGGCGGTCTACCAGGGGGAATGAACAAGGGCCGGGGGAGGATGCGAGCCGAAGCAAGGGGAGAGATCGGAAGGAAGAAAGAAACAAGCAGGGGCGGAGAAAAGGCAAAAACCAGGACAAGGCAAAAGCAAAAAGAAAGGGAAAACGACGACGAAACCAGCTTAATTTAGACAAAAAATGGTTTGACAATGGGTACACCTTACTTCCCACACAGCGGCGAACCATCTCTGGTTCGCGCGACCTCCCTCAATGCGCGGCCCGGCACTTTGTTGGAATTTAACTGCTGTTTGCTGACGAGTTTGGGTTAGCGGCGTTCTGCACCAGAATTCCACACAAGGCCCCTCGTCTTTTCGACGGGTGGCGGGGCCTGAAACAAGCTCGCCAGATAACCCATCGCGAATGTTACGCCAAATCCCATCGCGCATAAGTAGAAGAAACTCCACCGGGTGAAGAAGGAAGCAAAGCATACGAGCGCGAGGCTGGCAGAAGCGCCAACCAGCACCCCGCCAGCCGTTGCGCGTTTTGTGACAATGCCAAGCAGAAAGATGCCGAGGAGCGGTCCCGCGATGAAGCTGCTGACGCGAGGGTAAGCGAAAATCAATTCACCCAGGTCCTTGGCAAAAAGCGCCAAGAGCGTTACAACTAAGCCCCAAATGAGCGTTCCGATCCGGCCGACGCTTGCATAGTGTTCGGGAGCCTTGCCGGGATTGATCACGCGCTGGTAAATATCCACAGTGGTGGCGGTAGTCAGCGCATTGATCCCTGCAGACATGACCGCCATCGAGGCGGCGAAGATGGCAGCAACCACCAGCCCTGAAATTCCAGGCAATAACTCATGGACGGCAAAGAACGGTAGAATGGCGTCGGTGCTCGTGAGTTTCCCCAGAGAGGATGGATGACGGTAATAAAAAGCGAATAGCCCGACACCTACAAGATTAAGCAGGAGCGCGACGGGCATAATGACGATGGCTTGGAGAATAATTGACCGCTTGCAATCTTTAGCGGAACGAACCGTGAAGAGGCGCTGCAAGATGGCCTGGTCTGAGATGAGAGCGGCCAAGCTGAGCACAGAACCGCCAAGGACGCAGGACCAAAGAGACGTGAGTTGATTCGGGCTGGTGGAGAGGTTGAAGAGGCGCAACCGCCCATGATTCCGTGCAATCTGGTAGACCGCTTCCAGCCCGCCGTGAACGTGTTTGATGGTGCTGAAAAAGATGAGGGTTAAGCCGGCCATCACTGTCAGGAACTGGAGAATGTCGGTGTAAATTACAGCTTTCATCCCTCCGAGTGTTGTGTAAACCGTTGTGAGAGCTCCCGTGAGAAGGATGCATTCCCACAGAGGCAAGCCGGTCAACAGTTTGAGGACCAATGCTGGCGCGTAGATCACGATCGCAACGTGGACAGCTCTCTGGATTTGAAAGAGGATGCTCGTGAGCAGTCTGACGTTCAGACTGAAGCGTCTTTCAAGATACTCGTAGGCTGTGTACAGATTCAGGCTTGTATAGAAAGGGATAAAAATCGTGAGAACAATAGGCGCCATGAGCGGGTAGCCGGCAGAAAGCCACACGAGCTCAAGATTATGCTGAAAACTCCAGGCTGGAACTCCCATGATTGTAATCGCGCTAAGATCCGCGGCAATGATAGAAATGCCTGCCGGAATCCATGAAATTAGCCGGCCGCCCAGGAAGTATTCTTTGGGTGTGGTTTTCCTGCGATAAAATGAAATTCCAATGACTGCAATTGCAGTTAAATAGCCAATGACCACAAAGCCATTAAGGGTGGAGAATGATTTCAACGATGACACTCCATCAGATCCTGCGCATAAGCCGTCGCGGAAAGCATCGAGCTATTGCCTGGCATCCATCCCAGGGTTCTCGATGCACGATGGCTCTTCTGGCGGGTGTATAGCCACAGGGCGGTCAAAGAAGGATCGGGATTGTGGTTCTGCTCTTTGGGAAATGGATGCAAGTCTCATAATGGAACAATGACTCGAAGCAATAGGATTGGCTTTCTCCATCAACGGGCAGCGCGCTCGCAGGCCGCAAGTGTAGCTTCGATATCCGCGTCAGAATGCGCCGTCGAGAGGTACCAGCGGCCGTCCGGCAAGATGAGAATGCCTTCATCGAGTAGAGCAAGCACAAAGTCGCTGTATAGCCGTTGGTTCGCCAATAGCGTTTCTCGATACCGTGTTGCAGGCTGTGCCATGAAAGAGATGTGAAAAACGGGTCCGCCACTTGCAGTGACAACCGGATGTCCCTGGGAGCGCAGAATATGCTCGATCCCTCGCCGGAGTCTTTCCCCACGCCGCCACAATTCTTTATAGACGGCCCCATCATTTCTTGAGAGGATGTCGAGAGTCGCATTTGCTGCCGCCAAGCATAGAGGATTCCCATTCATCGTCCCCGCGTGGACGGCCCGTCCGCTCGCAATCAGTTCCATGAAAACGCTCGTGCCTGCCAGGACGCTTAAAGGGGCCCCTCCGGCCACGGCTTTTGCGTAGGTTGCCAAGTCGGGCGTGACGCCATAGAAACCCTGAGCGCCTTCGAGATGCAGGCGAAAACCCGTAATCACTTCGTCAAAAATCAGCAAGGCTCCGTATTGTCGTGTGATTTCGCGGAGGAATTCAAGGAAACCGGGCGCGGGAGGAATGCAGCCGCTATTGCACAAGAGAGGCTCGCAGATGATGGCCGAAATGCCGGTGGCATGTTCCGCGAAAGCCTGTTCCACTCCGGCGCGATCATTCCATTCGACGACGATGACGTCTGAATGTAACCGTTGTCCCAAACCAACTGGAACAGGGGCCCCGTTTGACGTGCAAATTTCCTGGGAAGTTGGATGGTAACTGACCAAAACGCTATCGTCCCATCCGTGATAGTGTCCTTCAAATTTGAGAAATGTGCTTCGTCCTGTGGCCGCGCGCGCAATGCGCAATGCGATCTGAACAATCTCCGTTCCGCTGTTCGCAAAGCACACGGCATCCGCGCATGGAATGATCTCCTTTAACCGTTCGGAAACTTGAATCTCGAGGTCGTGCTGTGCTCCAAAAGTAAGGCCGCGCCGCAGTTGCGCCAAGACAACTTCCTGGATTTCCTGGGGTGCATGCCCCAAAATCAAGGGCCCCCAAGCAAGGGCGTAGTCGATGTATGAATTCCCGTCGACGTCCACGAGCTTTGATCCAGACCCATAATCAAAGTACAGCGGATAGGGATTGGCCACCCTGCGGACGGCGCTCGAAACTCCCCCTGCAAGAGACTGCCGCGCACGTTGAAACCTTTCGAAGGATCCGGCCGTTTTGTTTCGAACACTTTGTTGCCGGCGTTCGGATTCAAAATGATTTAGGTCCATGATGTACCTATTGAGGATTGCAAGTTATTGTGGCAATCGTTGCCTGCGCCGTTTTCTTTGCGCTCCGATCACCCGGGGGCGTAGGCTGGCGCTACAATCACGGGTGTCACTATAATGTGCAGTCGTCAGCAAAAGAGTGGACGCACCCTGGCCGCCGGCTTAGCCAAGAACTGCCAAACCCCAAACAAAGCAGGCTTGAACTGGGCTTACGGGCGAAGGCCCGTAATAAGAAACAAAGGTTCGCCAGGATGGACGACCGGAAATTGCCGGATCATGGCCACAATTCCATGACTAGCCGCCCGCAAGGTTTGAATCGTCTTGCCGTGCAAATCATAAACCTGTCCTAGCTCCTGTCTGCGGCTCACTTTCTGGAGTAGCCCAACGCATGGGACGCAGAATCCTTCGTACTTCGCAGACAACCCCTTGTCCGTGTTCCCATCGCCGTACAAGTGCCATTGCAGGCGTGCCCTGCGCGGTCTGCCAGGCAGGATTTTCAGGTGGCGCAAGAGGTTGAAAACACCCCTCACAAACAATTGCAACTCTGAAGGATCAATGCGGCCTGAGCCCCACGCCTCGGTGTACAGCCAGGGGATGTTGCGCTCAGTTGCAAAAGAAACTGTCCGTCCGGGAGGGATCACCGGATGCCCCCAGATGATCTTGGTTCCGAAGATGAGTGCTGCGTCGAGTGAGCGGGTGTCGTTAGCGTTGTAGCCAGCCAGGGCCGGGGAAGCCCACAGGATGCCGGCGCTATGCAGGTCCAGGTAGAAATCTGCCCGGGCAATGATCGTCTGGGCCAAATGATAGGCGATTATAGAGCTTGCACCGGCATTCAAATCTCCAGGAAAAACACGCGCCAGATTGGCTCCATCTAGGGGGCTAGCCCGAGTGCCATTCCAAAAAGCGGGCGGATTCGACACAGGAACTGCGAGAAAATCGCCACTCATGTGCATGGGGTCGAGCGCATGAAATACGTCAAAGATGGTTCGCACGCCTTCATATTCATCTCCGTGGATCGCGGCAGTGGCAACCAGAGTCTTGCCTGGCCGGGCGCCGCGGACGAGCAACACGGGCAGACGCACTCCTTTGGGTTTGGATTCAGTCTCCAAATCGAGTTTGTACTTCTGCCCCCTGCTAAAGCACTCGGGATTGAACTTGGAGGGTTTCATATCTTTAGAATCGCTGAACAAGCAGTCCGGGGTTGGCGGACGGCACGCCTGTTGGGTTGACTCAGGCGTAAAATTGCGGAATCAAAATGTCGTCAAACCTGATACCCCTTGGCATTCTCCTCTACCAAGCAAGCAGGCCGCCATCCACTAGAAGCGTCACGCCGGTAATGAATGAAGCCTCGTCCGAAAGCAAGAAGGCCACGGCATGACCTACTTCATCGACAGTCCCCCGGCGGCCAAGTGGTGTGGCCCTCAGATATTTTCCTGAGCCCCCTTCTTGTTTCACTTCTTCAGCAATGCTGGCGCTCGCCTTAGTATGAATGTCTCCTGGCGCAACGGCGTTGACGCGTATTCCGTATGGCGCCAGCTCGAGGGCCATCGATTGAGCCAGCGAAACCACCGCAGCCTTTGTTGCGCAATAAACGCTTGCGAGCTCTTGCGCGGCAAAGGCGCCCGCAGACGAAATATGAACTATACTCCCACCCCCCCCAGCAGCTACGATGCGCCTGGCCACGGCCTGCGAGCAGTAGAAAGTCCCCTTTAGATTCACGTCTACAATCTCATCCACTTTGCCGGGTGCGCACTCTAGCATTGGGGCGATGGCATGGGTGCCGGTCAGACTGGCATTATTAACAAGAAAATCGACTCTGCCGAAAGAGTGCGCCACGGTGTCGACCATGCGTTCAACAGCCTGGGGATTCCTGACGTCCACGCTGACGGCTAAGGCGCCGCTTAGTTGCGCTGCTGCCTGTTCGGCCTGAGGGAGCAAATGTGGAAGCTGCGCTAGCGCCACCTTCGCACCTCTTGCCGCGAGCACGCGTGCGATTCCGAGCCCAACACCGGTGCTGCCACCCGTGATAATGGCGACTTTTCCTGCGAAACTCATATTGGGTCGAGAGGGTAAATGGGTCTTTTCAGCCGCTGGAATGATAATTTACGGACATTGCCGGCCGAGAGACCGGGTGTATCTGCCTCAATCATCTGCTTGGCGATAGGCCCGTAGGCGGCACGATGCGCAACAGCTCCTTTCACCAGAATAATGCGCAACTGAGTGGGTTCAATCCCCAGTGCGCGCAGTTGCTGGAGGTTCCACATGGGGATACGGCGTTCCGTGAGAACGACGAAAATCCCACCTGTATCAATGACCGCCGTGCGACCCTGATCCTCAGTCAAGCCATCGTACATGGGCCCGATGTTACGAAATACACCGTCACTCAGAGTCCGTACCACCCCTTCAATTTCCACCGGCGAGCCGTGGTGGCTGTCGGTCTTGCCACCCACGCTTAGGCGAACGCGCTCGCGAGCTCCGGCGGATACGGCACGGGAGACGCCTTCGGGATCAGGCAAAAGGACCAGCGCGCCGCGTGCGCCCTGCCTCAAGAGTTCTGCCAAAAGAACGGTGCCATCGCCGGGAGTCCCGGCGCCGATGTTATCTCCCACATCGACGACGACACTCAGCCCATCGGGTGCCGAGATGGCTTTGCGCACCGCCTCGTCCGGCGCCGGAAGGGTGACGTGGAATTCCTTGCGCCGCCGCCAGATGGAATCCGCGATCGATTCCGCCGCCTCCCGAGCCGCATGATTGTTGCCAGAAGAGGTGACGGCCACAGCCAAACCTCCGTCGGGAACGTCGCAATAAGCAAAGCCCGCGGCTACCGTGACATTGAGGATTTCGGGACGCCGCTCGTATTCGTGCGCCAGGGCCATCGCGTCCGACATGGGAGGAATTGCGGTAACTTGGCGCAGGATATGGGGCAACATCGGCCTGCGCGCCAGGTAAGAGCAGGGGCGAACGCCTTCCCGGAGCATGAGGTTTAACAATTCAGCGGCTTCAAGGCCCCGGTCATACTGGTCGACATGCGGATACGTGTCGTAACCGATGATGGCATCCGCCCAGCGGACCATTTCCTCAGTAAGATTCGCGTGGTAGTCCGAAGTGACGACGAGTGGCATTGCGGGAGACGCCAGGGTTCGCACCCGGCGGAGGATTTCTCCATCGCCGTCTGAATAGTTGTCCGAAACCATCGCCCCGTGCAACGAAAGCAAGATTCCATCCAACGGTCCCGCGGCTTCGAGCCGCGAAGTTAACTCCCGGCTAAGCGTTTCAAATGTCCCAGCGGTCAGCGGCCCGCAAGGCATTCCCCACGCCATAACCGTGGGCACAACATCATAACTGAATCGTTTAGCTCCCTCCAGGAATCCACCCATCTCGGAGCAGGTTCCCCGCCAGCGCGAGATGATTTCAGCGCCGAAGTGCAGGTGTTTCTCGGCAAACTTCTCCATGGTCATCGCTTGGGAGATGAACGTGTTGGATTCGTGGAAAATGCCGCCGACCGCTATCCGCATGGGGAAACAGCCTTTAAGAGAGAGTCCTTCAGTTGATTCTCATGAATCAAAATGGGCACGTGCCGCGTAGCCGCTCGATGCGCGGAATCTGGATCTTTGAAGCCGTGCCCCGTCACGAGGCAAATGACGGTATCATTCGGCAAGATAGCGCCTAGATGGACAGCGCGGCGCAAGCCCGCCAGAGCGGCAGCCCCCGCTGGCTCGCAGTAGATCCCTTCTCTTTCCCATAGCAGGCTCTGGGCATCCCATATCTCCTCGTCACTCACGGCAAAGCCTTGCCCGCCCAATTCCCGAAGATGGCGCAAGGCAAGAGTTCCGTCAATGTCAAAAGGGACCGAAAGGCCACTGATCTGCGTTGTGCTTTGGGTGGGAAGGACGCGGTCGGCTCCCAGTTCAAAGGCGCTAACCACTGGTGAACATCCTCGTGGCTGGATGGCGTGGACATGCGGCTTGGAGCCCGATGTCCGGAGAAATCCGCGACAAACGGCTGCGAATAGCCCTCCACCGCCGGTCGGCACAAAGACGTGGTTAATAACAGATCGGCATTGGCCCCGGATCTCCTCAGCGATCGTTTCTACGCCTGCCATGCCTGCAGGGCAATAGCGGTAAGCAGATACCACCAAATGCGCCTGAAACTGGCCCGTGAATTCCGATAGAAGGCTTAGAACGTTTTCGGTTACCGCCGGTGAAACTCCAAAACCCGTCACGCGCAGGATGCGGGCTCCATGCGCCTGCATCTGGAGTAGCTTTGCCGAGGGCGTTTGCTCGTTCACCACGATGGTGCAGGGAATTTCATACCTTGCGCAGTAGCAAGCTAATGATGAACCCGTATTTCCAGAGGATGTGGCAATGCAGGCGCGCACGCCAAGACCCAGCATCGCGGATACTTCTCCTGCGATGAACCGGTCCTTGTAAGATCCTGAGGGGTTGCATATTTCGAGCTTGAAAAATAAGCCGGATAATCCCAGCAAAGGACCGATGTAAGCGCTGGCAATGAGCGGCGTATTACCTTCTCCCAAGGTGGCACGAAGGGTCATCATAAATCCGAGTTTCTTGCGGGTCAGCGAGATTTCCCTGGCCCGACTCAACCGCTCCGGGTAAATTTTGCCGCATCAGCTTCTGCTTAAGTAATCGGTTGACAGCCGACAGTATGCATGTTAGGTTATGTTGTTCATGTTTGTCAAGGATGTGCTGGGACTTTTCCAGAATTTTCCGCTTCATGCTCAGATCAATAGGCTTTTTCCGAATAATTCGAGCTTGGCAAACGCCTTGAGGCCGTTCAGAACGCGCCCAAGCTCATGAAAATATAGGGGTAAATAGTTTCTTAACCCATTGTACTTGTAGACTGAGACTGCATGGGAGGCCTTATTTCCGCACTGATCGGCGGACCTTCTGGAGTTAGAAAGTCACTCACTTTGAAAAGCTGCTAACTGCTGTATTTGTAACCTGTTACTTCAAATGCGTGGCGAAACAATTGGGAACGTTTTTGTAGGCAGGCAGGCCATTTGAAGTTTGCTGCGCTACGGCAATCTGGACGGTGGGCCAGAAAAAGGGAGCAGGTCACAACGATCAGGCCTGTGATAGCGGGTTCTTTCATGGCATCGGCTCCCTTGCTTCATAGATTGGGAATTGGGTAGCATCGGTTGCTGCTGGAAGAGACTGCATATTATTGTCCATTCGGAGGTTAATAAAGTATGAAGCTCAAAGGGGTTGTGCCTGCAATAGGTACTCCGCTGGCTGACGGAGACACTGTGGATGAGGCGGGCCTGCGCCGCTTGACGCGCTACCTCCTCCATTCGCGCGTACACGGTATTTTGGCGAATGGATCCATGGGAGGATTTGCTTTTTTGACCGATGAAGAACAGATTCGTGCCATATCAATCATCGTGTCCGAGGTTAAAGGCACAGTCCCCGTAGTGGCTACGTTGGGTGAAACAGGAACAATCCGAGCAGTTCGGAAGGCAAAGCAGATTGCCCGTGAAGGTGTAAATGCTCTTTGCGTATTACCTCCCTATTATTTTTTGACATCGCAGGAGCATCTCATCTCGTACTTCAGCGAAATAGCTGCGGCGGTCGATCTCCCGGTCATGCTTTACGATAACCCAACGCTGACGAAGGTTTTGATTAAGCCGGCAACGGTCGCTGAGCTCCGCCGGCGGATTCCTAACCTTGTTGGAATCAAAGTAAGCAATCAGGACTGCAATAATCTGCAAGAGGTGCTGCATCTTGTGGGTGGGGATCCCAGTTTTTCCGTGCTGACGGGGAGCGAGTCGCTTTTCCTCGTCTCGCTCCGGATGGGCGCTGACGGAGGGATTGGTGGCCTGTACACGATATGTCCGCATCAGGCGGTGGCCTTGTATGAAGCCTTTTCTTCAGGAGAAAACCGGCGAGCGCAAGAAATGCAGCGAGAGTTGATTAACGTCTGGCAGATTTTCCGTTATGGCAATATTTGGGGAGGGTTTGACGAAGCTCTCCGTTACCTGGAAATCTGCCACCGAGCCACGGGAGGTCCTTACGTGACCACCCTGACCGAGGAAGATGCCGCCAGCGTCCGGACCATTCTGGATCAATACGTTAGGCCTTATCTCTCACCCAGAGTCTGAGGCCCTCTCTTCACTTCCAAGACTGGAAAACTTCGCTGGGTCGTGATACCGCATTTGGAGGTGGGTCAGCATCACCTGTTCCGCTGATTGCGAGCAGTTCCCACGTACAAACTCCAGCAACTGCCGATGTGAATCCAGGGTAATTACTCGCTGTTCCGATTGAACCTTCTCAAGCACACCATATGCAAACAATGGAGCCGTAAGCGAGGCGAGAAATTTTTCCAGATACTCATTACGCCCGATGCGCCAAATTGCACGGTGGAATTCGAAGTCAATCATCCCGGCTTCATTGCTTGGCGCCGGTCCCATTTGTTCCATCCTCTCGATAAGCTGCTCAAGCTTTGCCTCGCCCTCGGCGGTCAGATGGGCGCGTGCGAGCCGCAATGCTTCTGACTCAACCACCAACCGAAGTGAGTTGATCTTCTGAATGGCCTCTTCATCAAGGCTCACCATGAACATCCCTCGCCTTGGGACATTGACAACGAAACCCTGCTCCTGGAGTTGCTGCAAGGCCTCCCGCACGGGTGCCCGGCTGATGCCCAGTTGGCGCGCCAACTGGCTTTCATTCAGCCTTTCTGAGGGCTTCAATTTACCCGAAAGAATCGCCTCCGTGATCAATTCGACCACTTTCCCTTTCACGGTTTCTGGAATTTGAATGGGAGAAAGAATGATTTCGTCCATAAAAAAAGCTCTCCGCCGACAGTGTACGACATCAACCATCTATGGTCAATTTTTTAGGATTCCCGGTAGTGGGTCAGTTTGCTGTAGCGGCGGTCTCTGACCGCCGGAAGCTCTTGGAAAATAAGATTCGGCGGTCAGAGACCGCCGCTACAGCAGCGAAAATGTACCACTACCGGATTCCCAGCAAACTCTGGGGCTTGTGTCCCTCCCGCGCACACCTCCCGCTGCAGGTGGAATGCCTCCCCCTAGAGAGGAATGAAATTCTTCCATTCATTCTCATATGTCCCATCCGCTGCCTTTATTTTAACGGCAGGGCACTCCATTTTCAGATGAGGCAAGACAAGGTACGCGCAACTTCGTCGTGCGGGCTGGCCGGGTTTTTCTCGCGGGATCAAGACCCAAACTGGTCTGGGGAGAGGCGCCCGCGATGAATCTCTTTACTAGTCCCGCCTCTTTCATCTCAACGTTGGCGGAAGGATCTCCGGAATTTTCCAAGGCCGCTGTCAGAGCCTCGTATGCCAAGGTGAGACTGGGCCGCCGCTGAATGGCGAGCTTAAGAGCCTGAATTGCTTCCTCTGTTTTTCCCTCGCGTGCGAGAACGAGCCCCAGATTGTATGCTACCTCCGCGGCGGAGGGATCAATCGCCAGGGCCTTACGGTAAGAAGCAACCGCGCCGTTTAGATCCCCCATCCTTCTAAGTTTGTTTCCTTCAGCATTTAATCCGGGGACAAGGTTCATATCCTGTTTCCGTTGCTGGATGGCTTCAAATCTTTTGAGGAAGACTTCCGCCTCCTGCGTCTTGCCCTGCCTCTGAAGGAGACTTCCCAATCCGTAGAGGGCTCGAACCCTGTTGGGTTGCAGGCGCAAAGCCGCGCGTAGTTCTTGCTCGGCGGCACCGGGCTGCTTCAAATGCAGATAGGTTTCACCGAGCATAGAATGAGCTTCGGCATGATTCGGGGCGAGTCGGATCGCCTCTTTGAACTGAGTGGAAGCGCCGTCCAAATCTCCTTGCTGGAAAGACAGCTTGCCGAGCTGGTAGTAAGCCTGGGCATTCTCTGGATTGAACTGTAAGGCAGCCCTATACTCCGCCTCGGCTTCCTGCAGCCGGCTCATTGCGGAAAAAGCTATTCCCTTTCCACAGTGCGCCTCGCTGAGCTGAGGATTCAAGGCAAGAGCCCTATCAAATGATTGCAGCGAGTCTTTACTTTTATTCGCGCGAAGTTGGGCACGGCCGAGAGATGAATACAGGGTGGCATTGCTGGGAACTTGTTGAACGGCCTTTTGCAGCTCCTGGACGGCGCCGTCAAAATCTCCTTCGGCGATAAGGACATTACTCAGATTGATCCATGCCCGCGGGGATCGGGGATCCAAGCGCAGGGCTTCGAGAATTTGCCGCATGGCATCCGCGTACCGGTGTTCTTTGGCCAGCAGTCCTCCAAGATTGTTATACGCGCCCGGGGATTGCGGGTCCAATTTTTCAGCAGCATAAAACTGTGCTTCCGCGCTCTTGATATTTCCCTTTTGCATCTCGACGACGCCCAGCGCGTACCGGGCTTCTTCAAAGCCGGGATTGTAACGAATAACGCTTTGAAATCCCTGCGCGGCCGCGTCTAAATTTCCTTGCTTGAGCAAGGTGACAGCGGCATTGTACTGGCTGGCCGCGCCATCCAGCGTGCCAGGCTTTCCGATCCGGAAGGGATTGAAAACACTGTCGATGAGATTGGCTTTTAGAAGTTCCTGACGGGCGTCAGGGCTTCCGGTTTGCTTCAGAGCCTCCGCCAGAGTCATCTGGGCCTGAACGTACGCCGGGCGTAACTGCAGGGCTCGCCGGAAATATTTGACGGCCTCCCGCATTCGCTTCGCACGAACCAGTGCAATCCCAAGGTCATATGCAGCGTCCGCCGATGTAGGATCGTTCAGGAGCGCGCCCTTAAAATCCTGTACGGCATCTTCAAACTGGCTCTCTTGCATGGCCGCCGCGCCGCGCTGTTTGAGCAAAATAGCCTGGACGGGCTGCCCATGAGCCTTTTCCTGTAACGCTTGCACCTTTTCAAAGAATGGAATTGCCCTTTCCTTTAAGCCTTGGCGATCCAACACAGTTGCCAGGCCATAAAGAGCGGGGATCGAATCGGGATTCAGCCGAAGCGCGCTGCGAAAGGCCTCGACGGCTTCCTTTAACTTGTTTTCCCGCTCGTAAGTATCTGCCAACCCCACACGGGCAACTGCCAGATGCGGTTGAAGGTGGAGGGCAAGCCGAAAATGAGTAAGAGCCACATCTAGATTGCCGCCTTGAAGCGCTAGTTTTCCCAGCTCGGAGTGCGCACGAGCGTCATTTGGATTAAGCCGCAGGGCAGCTTCAAGATCTGCGGTTGCTTCCGCTGCCTTGTGCGGATCTTGCTCGATCAGGGCAAGGCCTAGCCCTTCATAAGCCGCATAAGAACGAGGATCGATCTGAGCCGCCTTGCGAAAGGAAATGACTGCGGTCGCATAGTCCCCATTCTCATACTCATGACTTCCGAGAAAAACATAAAGGTCGGAGTTGCCGGGCACTTGCTTCAAGGCAGTTTGGAGGTAATCTACAGCAGATTGATTGTCGCCGAGCTTGCTGAGGATGAAGCTTAAAGCTCCCATCGCGGGCACGAATCTCGGGTTGAAGTGGAGCGATTCAACCATCTGCCACATGGCGCCGGCATAGTCTCTTTCATTAACCAAAACCGTGCCTAAGTTGAAATAGGTCTCTGGTGACTGTGAACCCAGCCGCTCCGCCAATAGCAATTCCTTCCTGGCTGCTTCGAGATCGCCATGCTTGAGAAGCGCAGACCCTTGGATTTCATAGCGAGCGCACAGATCAGAATTTTGTTTTGCTGCAGCCTGAGACATCAAGATTTGCGGTGGGATCGAAAATCCCCGCAAAGGAGTCATCCAAGGAAGCAGGGTTGCAAGACAAAAGCACCATGGACGGAGCCGTGGAAGTCTGTGTTGATGGGCTACTGGTACGCCTGGAACATCAGAAGAACGGAATGTTTGTAAGGGCAACGACATTGCATTTTCCGGCTCTGCCGCCGTTCCCAACGAAGGTTCTCTACGCAGCAGCAAAAGTCTGCAACGCCCACTTGCTGTAGCTGCGCTTGAAGTCTGCCCCGTAGGGGAGCGTTGGAAAGATGCCAGCCAGAGGCCACCGCTACCAAATCAAGCGACACGCACTTTTATGCCTCAGGCATCATAGCAATTATAATGTGTTTCAAGTTCAGTTAAAAAATTCGACTAAACGACGATAGCTCTGCTTCAAGGGAAACGCCGCTGACGCGGATTTGTAATGGCCCCTCACCCGGCGCTGCGCGGGGTGAGGGGCCATTACAAATATATGACCGTAATTACGAATAGAAGCACTTAGGCGTCGGGAAGATCCCTAGGATCGGCAATTTTTTGCCGATGGCAGCGCCCCAAGCGTTTAGTTCAGAAATACACCTTAGCTCCAAATTGCAGGATACGCCCCGGCCCTGCCGACAGAATTTCCCCAAATCCAGGTGTACCTACCTGGCCTCCAGGAGTACCGAAATTAGGTGTGTTGAAGACATTAAAGGATTCAATTCTTATTTCGAGCCTTCTCTGCTCACTCCAAAGGGGAAAATTCTTGAGAATCGCAAAGTCCGTGTTGGCGGAAGAAGGTCCTTGGAGAATGTTCCTGCCCGCAGTGCCAAATTGGCCGATTGCATTCGGCGCGAACGCCGCGGTGTTAAACCACTCCGTGAGGCTCGCATTGAGGGATCGCCCTGAAGGAAGAAACGGGTTCCCGACTAGGTTTGCTCTATCGTTGCCATTGCCGGTTAACGAATTGTCGGTAAGCGTGGAAACGCTAAACGGAGCACCGCTGCTGAGGCTCGTGATTCCAGAAAACTCCCAACCGTCGAAGATGCGCTGCGCGACGATGTTGTGAAGGCGTAGCGTGCTCGTGAAAGAGGGTACTTGATACACAAAAGAGAGAACAAACTGTTCGGGGAAATTATAATCAGAAACCGCTCTGTTGTTAGCAAGATTATTCGAATTCTGGGTGTCATTCGAAGCGAACGAATTAACAATGAGGGAGCTCTCGTCGATCGCTTTGGACCAGGTGAACGCCCCTTGCAGAGTCAGCCCATGATAGGCTTGAGTTTTTAGCTGAATCTGAAGAGCGTTGTAATTGCTGTTGGCGCCATCGTTCGGCTGAGTGATTGCACCATAAACAGGCGTTGCCCCCGGGGGCAAATTGAGAGCCAGGTTTGGCGGCCGCCTCGCATTCGTGTTCGCTTCAGTGGAAAGAGGCAGGCCATTCGGGCCGTTGCCTGGGATGTACACGGCCGGGTCTACCAACTGCTGCCACATGAGATGGTGCCCTTCGTTTCCAACATACGCGACGCTGAGCAACGCCCCGCCCGCGAGCTGGCGTTCCAAGGTGAGGTTATATTGATTGACCACAGCATTTAAATCATTCACCAGCGGAGTTCCATTGCCCGCGATCGCAAAGGGCTCTGAGGTTGCAAAATTCATGTTCTGGTTATAAGCCGGGCGGGGGAAAACACCGGCTGCTGGAAAGCCGGCAAAGCTGGGAATCGAGGGGATGACGTAATTAAAAAGTCCGAAAGGATCGCCAGGCAGCGCAGCGAATCGTTGCGCTTGATCTTCGTAGAAGACACCAAACCCACCCCGCAAGCTGGTCTTGTCATTACCAAGTACATCCCAGGCAAAGCCCAGCCGGGGCGCCAGATTCGTCCAGTCAGTGGGGCCGCCATTCTGCGGGACTCCGGGATCTCCTGAATAGACCGCTCCAACGGGAGCGTTTGGAAAGATTCCAGACTGTTCTCCAGGGTTCCAGGCCAAGATGCCCAGGGTAGTGCCGCCCCCTGTCAAACTATAAGGGACCGTTGACAACCACGGTGGCGCGACTTGGTAACGAAGACCCAGATTCAGAGCCAACCGCGGGTTCACCTTGTAGTCGTCTTGCGCGTAGATCGCCGAGCTATTCTGGACAAAGCGCGTGGTCGTTTCATTGGAAACGATACCCAAGGGTTTACCCAGCATAAAGTCAGCCAGTGCATTACCTGTCACACTGCCCTGTCCCCAAAAAACTCCTGAATTATTCACCGTGCTCACATTGGCAATATCAGCGCGCTGGAACTCGCCGCCAAATTTTAGGTCGTGGGCAGCCCTAATGTAGTTAACCGTATCCGAAAACTGGTACTCATCCGAGTCAGAAGTTCCAAAATTGCCTCTTGAGGCAAAAACTCTTCCCGAAATCCATATGGCGGGGCGGTCCATGAGCGGGGAAGCAGGGAAGTTGGGATCGAGTTGCGCCATGGTCGGCCCTACCGCCGCGTTCTGCCCATTGATGGCTCGAATGCGAGTGTAGCTGGCGCGCGCCTGATTGAGCAGGGTGGGATTGAAAACGTGAGTGTCATTGGCGATGATGTCCGAGATGATCCCGCCGTTATTGTCAAAATTGGGACCTGTCGTATTGACGTACTGCACTCCTCCTCCCGAGCCGCCTCTGCCGAGCGGCTGTTCGCTGGTGGTGTTATCCCGGAAAAGAGACGCAGAAAACCGGTTGGCTTGGCTGATTTGATAGTCCCCTTTGATCAAATACTGATGGTTGAGCGTGGGTGCGGAAAGCGCTTGATAGAGGGTTCCGTTTGGCTGGTTCGGTAACGGAATGAGGTTCAAAAGCTTTGCTGCGATGGGATCAATCTGAGATTGTGGAATTTGATTTCCGAGAAAAGGCTGGTTCGTCAAAGGGTTGATGATCGTGCCCTGATCCGCAGAGAGATCGCCGCTGCGTTCCGCGGCGGTCGGCACCAGATTCCCTTCAGAAGTCACATCCTGACCAATGCGCAGCCACTGTGCCGTTCCAAAGAAAAAGAGCTTGTTCTTAATGGCAGGTCCGCCTGCCGTAAAACCAAACTGGTTCTGATTGAGAAATGGCACAGTAGGTTCGAAGAAGCTCCTGGCGCGAAACATGTCGTTCCGATTAAATTCCCAGACGTCGCCGTGAATTTCATTTGTGCCGGATTTGGTAACGGCGTTCATGACTCCGCCAGGCAGCCTGCCCAAATCGGCGCTGTAATTGTTGGTAATAAACCGGAACTCCTGCAACGCGTCCGGATTCGGATAATTCAATCCACTGTCGTATTCTACCCCGGCAAATTCTCCTCCATCCAGGTTGAACTGGGTAGTGTCGGCGCGGTTCCCATTAACACTCAATACAGCACCCTGGCTGTCGATCTGATCGCCGAGGGTGAAGCCGCCGCCCAGGTACGCAGGGACCGACAGCGCGGTTACACCGTTTGTGAGAAGAGCCAATTGGATGGGGTTACGGCCGTTCAGAGGCAACTCCCGAATCTGCCGGCTCCTGATGACCGTACTGACTTCACTCGTCTCGGTGTTGACAATGGCTGCGTTGCTGCTCACCTCAACGGTTTGGGTCACACCACCAATCTCCAGGGCAACATTAATTCCAACCATCTGGTTGACGTTCAATGTGATGCCTGTTTTTATATATTGCTTGAAACCCGGCCTTTCTACCGAAAGGCGATAGGTGCCAATCGGCAACAAGGTGAACACGTAGCCGCCGGATGAGTCACTGACGGTACTGCGGTTATATCCCGTGTTTACTTCCATGGCGTGCACTTCAGCCCCGGGGATCGCAGCACCGCTTGGGTCTTTTATCGTGCCTCTGATCCCGCCTCTGGTGACCTGCGCCGAAGCCGACAAGGAAAACAGCACCAGCGAGGCTATTAGGGTTGTCCAGCGAATTTGGAGTTGACTCATGCTCGTGACCTCCTCAATCAGTTGGGTTAACTTTCGACGAAGGGCCCGCCAAACCGCACAGCAAATTTTATTTAACGTACCCCTTGCGCATCCACCCACAATATGTATACTGTCGATAGTAAACTGTATGCGATTATGATTGATATATGAAAAGCACTAGCTTGTCAAGTTAAAATTTGGGGAGGGGTGCAAATTCATGAACAGGCGGACGTTTCTAGCAGGCTTAACGGCTGGAGCGGGTTTAGCGCAAATCGGGCGGGAGCCGCACACCCTCGCCAAACCGCAGCATGGCAATTATTTGTGTCCATGGCCTGACGGAAGAAAGTTTTCGTCTGTTGGAGATGCCCGTAGGTCATCGATGAAACCCGGTGACGCTGTAGTGGTAAGGGACTTCACCCAAATTGTACCGCGATCCGCGGGGAGTCTCCGATTGAGAAGGGGCGAATGGCATCTGCGGCCTTATAAGGTGGGCCAAAGCCAACAGGGCAACTTGCTAATGGTTAATGACATGGCTGGCTTGGAGGGTCCGTCGGCGGTTCCCGAAGACTTCAGTGTGCTGCTCGATCTACCCGGTTGGTACGCTCTGTGGATAGGCGTACCGATGGTGAACCTTAGCCCTCGGCTGGCCTATATCTACGGCGGGGTTGACGTTGCGCTGGATACAGATCCCGCTTTCGTACTAATAGCCCCTGATCGCGGAACACGGGAAGGAAAGATCATGGGGCCAATGAATGTGGAAGTCATGTGTTTTTGGAAGTGCGCCAAACTCGATGCACGCTCATTGCGCATTCGAGTTCCCTACGGGACTTACTTATCGTTGCCTTGGGGTATGGTTCGAGGAAGCATTTCCTGTCTGAAACTTGTGAGTCTCAGCGAAGAACAGGTGGAAGGATATGAAAGAGATATTTCCAACCCTAAGACCAAGCGCGTCATCGTCGTCAACGATGGATTCAGCGCTTACTGGACAGCAGGGGAGCCAGGCAAGGGTATCGACACCCGGTTCGTTCAACAGTACCGGGATAGCGACGTTAAGATGTACTTCCTCCAAACTCCTTCTACGGGAGTGGCGAGCTGGCCCAGCAAGGTGACGGCACTTCTAGGGGAGGGAGTAACAGACAAGGAGTGGAAACTCTTGCGCTTAGGGGATCGCAGGGCTTACGAATATTTTCAATGGGCAACGAAGAATCGACAGGAGGGCTTTCGCGTTGCGACGGACCTTTGTAGAAGATCGAACTTAGAATGCCACGCCTCACTGCGGATGAATTTGTTCTTCAGGAATGAAAAAGAATCCGGTGGACCAGTGGAAGAATATTTTAACGGCCCTTTTTGGCGCCAGCATCCCGAACTGCGCAAGCCTGAGAGTGTTCAACTGGATTATGGCCAACCACAAGTTCGCGAGTTCATTCGCGACATCCTGATGGAACTGGCGACGAACTATGATGTGGATGGCATCAACCTCGATTTTACTCGTTGGCCGCCTATCGTTGATCCCACCCGCGACCGCTTCAGCTTGCTAACGAACTTTATCACAGACGTCCGCCGCCATTTGGACCGCGTCGCTGCAAACAAGGGTCGGAACCTAGCCTTGAGCGCCATGGTCGTCGATGGTTACCACGCCCGGCACAACGGTCACCCCATGAGCCTAGCGGATCAGAAAATCGATTTGGAGGCATGGCTCGCTAGCCACAATCTCGATTTCATTTGCGTGGAGGCATGGGACCATAGCAAACATCTAGCTGTTGCCCAGCGCTACCATACGCCCTATTACGCCATTCAGGATCAGGAATCTATTAAGACACCGGACGGATATCGCGACGACCCCGAATGGTTGTCGGTAGGACATCCAGAGCATGATCCACTCCCCGGAGAGGAGCTTCTGGCTCAGCCGCCCCTCCAACCTACACTCGATCCCAGTGAATATGAGAAGGCTTTCTTTACACGATATCGGATGGGTGTTGATGGCACCTGTATGGTTAACAGTAGTGGCAATTTCATTCGCCGGCTCGGCCACATCGAAGAGATGGCCGAGCGCGTGCGGACCGGGAAGGTTTGGGGGCAGAATATTGGCCGACGAATAACAATTTCGCACTGAATAGCTTATGGCAGATGAAAATTCGGTAGTGGTACATTTTCGCCGCTACAGCAAACTGAACCACTACCGAAAATTCCCATCGAATGGAGGCACTCATCGTTGAGATGGTTAAATGTGCCTGCTCTTCACACACAGGGGGGCTAATTTGAGGCGTCGAAGCTTCCTGCGCACAATTAGTCTTTCTGCAGCAACCGCCATTACGGGTTTGTGCCGGTGGCGCCCAGTCCGGGCTGCTGCTAGGAAACTTTTGACGACTACTGGCTTCCTCGATTTTATCGATGGGACGGTGGCCGACGGCGGTGCAAACACCTACGTAGCTGCCGACGGAACGATTCGCCTTATTAATCTGTGGGACCTAAATGGCGACGGTAACATCGACGTGGTATTCCCAAGCACTCATGACAACAACGAGAAAGTGAACTTGTTTATATATTGGGGCAAGGGAGGATTTTCTTCCGAGCGCCGGACTGAGCTCCCCACAAACGGTGCCAAAGCCATCGCGATTGCAGACCTCGATCATAACGGTTATTGCGATTTGATCGTGGCAAACAATGCAAACGAAACCAGGACGGACCTGAATTCCTATATTTATTGGGGGAGTGAAACAGGTTTTGAATCGCGCCGCCGAACTGAGCTGCCTACGCAAGCTGCCGAAGCTGTAACTGTTTCAGATCTGAACGGCGACGGCTTTCCCGAAATCATCTTCGCTAACGGCGGCTTCACATACCATTCGGTTGAAGACCACTTCAATCAATCGTACGTGTATTGGGGTTCAAGGGAAGGTTACTCCAAGGAACGACGCTCCGCACTCAGAACTGTAAACGCTCGCGATGTGAAAGTGGCTGACCTCAATCGGGATGGCTACCTGGAGATTGTTTTTGCGAACCAAGGGAATACGAGCGGGGAGAGTGGCGCACTGATCTACTGGGGGAATTCGAATGGAAATTATTCTGAGGCGAGATCAACGCTTCTGCCCGGTGAGTTCAGCTCGGCTGTGGCACTGGCGGATCTTAATGGCGACGGCTACACCGACATCGTGCTCGCCAACAAATTTCGTCTCCGTGGCCGCGATCTTGGGATTTACAACATGGTCGACAGCATGGCAATAAGTTCATATATCTACTGGGGATCTCCCCAGGGTTACTCCGTCGAGCGAAGGACAGAGTTGCCCACCGTGGGGGCGAGTTCTGTGGCGGTGGGAGACCTCGATCGCGACGGGCGGCCTGACCTCGTCTTTGCGAACGATGGAGGCGGCGCATCATACATCTACTGGAACAGCGTAGATGGCTTCCACCCCGACAGACGCACTGCTCTTCCCACCCTGCACGCCTCCAAATGTGCGATTGACGATCTAAACGGTGACGGTTACTCAGATCTGATTTTCGCCAACAACAACGACGGAAAATCCCACAAGACTGTCTCTTACATTTACTGGGGCGGGAGAGAAGGTTTCAGCCCGGCGCGGCGCACAGAACTCCCGACACTGGGAGCTGCGGCGATTGGAATTGCTGACTTGAGACGCGAAGGATCGAAGGATCTAGTGTTCATTAACAAAGAGGATGGAACTGCCGGGGGGCCAACGGACACCTATATTTATTGGGGAAGCGCTGAAGGCACGTTCAGTGCTGACCGACGGCAAGTCCTCCCCACATATGGCCCATATTCCTACTCTGCTGCCGACATAAACAACGACGGGTACGTGGATCTCTTTATCCCTGAGACCGGCCGGCAAACGATCTATTGGGGCGGGCCGCAGGGCTACTCACAGGCAAACAAGACTGTGGTTGCTCCAGTGACCGCGTTTTCAGGTGTGATCGCCGACTTCAATCGTGACGGATATTTAGACCTTGTACTAGGGGAATGGAGCCCAGGCGGAGACGAAGCCTGCCTTTATTACGGCGGCCCTGCTGGCTTCTCTGCGGATAACCGTTTTGTCTTTAAGATCGGGAACGTGCGTTTCCCGGCCGTGGCCGATCTGAATCGTGATAACTGGCCGGATGTGATATTCCCAACGACTACCGGTCAACTGGTTATTTATTGGAACGGGCCCCAGGGATTTGACAATGCGCGCAAGACGATTCTGCCTTGCAGGGCCGCGGTTGCGGTAAAGATTGCTGACCTCAACGCGGACGGGTATCTGGACATCATTGTCGCCAATCTGTATGATCCTAACCCGCCCGCCGGCAGTATGAGCGCATTTGGCGGTTCGCCAGAGGGCGACACGTATATTTATTGGGGCAGCGCACAGGGATATTCCGAGTCGCGCCGCCTCGTGCTACCTTCCATGGGAACCCATAACGTTGCGGTGGCTGACCTCAATGGCGATGGATTACTGGACCTTGTGCTGAGCTGCTATCATGCTGGATCTACCCGCAATCATCCTTCTTACATCTACTGGAATAGTCCAACTGGATTCAATGCCGAGCGGGTTACCCTGCTGCCGACCAACTCCGCAGCAGGGATCTTGATTGCAGATTTTAACCGGGATGGTTATAAAGACATCCTTTTCGCCTGTCACGAAAAGGACGAAAATCACCGCACTGATTCCTTCTTATATTGGGGCGGGCCGGGAGGGTATTCGGTCGGCAGACGGACCACCATTCCTGGTGTGGGTGTTCACATGCTGACCACCGTTGACATCGGAAACGTTTACGATCGAATCGATCGCTACGACTACGTCTCAAGGCCCCTAAATGGCGGACCAGGTGCACACTTTGAACGGATTGATTGGAAGGGCGATACTCCTTTTCAGACAGGCATTGAATTCCAGGTGCGCACGGCTCCGACTCGCGACGGACTGGCTTTGTCGCAGTGGCAGGGCCCAAGCGGTCCAAAGAGCTTCTACCGTGAGCCTGGATCACGGCTAAGTGGATTGTCGGCCAACGCGCGCTGGATTCAGTATAAAGCAAGCCTGATCAGCCCTGGGTCCGCCAATAGCCCCGTTCTCCGTTCCGTCTCCATAGTATATGAGCCAGGCGGGGCATTGTGATGTAGGCGAGCGTGATACTCTGCCAGCGTTTACGCTCAGGTTCGACAGTGAGTGAGAGTGATGCTTCGTTCTGATCAGCCGGATTGGATAGCGAAAGCGAGGAAAAAACACAGTGCGCGGGTGATTTAGCGCGGTATTGGCGAGAAGGAAACTGGATGTAGAAGAAGGGCGCCCCGAGTTGAGGTCGGCAGGCGCCCTTGACAATGCGCGGTCCATGCTGTGAAGCCTGGCTAAAAATCGATCCCATTGTTCAAGAGAATTTATGAAAATCATTGACTTTCGAACCACGATAGTTTCTGTACCATTCAAGGAGCCTGAGACGTGGGCTTTCGGTAAAGTTGAAGGCATTTCAAACGTCATCATCGAACTCAAGACCGACTCAGGCTTAACCGGTCTTGGCGAGTGTCCCATGTTTCCTACGGCGCGCATCGCACACGAAGCGCTTTGCGCAATGCGCCCGATTGTCCTCGGAAGGGATCCCTTTGATCGCGAAGTGTTGCTTTATGAATTGACGAAGGTTCATGGCTGGCACCATTTTCGGCGCACGGGCAATATCGCCATGGCGGGAATCGACATCGCACTATGGGACCTCGTTGGACAGGCCACAGGCCAGCCACTTTACAAGCTTTTCGGCGGAGCATTTCGCAAAGAGATTCCATATTACTTCTACATTCCCGATAAAGACTTAGATCTTATGGCCGCGGATGCGAAGCGCGGGGTGCGGGAGGGTTTCAACACGATTTATGTGAAGCTTGGCGGCGGCTTCGAGCATGATTTCGAGGTGGTGCGCATTTTGCGCGAGGCCATAGGACCAGATAAGAAGCTCCGAGTCGATGCGAATGAATCTTGGTCCGAGGGCGGTATTGCCACCGAGTTAATGCGCAGAATGGCCCAGTACAATATCGAATTTTTCGAGCAGCCGTTGCTTTACTATGACCACGACGGTACGGCGCATTTGCGCCGGACGCTGGGCCACCCGGTGGGCGCTAACCAGAGTGCGTGGACCGAGGTGGATGCTTTCGAAGTTCTCAGGAGGCAAGCCGCCGACGTGGTGTTAACGGACCAGCATCAAGTGGGAAGCCTTTCGGCCTTTTATCGTGTCGCGTGGATGCTGGCGATGTATGGCATTCCTGTGATGAAGCATACTTTCGGTGAGTTAGGCATTTCTACGGCTGCAAGTATGCACGTGATGGCAAGCTGCCCGAACTTTACCAAAGCCAACCAGACGCACTATAGCATTCTGACCGACGACGTGATCGAAGGGGGTATTCCACCCTTTCACAATGGATGCCTCACTCTGCCGGAAAGTCCGGGCATTGGCGTTCGCCTTGACCGTGAGCGTCTGAAGAAGTACGCAAAGTACACCGAGGAGCACGGTGAGTTTTCAGCGTATGGCTTCCCTAGAGATTCCGGAAGGCCAGAAGCCAGAAAGGGTTCTCAAACCAGGGAGCGGGCATGAAGCTCAAGGGTCGGACGGTTATCATTACCGGTTCGGGGTCAGGCATCGGTCTGGCTGGCGCACGTCTTTTTGCGGCGGCTGGCGCTCGCGTGGTGGTATCCGACGTGGATGAAACAACGGGGGGGGAAGCCGAGGGCTTGATCCACTCGGCCGGCGGCGATGCCTTCTTCGTTCAAACGGATGTTTCCCAATCTGATCAGGTCCAGAGGCTGGTGAGAGCCACCACAGAGCGTTATGAGACCATCGACATCCTGTGGAATAATGCCGCGGCTACAAGGCTGTGTAATGAACAGGATCGTCCGGTTCATCAGTTACCAGAAATGGTGTGGGACCAGATGCTGGACGTGACGCTGAAAGGGACGTATCTGTGCTCGAAATACGCACTTCCCTTCATGATGGCGGCGAAGAAAGGCGTCATTATCAACACCTCGTCGACAGACGGTTTGATTGGACAAGGCGGTTATGATTCCTACACTGCCGCCAAGGGGGGCATTATCTCATTAACGCGATCGATGGCTGTCTACTATGCGCAGTTTAATATACGAGTCAACGCAATCTGCCCCGGATTCATCCATACGCCTGTCACGGACCCGTGGATGAAGAATCCCAAGACTCGAAACATCATTGAGGAGCTTCACCTGAGCAGGGTGGGACTACCGGAAGACATCGCCAAATTCGCTCTTTATCTTGCCTCGGACGATGCCGAGTACATTACAGGCGGCATTTTTCCCATCGATGGAGGCTTCACAGCGTTCAAGACGCGCGTCACCGACTACTCTACGCAAGGCTCGTGAGATGCAACCGGATGATTGCCCCAAATTAGGTTAGCAAATTTGGGGGACGTCATTTTGCAGAGTGGTGTTCTCCTCAGCGGCGAAACACGCGAGTGGGGATACCGGCACCACGACGGAGGCTGTCTCACAGATAAAGATGAAAGAGCGAAGCCAACGAGGATGGATTACATGTTTTACGTTGCAAAATGATTTCTCCAAGAGTTGCATACTTAATTGCCTGACAGACCGACCGGAGGGTACGTGGCAAAATCTCGGATAGTTTGGCTGCTGATAGTGACCGGATGCGTTTCTGTCATTTGTTTACGGGTCCTGTATAAGAAGGGGTTGAGCATGGCTTCTCCATCTCTTGATCACGGCGGAATCCCGGAAACAGTCTTTTATGTCTCGACGCAGGGCAACGATGCGTGGTCGGGGACGCTGGCGCAGCCGAGCGCCCTCCGCACGGACGGCCCTTTCGCTACGATTGAGAAAGCCCGCAACGCTATTCGTAAACTCAAGTCTCGGCGTCCGCTCAGTCGGCCTGTCACCGTCTATGTGCGCGGCGGGGTGTACGAACTCCGCGCGCCCATTATTTTCAGTCCTGAGGATTCCGGAACAGAAAAGTGCCCAATTACCTACGCAGCATATCCCCACGAAGTGCCAGTTTTGAGCGGGGGCAGGGCCATTGCGGGGTGGAAACGGGCCCCGAATATTGGCCACGGCGAACTTTGGGAGGCTGAAGTCCCAGGCGTCAAACAAGGAGAGTGGTATTTTCACGAGATCTTTGTAGACGGTCAGCGGCGGCAACGCGCTCGCGCGCCGCGAAAAGGGTTCTTTTATGTGGATGGAAATATGACCCAGGGTTCTCCGGCAGAATTCAGGTTTCATGCGGGGGACATCCGTTCTAAATGGGCCGGGCAGCCTGACGTCGACCTGGTGGTCCTTCAGGCATGGACCGTAATGCGCGCACATATCATGGCTGTGGACAAAGCACGCCGTACGGTGGCGCTCTCCATCGGCCAGGTGGCCTCTGGCAAGGAAACCAATGCTCGTTATTGGGTGGAGAATGCGTTTGATGCGTTGGATAGTCCCGGAGAGTGGTATCTGGACCGGCGCTCAGGGGTGCTCTACTATTGGCCGGAGCCAGGGGAGGATATGACCCGCGTTCAAGTTGTCGCCCCGGTGTTGGATAAATTGGTAGGCTTCCAGGGCGGCCTGTGGAGTGACGGACGGTCCGCAAGTTTCTCATTTTTGGCAAAGCCTGTCCACAACATCCAGCTTCGTGGATTTACCTTGAGCTTCACCGACTGGTCCGTGCCGGCTGGTGGATATACGGACATGCAAGGAGCCTTTGATGTACCGGCTGCGCTGGAGGCGGCCGCCGCCAGCGCCTGTACTATCAAAAAGTGTGTGTTTCAACATCTGGGCCAGTTTGCTGTAGAGTTCGGCAAGGCTTGCAGAAACAACCGAATTATCGATAACGAAATGACGGACCTGGGCGCAGGCGGAGTAAAGGTCGGCGAGCCGCAAGATCCCAATTCGGACGACGAATCAACGGCGGGGAATGTGGTGGCAAACAATCGCATCCACAACCTTGGGATTATCGATCCGGGCGCCGATGGAGTGTGGGTGGGCGAAAGTAGCGACAATAGCATATTACATAACGAAATCTACGCCACATACTATACCGGGATCTCCGCAGGATGGACGTGGGGTTATGGCGCATCGGCAGCGCACCACAACATCATCGAATTCAATCTCATTCACGATATTGGTCGCGGCATGATGGCTGATATGGGTTGCATTTACACTCTAGGCGTTCAGCCAGGCACTGTCATCCGCAACAACGTTTGTCACGATGTTACACGCCACGGGCATTCCTACGGAGCCTGGGGGATTTATCTGGATGAGGGTAGCAGCCAGATCGTGGTAGAAAACAATCTTGTTTACCGGACCGAGGATGGAGGCTTCCATCAGAATTACGGCCAGCACAACTTCATTCGAAATAACATATTTGCTCTTGCGCGAAATGCCCAGATTATACGCTCCAGGAACGAAAAGGGGGTCAGTTTTACTTTTGAGCGCAATATCGTCTTCTGGAAGAGGGGAACACTTCTGGGAGGTAAGTGGAATGATGGCAATTTTCGGTTTGATCACGACCTGTATTTTTATGCAGGGCATCAGAGCAACCCCAAGGTCGAGTTTGGCCGTTGGTCCACCGCCCAATGGCAGAGTCTAGGCTATGACAAGCATTCCCTGATTGCCGATCCTCTTTTTGTTAATCCGGAGAAGGGTGACTTTTTATTTCAACCCGGTTCACCCGCGATGAAGATTGGCTTCAAACCCATCAATGTAAGTCAGGTTGGTCTAAAGCGGGCGAAATAAGACACTGGCTCGGTTATGGGAGTGTCCTGTAACAGCCACATTGATTTCCCAGGCGTCGGGATTAGGAAGGTGTCGGGCAGAAACAATGAAAGTTCATTCAATAGAAATTGACTTGATTTTCCCTCCACCCTTTCGATCCCCCGTGGCTGATTCAACGCTGGGTCCGTTTTCAGAGTTCCCCGCGGGGCTATTGAAAATTATGTGTGGTGGGATCATCGGCTATGGCTTAATTCCGGTAAGCCAGTCTGCCATTAATTTAGGGCATGAAGTCTTCTTCCCTCTGCTTTGGGAAGCCGCCATTGAGGGTCCGGAATCGGTGGAGCATTACTGGGATCTTGCAAGGGGGCGGATACGCAACCTGGGTTCCGGATTGACTCACTTTGTCTTGAACGGGATCGACACCGCTCTTTGGGATATCGTTTCAAAGAAGGCAGGGAAGCCCTTGTTTCGGATGTTAGGGTCCGAGCGATTGCGGGTTTGTTGCTATGGCATGAGTGGCTGGGTCAATTATGATCTCCGCACACTAATTGCGGCTTTGGAGGAATCCGTCGCTCGCGGCTTTCAGACGGTCAAGATGAAGGTCGGAATCGGAGGTGGAAATGATATTGAAGAGGATGTCCTTCGCGTTAAAGCTGTACGTAAGGCCCTGGGTCCGAAAATTGAAATAGCCGTGGATGCAAACCAGTGCTGGACCGTTGAGAAAGCCTTGCATTTTGCGCGCTCAGCCGCTGAGCAGCGCATTGCTTGGCTTGAGGAACCTCTTTCCGCTCATGATTACCAGGGTTACTCACGCCTGGCGGCGGAGTCTCCCATCCCAATTGCGGCAGGCGAATCCCTCACCGATGAGTTTGAGTTCCGCACCCTGTTGAATTTTCACGGTGCCTCGCTGGTGCAACCAGCCCCTTGCGTCGCGGGGGGCATCACCGGATATCAACGTGCAGCCCGGGTGGCGTCTGAATTCGGGATTGACGTGGCCAGCGGAGGATTTTCCCACTTAACTTGCAGTCTTGTCGCCGCAGCTCCAACCGGCAAGCTAACCGAGTATGCGATTCCTTTCAATGACTCCATTGCTCCATTGTGGCAGGAGCCGCCTCAAATAAGGAATGGAGAGTTCCATTTGGTTGAGACGCCGGGGCATGGATTGATTCCGGACGCTGGTTTTGTAAGAAAGTTCTCCCGATCTTCCATAAAAATTCCACCCGCCATTTCAACGTCCTTACACGCTTTTTGAGAGAAGAATTGGATGTGGTCACGTGATCTCAGGTTTTCTGTTGGCGATAAGCTGCGGTCTTTGCTGGGGAATTTTCCTGGCCCCCATGCGCAAATTGAAAGCGTGGGAGTGGGAGAACATCTGGGCTGTCTGGTCGATCGTCGGGATGCTCGCAGGGCCTGTCGCCGTGGCGTTATGGTTGGTCCCACATTTCATCCGGGTTTGCGCAGCGATTGGTCCTAGCGTGTTCTCGCTGACGCTCGTCATCGGCGCGGCAGCAGGAATATCGGGATTCCTTTACTCTTCGACGGTTCCGGTGATAGGACTGGGATTGGCCACGGCGCTGAATGCCGGCAGCAGCATGGTGATGGCGCTGCTGCCACTGATCGTCCTTCATCGGGAAACAATTCCCTGTCGGAGCGGGCAACTGACCATAGCGGGAGTGGCGCTGGCTTTGGGTGGTATTGCGCTATGCGGCAGAGGAGGAAGTTTACGAGAACGGGAATTAAACCAAAGGCCGATTCTGCAGCATCGGACGAAGAGGCGGCTCTCGTTTGTGAGAAGCGTTGTGTTTTGTATTATTGCAGGGTGCATCAGTTCGGCAATGAATGTCGTGCTGGCGTTTCCTAATCCAATATTCGATGTCGCCCGCAAGTGGGGGAGTTCAGACTTTGGGGCCGCCAACGCATTTCTTGCAA
>Ga0307374_10001553_pt1 | contig 42444 bp, 47 predicted proteins | sample OX3MG_FD_202532 | JGI IMG/M metagenome (GOLD analysis project Ga0307374, IMG submission 202532) | Soil microbial communities from Risofladan, Vaasa, Finland - OX-3 | ecosystem: Environmental > Terrestrial > Soil > Coastal area > Acid sulfate soil | place: Finland: Risofladan, Vaasa | collected...
TGGGACGCCTTCGGCCACGCGCTGGCCGACCACGTCCAACACCGCAACAGCCCCGCCGAACGCGAACGCCGCAAGCTCGAAGCCGCCCAACGCCGCGAACGCCGAGCCACCAAAGCCACAACCCAGCCCAAGCTCGCCGCCTGAACCATGACCGCGTTTCCCGTACAACGTTACGAGAGGCCGCACTAGGGCAGCGGGAGCGCGACTGCCTCGGCCTGGAGCGCGGCGATCTCGCCGATCCCCGCCGTCGCGAGGACGAGCAGCTCGTCGAGCGTCTCGCGCGCGAACGGATCACGCTCCGCGGTCGCCTGCACCTCGACGAGGCGACCGTCGCCGGTCATCACGACGTTCATGTCGGTATCGGCGCTCGAGTCCTCGGAGTAGTCGAGGTCGAGGAGCGGGACGCCGCCGACGACGCCGACCGAGACGGCCGCGACCGAGTCGCGGAACGTCTTCGACAGGCCGAAGCGGTCGAGCGCCCGCCGCGCCGCGACGTACGCGCCGCAGATCGCCGCACACCGCGTGCCCCCGTCGGCTTGGAGGACGTCGCAGTCGAGCCAGAGCGTCCGCTCGCCGAGCGCCTCGAAGTCGGCGACGGCGCGAATCGCGCGCCCGATCAGCCGCTGGATCTCGACGGTCCTGCCCTGCTGCTTCCCGCGCGACGCCTCCCGCTGCACGCGGTCGCCGGTCGAGGCGGGCAAGAGCGAGTACTCGGCGGTGATCCAGCCCTTGCCCTGGCCGCGGAGCCAGCGGGGGATGTCCTCCTCGACCATGGCCGTGCAGAGCACCTTCGTCCGGCCCGCCGTGATCACGACCGAGCCGTGCGGGTTCTCGAGGTAGTCCACCTCGAAGGAGATCTCGCGGAGCTCGTCGGGCTTGCGGCCGTTCTCGCGTGCGCTCACGCCGCGGCTCCTTCCAACGTCGCGACGGTGACGTGCTCGACGTCGCGCACGGGCAGCTGGAGGAAGCGGCGGCCGAGCTCGCGGAACGCCTCCGGGTCGCCGGTCGTGAGGAAGCGGTACTCGCCCACGCGGTCGCGCTCGTTCTCGGCGCCCTTGCGCGCGAGCGTCTCGGCGACCTCGCGCGCGGTCTCCTCCGCCGAGAAGACGAGCGTCACGTCGCGCCCGAAGACGCGCTCGAAGATCTTGCGGATCAGCGGGTAGTGCGTGCAGCCGAGGATCACGGTGTCGACGCCCGCGGCCTGCAACGGCGCGGCGTACTCGCGCACTGCAGCCTCCGTCGCCTCGCCGTACGGGTCGTCTCCCTCGATGAGCGGCACGAGCAGCGGGCACGCGACCGGATGGAAGGAGATGCCCGCGTCGAGCGCGTGGACGAGCTCCGCGTAGCGGCCCGCCTCGACCGTTGCCGCCGTCGCGAGGAGCCCGACGCGGCGGTTGCGCGTCGCCTGCACCGCGGCGTGCGCCTCCGGTGTGATCACGCCGACGACCGGCACCGCGAGCTCTTCCTGCAGGCGCGGCAGCGCGGCGGAAGTGGCGCTGTTGCACGCGACGACGATGAGCTTAACGTCCTGCGCGGCGAGATACGCGGCGATCTCGCGGGAGAAGCGGCGGATCTCCTCGAGCGGGCGCGGGCCGTACGGCAGGCGCGCGTGGTCGCCGAGAAAGACGAAGTCCTCGTTCGGCATCGTCACGAGGCATTCGTGGAGGACGGTCAGGCCTCCGACTCCCGAGTCGAAGACGCCTACGGGGCGTAAGTCCATGGCGGTCATCGTAGTAGGGCGGTACGTTGGGATCGTGATGCGGGCGCTTCTTGCGGCGTGTCTCGCGGCGCTCGTCTGCGTCGGATCGTCCGCGGGCGCACGCGCCGGAGCGCTCACCGTGCAGGAAGTGACGATCACCGGGGACGGCGGCGTGCCGCTCGCGTGCCAATTCGTCCTCCCGGCCGGAACCGCGCCCGACGGAGGGTGGCCGGGGCTCGTCCTCTTTCCCGGGCTCGGCGGCACGCCTCCGAGCATCGACGGGACAGAGTTCGCGGCCGCCGGCTTCGCGTCGGTCACGTGCGACGAGCGCGGCACGGGGTCGTCCGGCGGCTCGTTCGACCTCGCCGGCCCGGAGGACGCCGCCGATGCGCAGTGGATCTTCGACTGGCTTGCCGCGCGGCCCGAGGTCTCCGACACGCAGATCGGCGCGTACGGAGACGATCTCGGCGGCGCAGAGGTGTGGGACACGGCCGTCGCCGGCGTCCCCTTCAAGGCGATCGTCCCCGTCGACACGTGGTCGAGCGTCAGCCACGCCCTCCGCCCCACCGGCGTGCTCAACGCCGGCGCGCTCTCCCTCTTCACCGCTGAGGGCCCCGCCACCTGGAACACGCCGGCGGGGATCGATGCTCGCGCCTATCGCGCTCACCTTCACTCGCTCACCGTCCCGACGCTCCTCGTCCACGACCGGACGGACTTCCTCTGGGATCTGAGCCAGGCGACGTCGGCGTACCAGCTGCTCGCAGGACCGAAGCGCCTCTTCATCGGCTGGCTGCCGCCGGAGGCCGAGGTCGTCGCCTGGCTCCGGCACTATCTCGCGGCCGGCCCACCGGTCGGCCAGGGCGTCGAGCTCCAGCACGCGGTTCCGGACACGACGACGACGAGGTTCCACAAGCTCCCGCCGATCCGCTTCGTCAGCGTCAACCTCCCGGGCGCGGCCCTGAAGCGCAGTGTCTGGCTGCCGGGAGGACCGCTGGAGACGTTCGGCGCCGGCAGCGTCACGATCCGCTACACGGGTGCGTCGTGGCAGCAGGTCGTCGCGAAGGTCGCCTCGTCGGACGGGACGCTCGTCACCGAGGGAGCGGCGGCGGTGACGAAGCGCTCGGGAGTGCTGAAGATCCCGCTGCTGAACGAGATGGCCCTGCTCTCGCGCGGCAAGAAGCTCGTCGTCACGCTGAGCAGTCACGGCGGCGAGTTCGGCGGAAGCGGCGGCGGGAAGATCGCGATCCACCGCGTCACGCTGAGGTTGTCCGTCCTGCAGCGAGCCGTCTCGCGCTAGCGCCCGAGCTCTGCTCGCTGCGCGTCGGCGTTCACTCCGAGCATGTCGAGGAGGTCGTCCGCGCACGGTCGCGGCGGCTCCGGCAGGTCGATGTCGCGGAGCACCGCGTCGTGCAGGCGCCAGAGATACTCGAGATCCTCCTCCGCGATCGCGATCGCCTCGGTAGCCGTGTGCTCGGGCCCGTGGCCGACCACAACTCGCGCCGGCGGATCGCGCCGGAGCAGGTCGATCAGGCCCGCGAGCGTCGCGCGATAGGCGGAAAGCGAGGATACGAAGGGAAACTCGATCGCCGAGAGGTAGTCCCCGAGCACGAGGAGGTCGAGCTCGCGAACTCGGAAGCCGACGCCGTCCGCGGTGTGCCCGGGCAGCGGAATCGTCTCGACGGCGAACGGCCCGACGCGATGCGCCTTCCCGACCTCGAGCCTCCGGTCGACGCGCGGGCTTCCGGCCAGCTCGAGCCCGTGGTCCTTAGCCACCCTCTCCTGGATCAGCGGCCAATCGCGCGCCGCGACGCGGTCGGCCGTCGCCTCCCCCATCGCCGCCTCCGCGTCGGGGAGCTCGGCGATCCCGCACACGTGGTCCCAGTCCGCATGCGTCGCGAGGACTGCGACGACGCGCGCGCCGAGCGCGTCCGCCCGCGCCACGATCCGCGCAATCTCGGCTGTCGAGATCCCTGGATCGACGAGGACCGCCTCCCCGTCCTTCTCGAAAAGGAGCGACGAGGTCTGCCACAGCGCGCTCTCGAATCGCTCGACGTGCATATGCGGACCGTATCCTCACTCGCGTGGCGGCAACCGTCCGGATCGGGACGTGCGCGTGGGCCGACGAGGCGCTCTCGAAGTGGTTCTACCCGCCGAAGCTGCCCGCGAAGGAGCGCCTCGCCTGGTACGCGCAGTACTTCGACACCGTCGAGGTGGACTCGACCTTCTACCGGCTCCCGAGCGAGTCGATGGTGCAGGGCTGGGCCGACCGGACGCCGGACGGATTCACGATGCACGTCAAGGCGTTCGGCCTCATGACGCGCCATCCGGTGAAGCTCGAGACGATCCCGCCTGATCTCCGCGACGAGATGCCGGTGGACGAGCGCGGCCGTGTCGACCGGCCGCCGCGCGAGCTCCGCGGAGAGGTGTTCCGGCTCTTCCTCGAGGCGCTCGAGCCGCTGCGCGCGGCGGGGAAGCTCGGCGGGATCCTCATGCAGCTGCCCCCGTACGTCGTCTACAAGGACGCGTCTCTCGACTACCTCGCGTGGGCGCGGGAGCAGCTCGCGGGGCACGAGATGCTCGTCGAGTTCCGCCATCGCTCCTGGCTCGACAAGGAGAACCGGGCGAAGAGCCTCGCCTTCCTCGAGACGATCGGCGCCGGCTACGTCGTCGTCGACGCGCCGCGCTCCGACACGGCGAAGAACCTCGTGCCGACCGTCGTCGCGACGACGTCACCCACCGCCTATGTGCGGTTCCACGGCCGCAACCTCGGCACCTGGAACAAGCGCGGCGGCTCGGCGGCGGAGCGCTTCGACTACCTCTACACCGAAGACGAGCTCGGCGAGTGGGTCGAGCCGCTGCGCGAGCTCGCCGGGCAGGCCGAGAACGCGTACGCCTTCTTCAACAACAACGCCTCGTCGGAGGATCCGGACAATCCGCTGCGCCGCGTCTCACAGGCCGCGACGAACGCGCGCCAGCTGCGCCGCCTGCTCGACGTCAACAACCTCGCAGCCAGCGGCGGTGCATAGAGCTCCTAACACAATGAAGCACGGGCCGCCTGGCCGCGCTGGGCGGCGCGCTGCTGCGTCCTCGGTCGCGCGAATAGCGCTGCTATTCACGCTCCCTGCGTCCTTGCATCGCACTCGCCCATCACGCCCAGTCAGCGCGTGGTCATTCCGTTAGGAGCTCTAGGCTTGGGCGCGTGAACATCCTGTCGGTCGTGCACGGCGACCATGCGCGCACTGAGCTGTTCGGGCCCGTCGTCGCGGCGGGCGGGCACCGGCTCACGGAGTGGAGCTTCGCGTCGGGCGGAGCGCCGCCCGCCGCCGACGCCGTCCTCGTGTTTGGCGGCGCGATCCATCCCGACCAGGACGACGAGCACCTCTGGATGAAGGACGAGCTCGCGTGGCTCGAGCGGTTGATCGACGACGGCGTGCCGACGCTCGGGATCTGCCTCGGCTCGCAGCTCCTCGCGCGCGCGGCCGGGTCGTGGGTCGGCCCGCTCGCCGAGCCCGAGGTCGGCTGGGCGGAGGTCGAGCTCACCGAGGACGGAGCGGCCGACGCGGTTCTCTCCGCTCTGCCGGCTCGCTTCGACGCGCTGGAGTGGCACCACTACCACCACGGACTGCCGGACGGCGCCCTCGCGCTTGCGCGGAACTCCTCGAGTTTGCAGGGATTTCGTCTCGGCGACGCGTGCTGGGGCGTCCAGTTCCATCCGGAGGTCACCGAGCCCCAACTCGGCCGCTGGATCGAGGAAGACGGCGAGCCGTTCGGTCACGAGCAGCTGTACGCAGCGACCCGCGAGCGGATCGGCAGGTGGAACGAGCTTGGCCGGAAACTCTGCGGCGCGTTCCTCGTCGCTGCCGAAGGCGTCAGGGCTCGGGCTGCCTGACCGCGGTCGCGAGCACCGGTGGGCCGGTCGACCCAGACAGACCCCCTCGCGGAGTCTTACCGTCACTTGAGCCTGACGTGCTGGACGGCTGAGTCCGGGCTTTCGCGGATGCGCGAGCGACGGCGACCTCATACGTTTCAGGTCGTCTATGAGTACGACCTACACAACAACGACCACGCTCCAGAGTCACCTGGTGAGCCAAGTCCACCTTGTAGGGCACGGTTGGCCGGAGTGGTTGGTCTTCGTCGTGGTCGCAGCCGCGTTGGTCGCAGTGGGAAGCGTCGCGTCGATCCTCCGCCACCGCACCCGGCGGGCGTAGGCCTGGACTGGGCCAGCATTCGGGAATGTCACTCGGGCGGGCCGGTTTGACGCTATCGGGTGATGCTAGTTAGGATGGTTCTATGGTGGCGCATGTTCTGCGGCTTCGCTTTTCACTGGATCCGCTGATCGCGGAGGCTAAGCGGCGAGCCCGGCGGCGACGTGTTCAGCTTGTGATGATGGCGTGTGTTCTCGTTGCGGCCGCGGCGGCAGCGACGATTGCGTTCACGCCGATCGGGTTGGTCGCAACAGGACACGGCTACGCCGGCCCTTATGTGCCTGGTGGGATGTTCCGGGGAGTCGGGGGTCCGATGCCCATGCAGGAAGTAGGAGGAACGGTCTCGACGGTTTCGGTGGCCTCCAGCAGCGACGCCTGGGCGGTCGGGTCGATCGCGTGGCATTGGGACGGGCATGCGTGGAGGAACGTTCCGCTACCGCGAGTCAGCGCGGCCAACCTTTGGGCCGTAGCCGCCGACCGCGCAGACGATGCTTGGGCCGTTGGCGCCCGCGGAAATGGAAACCTCACCAGGTCGATGGCGCTGGTCGAGCACTGGGACGGCGCTCACTGGCGAGTGGCATCACTCCCACGCCTTCCCGCTTCGTATCTGTTCGGCATCTCGACTGCGGGGCCCCGTAGCGCGTGGGCCGTTGGCGGAACGTTCGCGAGGAATCGCGCCGGTCGGTTCGTTTCAAGCATGTCCCGGCCGCTCCTCCTGCACTGGGACGGACGCTCCTGGCACGAGCAGTCCTTGCCCTGGGCCAGCCCCGGCCTCGTGCTCGACACGGTCGTGGCCACCGGGCCGTCCAGCGTCTGGGCAATCGCCAGCGGACAACAGGACAGTGGAAGGCCAGTCGTGATGGAGTATTGGAACGGGGTCAGTTGGCGGGCCGCTCCATCTCCGTTCGGAGCGAAAGACCCGTTCGGCGGCTTCAGCGCGACCGCTTGGGACGACGCATGGGCCGTCGGCGCCTATGGGCAAGGAGGAAACGAGGTGACCAAGTTCTCGCACGCCCTCGCTGCTCACTGGAACGGTCACCGCTGGCAAATGACTCCCCTGCCCAACCCTCAGAGCAACGACAACTCTTTCGCTCTGATGTCCGTGACCGCCGCACGGCCCGACTACGTGATCGCACTAGGAGAGATGCAAAGCCTCACCATGCAAGGCAACAACGGTGTCTCGGCTACAGGCCCAGTCTCGTACTTCCTTCGGTGGAACGGCCAAAACTGGCAAGTGATGCCGGGCACCACGCCGCCCATCTATGAAGGCTTCCCCGCAGTATCCGCAGGCCGCGACGGATCAGCCTGGATGGTCGGTAACTGTCAGCAGGACGACTTCCTCGTGCGTCTGACCGCGGACGGCTGGGTTACCGCTCCGCATCCCATCGACGCGCACTGGGCGCCCGGGCGTGGTACCCCACACGGCTTGCCGTCCTGCTCGCCGCAGGGCTGAGTCCGTTTGCAACCGCGTTCGACCTGCCGGGGAGTCCCCCAACTGACTCAGGTACACGCCGCGCCGTATCGGGTCGGCTGAGGCGACGGTGGCGTGGTTGCAGACGTTGCCGGCGCCGGTTCGGGTCGTGTATGAGGCCGGACCAACCGGGTATCGGCTTGCGCGTTCGTGTGTCGAGGCAGGGATCAGCTGCGTTGTCGCGGCGCCGTCGCGGATCCGGCCGGCAGCCGATCGGGTCAAGACTGACCGGCGGGACGCTGAGCGGCTGGCGCGGTTGCTCAGGCTGGGTGAGATCACTCCGGTGCGGGTGCCGGGGCCGGAGGAGGAGGCCGCGCGCGACCTCGTCCGGGCAGGGGAGGATGCCCGCGGTGATCTGATGCGGGCCCGGCACCGGCTCTCGAAGCTCCTTCTGCGGCATGGGGCGGTGTACGACGCGACCGCGTGGACGCGGGCCCACGACGCGTGGCTTCGCCGGCAGCGGTTCCCGGGCGGGCCGCTCGCAGTCGTGTTCGACGAGTGCTACAGCCGGATGATCGACGCGAAGACCAGGAGAGACGCACTCGACAAAGCGATCACCGAGCTCGCAGCGAGCGACCCGTACGTCGATGTCGTCGACAGGCTCGTCTGTCTGCGTGGCGTCTCCACGCTCACGGCGTTCGCGTTGACCGTCGAGCTCGGCGACTGGCACAGGTTCCGTCCCGAGTCGCTCGGCCCGTTCCTCGGCCTCACGCCGAGCGAGCACTCAAGCGGCGAGCGGCGCCGCCAAGGCGCGATCACCAAGACTGGCAACACACACGCACGCCGGCTCTTGATCGAGGCCGCCTGGCACCACCGCCGCCCTCCGCGGAGGAGCGTCACACTCGAGCGCAGACGCGAAGGCAAGTCCCTCGCCGTGCGGGCCCAAGCGGACTCGAGCGCCCGCAGGCTACACGGACGCTGGCTCGCGCTCGAGGCCCGGGGCAAGCCGCGCCTGATCGTCGTGGTCGCGGTCGCGCGCGAGCTCGCCGGACACTGCTGGGCACTCGCGACGATGGAGTAACCGCCCCGACAACGGCTCGGCGAGGAGAGCGCACCGGCGCAACGACGCGAGGAGCGACCCGAGGGAGCAGTGTGAGCAGCCCTAAACGGCCACGCTCGCCGCCAGACAAACGGCCCCGCTCCTCATCTCGCATACCCGGTCATGCGGCACCAACCCGCGCATATGAGTCGCGACACAGACGTCGACGACAGCCGGTGCGCCCTCCCCGCCGAGACCCGAACCCCGCAAACCAGCGGGGCCATCTACCCCTGCACAGTTGACAGCCCACACTCCATGTGAGTGCTCAGGAATGTCCCCTGAGCCTCGGGCGTATGCTCTTACTGATGGAGCCACGTACCTTCGCTGAGGGCGTTCTCGGTGCTCACGACTCAGTCAAGGGCTTCCGCCTCGTTGCAAGTGACGGAAATGCCGGGCACGTCTCGTGGGCGAGCTACGCACCGAGCGACAGCTACCTCGTCGTCACGGTAGGTCGCTTGAATCGGAAACACCACGTAATCCCGGCGGGCGCTGTTACCAGCGTCAGCGCCGGAGAGGTCCGGGTCGGCTTCTCCCGCGAGCAGATCAAGCAACTCCCCGACCTGCCGCACCCTGAAGCCACGGTGGACGGGCAGACGTGGGATCAGGCCCTCGCTGCATCGGAGCGGATATACGCACAGTCGTACCGGTTCTAGGAGGAGGCCCTCGGCTGCGCGAGTGCTACCTCTCCCCTGACTAGCGCTCGAGCGGGAGCTCGTCGTGACGGCTCCACTCGTGCCAGGAGCCGGGGTAGTTGCGTGCTCTGTAGCCGGCTGCGCGCAGGGCGAGCGCGGCGAGGCCGGAGCGCGAGCCGGAGTGGCAGTACGCGACGACCTCGGTTCCCTCCGGCAGGCCGACGAGCTCGCGCACGCGCTCCGGCGCCGCCGGTTCTCCCGGGCCGACGAACAGGTCGCCGAGCTCGACGAGACGCGCGCCGGGGATGTGTCCCTGGCGCGGATCGCACGGGCTACCGCGACGGCCGGTGAACTCGTCCGGCGTGCGGACGTCGAGAAGGATGAGTGACTCGTCGCCGAGCCGATCGGCGATCTCCTGTCGGGTCGGCATCGCGCGCGGGTTCGGCGTGAGATCCGCCTCCCGCACCGGCTCGAGCTCGACGGTTCCCTCCTCCACCGCGCCCGTCCAGCCGGCCATGCCGCCGAGGAGGACCGCGACGTTCGGATGCCCGGCGAGCTCGGCCATCTGGAGCGCCGGCATCGCGCCGACTCCGTCGCCGCGGTCGATGAGCACGAGCCGCTCGCGTCCCGTGATCCCGTGGCGCCGCAGCCGCAGCGCGATCTCCTGCGCGAGCGCGGTCACGGTTGCCTCGTCGGCGCCGGGCGGCGGGGAGCCGAGCACGAGCGGCCGCGAGCCGGGGATGTGGCCGCGCATGTGCGCGTTCGGGCCGCGGACGTCGCCGACGACGAGGTCCTCGTCCCCGAGGTGCTCCTCCAGCCACGCAGCGTCGACGACAGAGTTCACAGGGCGGCGACGATACCCGCTTCGGCCGCGACGGCCGGACGGTCGAGGAGCCGCTCGACCCACGCCGCGAGCGCGGGATACGGCTCGAAGTCGACGCCGAGCATGTCGCGCGCGCGCAAAACCCAGGGGACGAACGCGATGTCGGCAAGCGAGTACTCGGCGCCTCCGAGGTACGGGCGCTCGGCCAGCATCGCGTCGAACCGGCGCAGCGCTTTCTCGAACTCCTCGAAGCCTTCGCCGCGCCGGAACGCGTAGTACGGATCGGTGAACTCGTCGTCGCGGAAGATCAGGCAGCGGACGTGGGCACGGTCGGCGGGATCGGCGGGCAGCAGCGCCGGCTCGGGATACCGCTCGTCGAGGAACTCCATGATCACGGCCGACTCCGGCAGCGGCCGGCCGTCTTCCTCGAGCACCGGCACGCGGCCGGCCGGGTTCTTCTCGTAGAGCCACGCCGGACGGTTCGCGAGGTCGACTTCGACGGTCTCGAACTCGACGCCCTTCTCCGCGAGGGCGATCCGGACTCGCGCGCAGTACGGGCAGCGCGGCGCGTCGTACAGCGTGAGCGTCACGGCTGGACTCCGAGCACGTCCGCGATCTGCGCGTAGAGCTCCTGCGCCGGCGGCAACTCGGAGGGGGACGACGCCGTGCGCGCAACCGCGCGGACCCGCGCCGGGTCGGCGTTCGTGAGGCGCGCGACGACGGTCGGGTTCGCACCGAGCGCGTAGACGTCGCCGGGCGGCAGCTCGCCGAAGTACTCGGGCACGGAGAGGTACTCGTCGACCATCGAGCCGCGGTCGAAGAGGACGTACCGCACGACCGCGCCGGCCTCGAGGCTCAGCGCGACCGAGACGCCGGTCGTGAATGAGAGCTCGCGCGCGAGGTTCCGCAGCTCGTCGGGGTTCGCCTCGACGCGCGACCAGCCGTTGTCGCCGGTCACGACCTCCGGCTCGCGGCGCAGCACCTTCGCGGCGTCGCGGCGCACCTTGTCGGCGTCGTCGTTCTGAACGTGGACGGCGCCGACGGTGGGGACTTCGTCCACGGGGCCGAGGAGAGCTGCGACCGGAGTAGCGAGCGTCCGCTCGACGGTCGCGAAGCCGAGCCGGTCGTAGAGCCGCCTCGCCGCGACGTTCGACTCGAGCACCTCGAGCGCGAGCGTCTCGGCACCCTGACTCTGGACGTACTCCGCCGCCGCCCGAATGAGCTCGACGCCGAGTCCTTTCCCCCGCGCGGCGGGCCGGACGTAGAGGATGTCGAGCAGCCACGCCTTGTCGCTCTTGCGGTCGAGCGTCGCGAAGCCGACGTCGTCCGCGAGGAGGACGTGCGTCCACTCGTAGTCCGCATCGTCGTCGTCCCAGAGCTCGAACGGCACCTCGGCCTCGAACTCGGCGCGCAGCTCCTTCACGAGCGCGCGGTCGTCCTTTGTCGCTGCCCGGATCACGCTGTCACCTTAGACCGCCGCGTGGGACCATCAGCTCGCGAAAGGTCATCGCCACACTGTGAAGCGCAAGACGAAGTGGACGACGATGCCGATGGCGAGGATTACCGAAAAGACGCCGACCGAATGCGCCGCGTAGCCGATCACAAACGCGAGTAGGAGCACGCCCCACATCGAGGCCAGCCGGAGCATGGCCCTCCGCGCCCGGGGATTCACGGAATCAGTCTAGGCAGCGACGGAAACCCGGTCAGGACACTCATTGATGCGTCGCGCAGCGCGGAAGCGCTGCGCTAGAGATGTGACGTAAGCCCGGCGCCGGACGCGTCGTCGTTGTCGTCCGACTCCGCGTTGTCGTACCACGAGCGCCAGTACTTCCCGTCGTCGAGATCGCGCGCGAACGTCGTCAGGCGCAGCGGGTTGAACGTGTCGCACATGACCGCGAGCTCGTGCGTCTCGTGCGTGCCGATCGACTTCTCCGCGAGGCCGGGCTGCGGCCCGTGCGGCAGGCCGGAGGGATGGAGCGTGATCGATCCAACCTCGACGCCCCGTCGCGAGCCGAACTGGCCGGAGACGTAATAGATCATCTCCTCCGACTGGAGATTCGAGTGGTGGTACGGGATCGGCACCGCGTCCGGGTCGAAGTCGAGCTTGCGCGGGCAGAACGAGCAGATCACGAAGTTCGGGCCGGCGAACGTCTGGTGCGACGGCGGCGGCTGGTGGATCCGGCCGGTAATCGGCTCGAAGTCGTGGATCGAGAACGTCCACGGGAAGAGGTAGCCGTCCCAGCCGACGACGTCGAACGGGTGGTAGTCGGTGACGTACGTCTGGTACCCGCCGCGCACGCGCACCTTGACCGGGAACTCGCCCGTCTCCCGCACCGTCTTCAGCTCGGTCGGCGGATGGATGTCGCGGGTGTAGTACGGCGCTCCCTCGATGATCTGGCCGTACTGGTTGCGGTAGCGGCGCGGGATCTCGATCAGGCCCGGCGTCTCGAAGACGAGGTAGCGCTGGGCGCCCTTCGGGTCGAAGCGGTACGTCGTGCCGCGCGGGATGACGATGTAGTCGCCCTCGGAGTAGGGCAGGTCACCGAAGATCGTCTCCAGCGTTCCCGAGCCCTCGTGGACGAAGACGACCTCGTCCCCTTCGCCGTTCCGGAAGAAGTAGTGCATCCGCTGCTGCGGGCGGCAGAGGGAGATCTCGACGTCGTTGTTCCACATCAGGAGCCGGCGGCCGGTGATCTCGTCGCCCTGCTCGTCGATCTCGTACGTCTTCAGGTGGAGGTGGTGGTGCTGCTCGGGCACCCACTCCTCGCGCTCGATCGGCACGAACCCGCCGAGCTTTGCGACCCGGCACGGCGACTGGAGGTGGTAGAGGATCGACTCGTTCCCCGTGAACCCCTCGAGGCCCATGACCTCCTCGGTCAGGAGGTTGCCATCCTCGCGGAACTGGATGTGCCGCTTGCGCGGAACCTCGCCGAGGCGCTGGTAGAAGGGCATGGGAAAACAGTACTCGGTCGCACCACCGAAGGCCGGTGGCAGCCACCGTTACATCTTTGTGACGAGATGCGCGGCTTGGCTGTGCGGGCCGCTCGCGTTTCGTGACGCTTGCGCGAGCCTTTCGTCACGGTGGCTGCCACCGGCCTCAGGCGGTGTTTCTAGTCAGCGAGCGCTAGGTCGGCCAGGCGCTTGCCGACCGCGGGGGCGAACTTGAAGCCATGGCCAGAACACGCCGAGCCGATCACGATCCGGCCCCGGCGCTCAAGGATGAACCGCTCGTCCGGCGTCGTCGTGTAGAGGCACGTCTCCGCGAGGGCCGGGTTCGGGTCGGCGTTCGGGAGGCGTTCGGCTACCCAGGTGCTGATCCGCTCGACGAGGGCGGGATCCGGCTCGGCCGTTTCGTCCGGATTCGAGACCACGCCTGCGTGATGCGCCCCGGCCTTCAAGCCGTACACCGGATCGTGGAGCGCGAACATCGCGTGCGCGCGCTGCTCGTCGAGCTCGACGATCGACGGCGGGACGGTCTCCTGCCGGAAGAACGCGACCGTCTCGCGCGTCACCTTGAGCGGCAGGTCGGGGAAGAAGCGACCGATCCACGAGCCGGCGGTCACGACGACCACGTCCGCGTCGAGCGCCTCGAGGTCGCCGACGCGCGAGCCGTAACGAACGTCGATGCCGTCGAGGAACGCGTGCCGCGCGGCGTCGGCGAGGCCGATCCCACCGCTCGGCTCGTGGAGCGCGACCCAGCCCTCGGGCACGACGACGCCGAGCGCCGCGGCCTCGTCCGGCGAAAGGAACGAGTGCTCGATCCCTTCCGCCTCGAGACCGGCCGCGGAGGTGTGCTCGGGCCGCGACGCGACCTCGACGAGGCCGTGCAGCTCGAGCAGCCGCGTGCCGCTTTCCTGCTCGAGCTCCGCCCAGCCGTCGCGCGCCTCGGCGGCGAACCGCACCCACTCCGGATCGGGATACGCCAGGCGGACGATCCGCGAGCGACCGTGACTCGACCCGCGCGCGTGGTCCGGCTCGAACTGTTCGTGGACGACGACGTCCGCGCCGCGGCGCGCGAGTTGCCACGCCGTCGCCGCGCCCATGATCCCCGCGCCCACCACAGCGACGCGGGTCATGCGGCGATCAGGTCTCCCGGATAGAGCCGCGTGTTCAGCGCCGCGTAGGCGACGAGCTGCTCCCAGTCGTGGTCGGGCGGCGTCCCCTCGTCCGGCGTCGTCACGAACGGCCCGAGCGCGAGCGCGAAGTCACGGGACTTCTCCCCGGGCAGCTGCGGAGCCGTCCACTCGACCAGCGGCGTGAAGCCCCCGATCGCGCCGTCGAGTCCGATCACGGCGGCAACGCGCTCGACCGCAACCGCGTCGGGGATCGGGATCTCGGCGCCGGCCCCGACGATCGCCGCGGGGTTCGCGAAGCGGAAGTTGTCGACGCCGTCGAAGATCCGCACGGACGGCGGATGGAGCACCGGCGCGCGGAAGACGACCTCGGCGACCGGATAGACGGCGTGCTCGCGCGCCTCGCCGCCGCCGGTGAAGAACGCCTGCAGCGTCTGCGCGGCGAGCTGAATCACCGTGTCACCGTCGATCCGGCCCGGCCACCCGCGCTCGAGGTCCATCTCCACGGGACTGAACATGCAGAGCTTCATGGCTCGGTGTGAACTATCACGTCGGCGATGTCCGGCCGTTCGGCGCGGATGCGCTCCTCGATCCGGCTCGCGCGTGCGTGCGCCTCGCCGAGCGTCGTCTCGCCACCGACGGCGAGCGTGAGGAACGCGATGAGCCCGTCGTCGGTGTGGAGGAAGCGCAGCTCGCGCGGCGGGTGGTCGGTCTCGTCGCGGACGATGCGAACGACGAGCTCGTTCTCCTCGCGGACGTCGTGCGCGGCGGACCCCTCCGCCACCTCGGCGAGCGGCTCGAGGTGCGTCTGGACGGACGAGACCTCGGGCACCTCGTCGCGGATCGCGTGCTCGACCTCCTCGGCGATCGCGTGCGCCTCCGCCAGCGAGAGATCGGCGGGGAGCTTGAGGTGGAGGGAGAGCTCGGTTCCGGTGGCGAGCGCGACGGCTGTGACGTTGTGCACCTCCCGCACGCGAGGGACGCCGAGCGCGGCGGCGTGCGCGCGCTCGCGGACCGCGCCGACCGCCTCCTCCGGCTCGACGTGGACGACGACGTCCGCCTCCGGCAGCGCCGCCTGCACGGCGCGCTCGACCGCGTCGGCGGCTGCGTGCCCCTGCCGCAGAGCCGCATCGGCCGAGACGCCGATCACGACGTCGGCGAAGTTGCGGCCCGCCGCCTGGCGCATACGCAGGCGCCGGAGCTCGACCGGAGGATTGACCGCGGCGATCGCCTGACGCGCCGCAGCTTCTGCGTCGGCCGGAGCGCGATCCATGAGCACGTCGATGTTGCGGCGGATGAGGCGCCCCGCGGCGCTGAGGACGAGCACCGCGACGAACAGCGCCGCCACCGCGTCGCCCTTGGGCTGCCCGGCCCGCGCGAGGAGCAGTCCGGCGAGAACGGCGAACGAGCCTGCGAGGTCGCTCGCGAAGTGGAGCGCGTTCGAGGCGAGCGCGGCGCTGTGGTAGCGGCGCGCGCCGCTCATCGACGCCGACGTCCGCCCCACGTCGATGACGATCACGACGCCGACGACGAGCAGCGCCCACCACGCCGCGTGCACCGGCTGCGGATGGGACGACGTCAGCCGCATCACCGCGCGATACGCGATGAGGACGCTCGCGGCGACGAGGAACGCGGCCTCGGCGAGGGCCGCGAGATGCTCCGCCTTGCCGTGCCCGTACTGATGGCCCGGATCCGCCGGACGAACGGCGACTCCGACCGCGAAGAACGTCAGGAGCGCCGCGACGAGATCGGTGCCGGAGTGGATCGCCTCCGACACGAGACCAAGGCTGTTGGTCGCCAACCCCGTCGCGAGCTTGAGCGCGATGAGCGCGCACGCGGCGAAGACGGACATGAGCGCAGTGCGCCGTTGCGGGCTCATCGGCGGAAGCCTAGATCGGGAGCTACGCGCGGACCGGCTCGGGCGGCCAGATGAGCGCGTCCTGCCGGAACGAGAGATGGCACAGCGGCTCGCCGGACAGCTCGAACGGCGCGATCGAGGTCAGCTCGATCTCCGCCTCGGCTGGGCAGAGAAGCCACTGGTCGTGGTGCATCTCGGCCCGCGAGTCCCGCGCGAAGAGCCGGTAGCGCTCCGTCAGGAACCACTCGAGCGAGTCCGGCTCGGCGTGGAAGCCGTCGCCGGCGGCGCGGTAGCTGCCGGAGAAGACGCGTCCTGACTCGCCCATCCGCACGCACTCGACCTCGCTCCAGTCCTCTGCCAGGTCGAGCGTCATCCGCGCGTGGAAGGCCGGCACGTGGTACAGCCGCCGCACGCCGAGGGCGGCGAGCCGGCTCGAGGCGTCGATCGTGAAGAACCACACGCCCGGCAACCCGTCCGGCCCGCGAACGTAGGTGCGGATGTTGAGCTGGAGGAAGGTCGAGATGCCCGGCAACGGCAGCCCACCACGCGGCCGCAGCGCGCGCACGCGGAAGAAGACCATCCCGAGCCACGCCGTCCCGCCGTACTCCTCTATCTCGAGCTCCTCGGGAACAGCCGCGCGCATCTCCTCGACCGGCACCTGCCAGTGCGCCCAGAGCGTGTGCTCCCACGTCTGCCCGAGCGTCCAGCGGCTCGACGGGAGAGGGAACGGTCGGTGCCCGACGCGGCGCAGGGAGCGTGCCTGCCGGCTCGCCGCCCTCGCGTCGTCGAACACAGCGCGACCTTAGATGGTTGACGCCACGATCTCGCGTGTCCGGGACGCGATCTGGCACGCCTGGGCCGCGCAGGCCAGCTCACGTCCCGGAGCAGGCGATCTCATGGCATCAACCATCGCCTAGTGCGGCCTCTCGTAACGTTGTACGGGAAACGCGGTCATGGTTCAGGCGGCGAGCTTGAGCTGGGTTGTGGCTTTGGTGGCTCGGCGTTCGCGGCGTTGGGCGGCTTCGAGCTTGCGGCGTTCGCGTTCGGCGGGGCTGTTGCGGTGTTGGACGTGGTCGGCCAGCGCGTGGCCGAAGGCGTCCCAGTCGAGGTAGTCGGCGTTCTTGCAGACGAACTCGTCGAGCGCGCCGAAGGTGGCCTCGATGCGGTTGAGGTAGCTGGCGTAGGTCGGTGTCGGCACCAGCTCGATGTTGTTGGCCTCGGCGTAGCTGCGGATGTCCGGGGTCCAGTGGCTGGAGAGGCCGTCCTGGATCCAGTAGATGCGGATCCGCTTCGGGTAAGCGAGCCGGATCAGCTTGATGAAGGCGAGCGTCGAGGCGCCGTTGCGGCGCGGCCTCGGCCGGATGCGCAGGTAGTCGGCGTGCACGTCGAGCGCGCCGACCAGGTAGCGGATCCCCTGCCGACGCGTGTAGGTGGCGCGGTGCCGCTCGGGCCGGCCGCGCCTCGCCCAGCCACGGCCGTGCCGGGGGCAGAGGCTCTCCGGCCCCTTCTCGTCAAAGCTGATCACCACACCGTCTTTCGGCTGCTGGCGGTAGAGGGCGAGCACGCGGGCGGCCTTGGCGGCGTAGTCGGGATCGGGGCTCTGCTTCCAGCTGCGCGTGCGCTGCAGCGAGATCCCGTTGCGGGCAAGGATCCGGCCCAAATGGGCGGGCGAGACTGTGATCCCCTGCCCAGCCAGGTAGCGAGACAGCTTCGAGAGGCTCCAACGCGTGTACGGCACCCCGAGCGAATCGGGACGGGCGCCGGCGATGGCGACGATCCGCTGTTCGTCGTCACTCGAGATCCGGCGGGGTCGCCCGCCCCGGAAACGAGGGCGCAACGACTCGAACCCGCGCTCGTTGAACTCGTGGATCACCCTGCGCACGTGCGACTCGTCGGTCATCCACATCCGCGCGATCTGCGGCGCGCTCATCAGCGTGTTCGAGGCGAGCAGGATCGACGCCCGCTGCCTCGTCGAGGAATGCTTGGCCCGCTTCGACAGCCGCTTCAACCGCTGCCCCTCATGCGGCGCCAGCTCGCGCACAAACACTTCCGGGGGACGCATGACCACCTCCACAGTCGAGATCCATCCCGATTCGACGCCAGGCCAAGCGGACCCTGCCCGTTTCCGGTCAAACATTCTGAAAGGCCGCACTAGCCGTAACCGCCGCCCGAGCCGCCGGACTGCTTCACGCGGGGTGGCCGTGAGGTTTCAATCGCCGTTAGCGGCGATCACGCAGATGATCTGGCCGGTCGAGACGGGCTGGCCGGGCTCGACGGAGAGCTGGGAGACGGCCCCGTCGCGATGTGCGTGCACCTCGTTCTCCATCTTCATCGCCTCGACGATGCAGATCACGTGACCCGCATCGACCTCGTCTCCGTCCGAGACGGCGACCGACAGCACGGTGCCCTGCATCGGGGAGACGACCGCGTCCTGGCCGGAGCCTCCGGCGCCGCCGGCGTGGACGCGCTCGTGGCGCCGCTGCGCGAGGGCGCGCCACTCCGGCTCGGGCTCGGACAGGCGCACCTCGAACCGGCGCCCGTCGACCTCGACGGTGCGAACGCGCTCGGCCGTCCGAACCCGCCCCGTCGAACTTAGTGACAAGTTGTCACTTGGGATAGCGATGGCAGCGCCGCCGTTGAACTCCGTCGACTGCGCCGCGAGCTCCTCCGACTCGACGATGCCGTGGCACGTCTTGCCCGCGACGAAACACGGGTGCGAGAGCAGCGCCTTGTGGAAGCCGACGAGCGTCTGCGGCCCCTGGATCCAGAACTCGTCGAGCGCGCGCAGCATCCGCCGGCGGGCGTGCTCGCGGTCGACGCCGTGGACGATGAGCTTCGCGATCATCGGGTCGTAGGAGCTGGAGACCTCGTAACCCGCAGCGACGCCGGAGTCGACGCGCACGCCCGGCCCCGACGGCTCGCGGTAGCCCGTCACGGGAGCCGGCGCGGGCAGGAAGCCCTTGCTCGCGTCCTCCGCGTTGATGCGGCACTCGATCGCGTGGCCGCGCAGCTCCACCTCCTCCTGCGTGACCGACAGCGGCTCGCCGAGCGCGACGCGGATCTGCTCGCGCACGAGATCGAGCCCCGTGACCATCTCCGTCACCGTGTGCTCGACCTGGATGCGCGTGTTCATCTCCATGAAGAAGTAGTCGCCGTCGCGGGTGAGGAGACCCTCGATCGTCCCGGCCGAGCGGTAGCCGGCGGCACGCGCGGCCTCGACGCCGATCGAGCCGATCCGCGCGCGCAGCTCCGCGTCGACGGCCGGCGACGGCGTCTCCTCGATGAGCTTCTGGTGGCGGCGCTGGATCGTGCAGTCGCGCTCGCCGAGGTGGATGACGTTCCCGTGCGCGTCCGCGAGCACCTGCACCTCGACGTGACGCGGGTCGACGATGAGCTTCTCGACGTAGACGTCGGGGTTCGCGAAGTACGACTGGCCCTGCCGCTGCGCCGTCTCGAACGCCTTCGCCGCCTGGTCGGGCGAGTGCACCTCTTCCATCCCCTTGCCGCCGCCACCCGCCGCAGCCTTGATGAGGAGCGGATAGCCGATCTCCTCGCCGAGGGCGAGCAGCTCCTCGACGGAGCCGAGCGGGTCGGTCGTGCCGGGAATGATCGGCACGCCGGCGTTCTTCATCGCGGTGCGCGCCGCGGTCTTGTTCCCCATCAGCTCGATCGCGGCGGGAGGCGGGCCGATCCAGACGAAGCCCGCGTCCTCCACCGCCTGCGCGAAGCCCGCGTTCTCGGCGAGGAAGCCGTAGCCGGGATGGATCGCCTGCGCGCCCGCGCGCGCCGCCGCGTTGAGGATTCGCTCGACGTGGAGGTAGCTCTCGGCGGCCGGCGTCGGCCCGAGGAGGAACGACTCGTCGGCGTACGCGACATGCAGCGCGCCGCGATCGCCCTCCGAATAGACGGCGACGGCGCCGATGCCGAGCTCCCGCAACGTGCGGAAGACCCGGATCGCTATCTCACCCCGGTTGGCGACGAGAACCTTGTCGAACATGGTCGCACCGTATCCTCCCGGCTTAGCGATGACCTCCGCGGATCAACTGACAGTCGCCCGTGCTGCCTCCGTCCCGCTCGTCGTGGCGCTCTTCGCGTGGAACTTCCACGGCCACGCGTACTGGGCTACTGCGGCCTTCTGCCTGGCCATGGCAACGGACTGGTTCGACGGGAGGCTCGCGCGGCGGCACGGCCGCACGTCTCCCCTCGGCACGCTCCTCGATCCGATCGCCGACAAGGTCCTCGTCCTCGGCGCGCTCGTGATGCTCGTCGGGCTCGGGGTCGTCCCCGCGTGGATGGTCGCCCTGATCGTCGTCCGGGAGGTGCTCATCACGGGGCTCCGGCAGGCGGCGATCGAGCGCGGCGTCGTCCTCGCCGCCCGCGACCTCGGAAAGCTCAAGACGTGGGCGCAGGCGCTCGCGGCCGCGCTCGGCGGGTTCGCCGCGGCCGGCGCGTGGAGCAACCGCGTCGCGTGGTGGGCGCTCCTCGTCGCGCTCGTCCTCACCTGGGTGTCGGGGCTCGACTACGCGCGCAGCGCGCCCGCGCTCTTCAGGGGCCACCGCACGCAACCCGAGCAGTAGCGACGCGAGTTACGCGGCCTTCGCGCCGTGCGAGTCGCACCACTCGTCGAAGCGCGCCCAGGCGCTGAGGTACTCGCGCAGCTGGTACAGCCCCTCCTCCACCTCGGCCCGCACGGCCCAGTGGCAGTGCCCGCAGTAGCCCTGGTCGTCGACCGCGGGCGCCTCGTTACAGCGGATGCACTCCTCCCACATGCGGTGGGAACGGAGCGCGAGGTTGTCCGGTTACGGATGCGGGTCGTCGTGCGCGTCGTGCACCGGCAGGACGCCCTTCGCCCACGGAGAGGGCCCCGCTTGCTCCTTCTCGGCTTCCTCCGCCTCGAGGGCCGCGGCGATCGCGGCGCGCTCGGCGTCGTCCGGTTCGGGTGTGATCTCGAGATTCACCGACATGGAGGCTAACGCTCGCGGCGTGTCGAGCCGATTAGAAAACCGTGGGACGGAAGCTCTCCACCCTCGCGGCGGCCGGGGTCGTCGCGGCTCTCCTCGCGGCCGCTGCCACGGGCTCGACCGCGGGCTCGTCTTCGCACCCGCCCAACTGGGCGAAACACGAGATCAAGACCGTCGTCGCGCACGGGCTCATGGGCGCGAGCAGCGTCAAGACGTTCCAGCCGAACGCGCCGCTGACCGTCCAGGCGCTCATCGACCTCGGAAGCAGCCTCGCGCAGGAGCTCGGGGCGCCGCACTCCGCCTCGCAGCAGCCGCCGCCCACGACGACGGGCGAAACGACCACCAGCACGACGACGACAACGACGCCGACTGGCTCGAACGGCGCGACGATGGCCAGTCTCGACCGCGAGCTCGTCACCTCGCTCGGGCTTCGCCCCCAGGCACGGCAGTTCAGGAAAGCCGCGATCGCCGCAGGGCTCAAGGTCCCGACCCGCTTCGGAACGGAGGTCATCGCGCGTCTCCTCGACCTTCGCATCAATCATCCGGCCGCTCAGGACTACCTCGAGCTGCGCCCGCAAGACACGGCGACGCGCGCCGAAGCCGCCTACTCCGCGGCGAAGATCCTCGGGTTCGGCTATCTCGCCGACAGCTGGCAGATCGCCGAGGTCAAGCAGCTCGCGGCCACCTTCTCGCTCCCGACGCTCACGAATTGGCAGCGGCGGATCCTCGACGTCGCGGTCTCGAAGATCGGAATGCCGTACGTCTGGGGAGGAACGAGCGACGGCACCGAGGCGCCGTTCGGCGTCCAGGCTCGCGGCGGCTACGACTGCTCCGGCTTCGTCTGGCGCGTCTACAAGCTCCAGAGCTACCCCGGCGAAGGCGACCTCGCCTCGGTGATCCAGGGGCGAACGACGTACACCATGAGCGTCGAGGTGCGCCGGTCGAAGCGGATCCGGTTTGCCAAGCTCCAGCCCGCCGACGTCATCTTCTTCGGCGCCAACGGGCCGCACTCGTCCGGCGGGCAGATCATCCACACAGGGATCTACCTCGGGAACGGATGGTTCATCCACTCGTCCGACGAGGGCGTCGCGCTCGCCCAGCTCACCGGCTGGTATCGCACCGAGTTCGCGTGGGGCCGCAGGCCGCTCCGCGAAGCCGGTCTCGAGCACTGACCGCTTCCGAAAAGGGGGATCTGGGGGCGGTTACCCCCTTCGGGTGATTCCTCGATTTCCGAACCGGCCACAGAATCAGTCCTACCTAGCGTCCTCGAACCAATCCCCTGGAGGAGAGAAATGCTGGAGTTGAAGTCCCGGATCGTGGTTCTCGCTGTAGTCGCTGCTGCGGCAGTGGCGGCAGTTCTCGGGAACTACGGCTGGATCAAGATCGCGCATCCATAGCGGCTCGCACGACCTCTGAGGGGAGGTTGCCGGTCAATGAATGGTCGGCTCTGTGGCGTAAGGGAGCCCAGTTGAAGGTAGGGACTGAGCTTCCTAAAAGAGTTCTCATCGTGGTCACCCCCGTCCTCGCGGCGGGGGTTTTCACGATTGGCTGGGCCGCGTATCGCTACGCGGGCCAGACACACACGCTCCGTGGCTTCGCTGAGCTCGCCGCGCTGCTCGCTGCGACGGCGCTCGCGGAGCGCTTTCCTGTGCCGGTCGAGGGAATGGGAGCCGGCGGCGTCACCGTCGGCTTCGTCTTCTCCGTCGCCTCGATCGTCCTGCTCGGCTGGCCGGCCGCCGTCCTCGTCGTCGCCGTCGGGCCGACCGTTACGCACCTGATAGGTCGCCGCCCGCCCGTACGGGTCGCCTACAACGGCTCGATGTTCGCCCTATCGGCGCTCGCTGCCGGCGCCGTCATCGACCAGATCCACGGCAGCTCGGCCACGCTCGTCGTCGCGCGGGTGGTCGTCGCGGCGTTCGTCTACTACTGGATCGTCAACCTCGCCCTCATCAGCGCCGTCCTCGCGGCGTCCTCCGGCAGGCGGTACCTCGAGGTCGCGAGGGAGAACCTCGTCCAGACGAGCGCGCCGTTCGCGCTCATGAGCTCCGCAGTGCTCATTCTCTGCATCCTTTGGCAGCGGACGCCGCTCCTCGCCCTCGCCCTCGCCGGACCGCTCCTCGCGATCGGGCTCTACCAGCGCTCGACGTTCCAGGCGATGCAGGCGATGCGCCTCGCCCTCACCGATCCGCTCACGGGCCTCGGCAATCACCGGAGCTTCCACGAGCGGCTGCAGCGTGAGCTCGTCCTGGCGGAGCAGGCCGGCACCCCGGTTGCGCTTTGCCTGTTCGACCTCGACGACCTCAAGCACATCAACGACCAGCACGGCCATCCGATGGGCGACGCGGTGCTCAGCCAGGTCGCATCGCGGCTGCGACAGGGCGGCGAGGCGTTCCGTCTCGGGGGCGACGAGTTCGCCGTCCTCTTGCCGAGGCACGACGAGCGCGCGGCGAGCGCGGTGGCGCGGTCGATCGTCGAGCGCATTGCGGCGCTGCGGATCGAGGGGATCGACGAAGTGACCGTCAGCGGCGGCGTAGCGACCTTCCCGACCCACGGCGCCGGGCGCGACGAGCTGATCCGGCTCGCAGACAGCGCCCTCTACTGGGCGAAGGAGGATGGCAAGAACCGCGTGCGCGCGTATGCGGCCGAGTCCTTCCTCCGCGCGAATCTCGAGCAGTTCGCCGACAGCCCCGACCGCGCGGCCCGCTACCGCGCCGCGGAGAGCCTCGCGCAGACGGTCGACGCGCGCGACGCCTACAACGGCCGTCACTCGCAGCGCGTCGGCGAGTACGCCGCCCGGATCGCCCGGCAGCTCGGCGCCGACGAGCCGACGATCGAGCTCATCCGCCTCGGAGGGAACCTGCACGATCTCGGCAAGCTCGCGATCCCGGAGGAACTGCTGCGCAAGCCGACCGCCCTCAGCGACGCCGAGCGGCTCGTGCTCGAACGCCATCCGCAGATCGGCTACCGCATGCTCGAGAGCCTCGGCGTCGACTCGGTGGCCGAGTGCGTTCTCCATCACCACGAGCGGTGGGACGGCACCGGCTATCCGAACAAGCTCGCCGGCGAGCAGATCCCGCTCGCAGCGCGGATCGTGTTCGTCGCCGACGCCTACGACGCCATGACCGCGGCGCGCGGCCCGACCCGCGGGCACGGCCCGCCGCGCTCCGAGGAGGAAGCGCTCGCGGAGCTCGAGCGCTGTGCGGGCACGCAGTTCGATCCACGCGTCGTCGAGGCGTTCGCGAAGGAGATGCGCTCCGCGCGCGACTCCAACGCCGCGGTCGCTTAGCTCGCGAGTGCTGCGCACTCGCTCGCTGGGTGGCGGAACTCCGCCGACCGGAGAGCGCGGTCTCCCGCGGCTCCGTGCGGAAGGCTGTGTTTGGACATCGTGGTGCGGGGCGGTTCGTTCGTGGCACGGCCGGTCGTGCGCCTGCGGCGCAGGAGCGGCAGCGCGCCTTCGTCGGGCCTCCGCGTAAGCCGGCTTCGCCTGGTCGTACGCTCCGGCCTTTTGCGGTTCGTCGACCGGGGCGCTTCAGGCCGCAGGCCCAATCCCCGCTACCCGGCGCGCGGCGAAGGCGCCCACCGCGGCGGGAAACGAGATCTCAGCACGAAGGCGCGGAAGACCGCGCTCTTCCGCGCCCTAGTTCCTTAGCTCAGCGAGCAGTGCGCAGCACTCGCGAGCTACAAAGGGATGTTCCCGTGCTTGCGGCGCGGACGCGGCTCGGCCTTGCCGAGCGTCGTCTTCAGCGCGTCGATGAGCATCGGCCGCGTGCGCCGCGGTTCGATCACGTCGTCGACGTACCCGCGCTCAGCGGCGCTGTACGGGTTCGCGAAGCGCTCCTTGTACTCGGCGATCAGCTCCGGGCGCTCCTCCGGCGGCCGGTCGCGGTAGATGATGTTCACCGCGCCGTCGGGCCCCATCACAGCCACCTCCGCCGTCGGCCACGCGAAGTTGAAGTCGGCGCGAACGTGCTTCGAGCTCATGACGTCGTACGCGCCGCCGTACGCCTTCCGCGTGATCACGGTCAGCTTCGGCACGGTCGCCTCGCAGTACGCATAGAGGAGCTTCGCGCCGTGGCGGATGATCCCGCCCCACTCCTGCGCCGTCCCCGGCAGGAAGCCCGGCACGTCGACGAACGTCACGAGGGGGATGTTGAAGGCGTCACACGTCCGGACGAAGCGCGCTGCCTTGTTCGATGAGTCGATGTCGAGGACTCCGGCGAGCGAGCGCGGCTGGTTGCCGACCAGTCCGACCGGATATCCACCGAGGCGGGCGAACCCGCAGACGATGTTCTCCGCCCAGCGTTGGCTCACCTCGAGGAACTCGCCGTCGTCGACGACGCGGCGGATCACGTCGAGCATGTCGTACGGCTTGTTCGGGTTGTCGGGGATGAGCGTGTCGAGCTCGGGATCCTCGCGGTCGACGGGGTCGGTCGGCGCGCTCCACTCCGGCTGCGAGGCGTTGTTCTGCGGCAGGAAGCTGAGGAGGTAGCGCGCGTCCTCGAGGCATGACTCCTCGTCGGGGGCCGTGAACTGTGCGACTCCCGACTTCGATGCGTGCGTCGCCGCGCCGCCGAGCTCCTCGAACGTGACCTCCTCCCCCGTCACCGTCTTCACGACGTCGGGCCCGGTGATGAACATGTACGACGAGCCCTCGACCATGAAGATGAAGTCAGTCATCGCGGGCGAGTAGACGGCGCCGCCCGCGCACGGCCCCATGATCAGCGAGAGCTGCGGCACGACGCCCGACGCCTGGACGTTGCGCCAGAAGATCTCCGCGTAGCCGGCGAGCGAGACGACGCCTTCCTGGATCCGCGCGCCGCCGGAGTCGTTGATCCCGATCACGGGGCAGCCGTACTTCACGGCCATGTCCATGACCTTGCAGATCTTCTCCGCGAAGACCTCGCTCAGGGAACCGCCGAAGACCGTGAAGTCCTGGGAGAAAAGGAAGACCTTCCGCCCGAAGACGGTGCCGTAGCCCGTGACGACCGCGTCGCCGTACGGGCGCTTCTCGCGCATCCCGAACTCGACCTCGCGGTGGCGGACGTAACGGTCGAGCTCGACGAACGAGCCGGGGTCGCAGAGCTTCTCGGCGCGCTCGCGCGCGAGGAGGCGACCATCGTCGCGACGCTTCGCGACGGCCTTCTCGCTGCCCGCGTGGAGCGCCTGCTCGCGCAGCTCCTCGAGCCACGCAAGCTTGCCTGCCGTCGTTTCGTGACTCTCGGGCACCTCCCCGGAGCCTAACGTTCGCGGATCGTGCGGCATCGGTTACCTCCCGCGCTGCGGTTGCGGTCATTTGCGCTGCTCTGGACGGCGTCGCTGACGACGGGTCTCGCGTCGCAGATGATCGTGGTCGCGATCGGCGTGCAGGTCTACTACTTGCACCACAACGTGTTCGACCTCGGACTGGTCGGCCTCGCGGAGTTCGTGCCGCTTCCCATCCTCGCGCTGCCCGCCGGCGCGCTCGCCGATCGCGCGTCACGGCGTGTGATCGCGGCTGTCGCCGGTGCGCTCAACGTCTGCATCGCCGCCGTCCTGCTCGCGATCACCGTCATCGGGACCGGCTCGATCTGGCCATATCTCGGAGTGGGCGTGCTGGCGGGGACGATGACGGCGATCGGATCGCCCGCATCGCGAGCTCTGACGCCGGAGCTCGTCCCCGGCGAGCTGCTGCAGGGAGCGATCGCGCTGCGCAACGTCGCCGGCCAGATCGGCGTCGTCGTCGGCCCGGCGATCGGCGGGGTCATCTACTACGCAGCGCCGGCAGCGGTATACGCGGTCGCGGCCGTTCTGCTGACCGCCGCCTTCCTTGCGTTCGTCGCCTTGCCGCCGACGATCACGCGTAACGAGGAGCCCGTGAACTGGGAGAACCTCGTCGCCGGGGTGAACTTCATCGTCCGGACGAGGACGATCCTCGGCGTCGTCCTCCTCGACCTCTTCGGTGTCCTGCTCGGTGACCCGATCGCGCTCGCGCCGGTTTTTGCGACGACGATTCTCCACGGCGGGTCGATCGTGCTCGGCGCTCTGCGGGCCTCCATGTCGGTCGGCGCCCTGCTCGCCGCGTATCTCATCTCGCGCAAGCCGTTGCAGTGGCCCGCCGGCCCGACGATGCTCGTGGTCGTCGCGAGCTTCGGTGTCTCGACGATTGTGTTCGGGATCTCGAGGTGGTTGCCGCTCTCCCTCGCGGCGCTCTTCGTCAGTGGCTTCGTCGACATGGTGAGCGTGAACATCCGCGCGACGATGCTCGCGGTGATCACGCCCATGCGGCTGCAGGGTCGGGTGAACGCGGTGGAGTTTGTCTTCATCAGCGCGTCGAACGAGCTCGGCGCGTTCGAAGCGGGCGGCGTGGCGGCGCTGATCGGAACCGTGCGCGCGGTCGTGCTCGGCGGCGCGCTGATGATCGGGATCGCCGGCTCGTGGCGGAAGCTCTTCCCCGAGCTCTCGCGGGTCGGGAAGCTCGAGGATCTCGAACCCGCATCGGTATAGGCTCGCCGCATGGCGGAGCAGCTTGATCGCTCGACCCAGTGGCCGTACGACCGCGGCGAGGTCGGCGCGTTCTTCTACCAGCGGTACGGAAGCCCGACCGTCGCGGCGGCGGAGGCAGAGCTTGGCGCGCTCGACGGCGGCACGGCGCTGCTCTTTCCGTCCGGCGCAGGCGCGACGACGGCGCTCGTCCTCTCGCTCCTCCAGCCGGGCGACACGATCGCGCTCGCGGAGGGCGGCTACTACGGGACGGGAAAGACGTTCGAGGCGCTCGGCCGCTGGGGGCTGCGCGTCGTCGAGTTCGACCAGACGGGCGCACCGCCCGAAGCCGCCGACCTGATCTGGCTCGAGGCACCGTCGAACCCGTTCCTCACGATGCCCGACCTCGAGGCCGCCGCCGCGCACCCGGCGCGCGTGGTCGTCGACGCGACTGCCGCGACGCCGATCCACCTCCGGCCGCTCGAGCACCGCGCGGACTTCGTCGTGCACAGCGCGACGAAGTACCTCGCCGGCCACGGCGACGCGCTCCTCGGCGTCGTCGTCTGCCGCGATCCCGCCGCCGCGGAGCAGCTGCTCGAGTTCCGCGGCCGCACGGGGATCGTCGCCGCGCCCGATCCCGCCTGGCTCCTGCTGCGCGGGTTGAAGACGCTCGAGCTCCGCGTGCGCAGGCAGTCGGAGAGCGCCGCGCTGCTCGCCGCGCGGTTGCGGGACCACTGGAGCGTGCAGACGGTTCGCTATCCCGGCTTCGGCGGCCTCCTCTCCTTCGACGTCGACGACGGGGAGAAGGCCCGAGCCGTCGAGACGTCCACGCGCGTGATCGTCAACGCGACGTCGCTCGGCGGCGTCACGAGCCTCATCGAGGCCCGCCACCGCTGGGAGGGCGACCGCGTCCCGCCGGGCCTCCTGCGACTCAGCGTCGGCGTCGAGGACCCGGAAGTCCTCTGGTCCGACCTCGAGCAGGCGCTCGGCTCGCCGTAGAGGGTTGAGCCGCCAGGGCGGGCGGGTAGGCGATCAGAACGCATGCCCAGCCCGTTCCGCATCCTCGTCGCGGAGGACGACCGTTCAGCGCTGGAGGCAATCGCCGTACTCCTCGAGCAGGACGGCCGCTTCGCCGTTTCCGGACGCGCAGGCAACGGTCTCGAGGCACTCAACCTCGCGAAGCGCCTGAAGCCCGACGCGGTCGTGATGGACATCGAGATGCCGGTGCTCGACGGCGTCGAGGCGACGCGCCAGCTCCGCGAGCGCCGGCCCGATCTGCCGATCGTCGCGATCAGCGGCCACGACTACGAGGAGCGCGTGCTCGAGATCCGCAACGCCGGCGCGCACGACTATGTCCGGAAGGCGCGGCTCGCGACCGAGCTTCCGCGTGTCCTCGCCGCCGTGCTCGGCGCAGCGGCAGAATCCCAAGTGGAAACGAGGCGCACGACGAAGCAGCGGATCCTCGCCGCGGTACGTGAGATCTGTCTCGGGCTGCCGGAGACGAGCGAACGGCTGTCGCACGGCGCGCCGACCTTCTTCGTCCGTGAGAAGCGATCTTTCGCGACCGTTTCGGACAACCACCACGGCGACGGCCGCTTCGCCCTCGTCTGCGCCGCGCCGGACGGCCTGCAGGCAGCGCTCGTCGGGGCCGATCCCGAACGCTTCTACGTGCCGCCGTACGTCGGCCACCGCGGCTGGATCGGAGTCCGCCTCGACCGCGGTTTCGACCGCGACGAGATCGCGGGCATCCTCGAGGACGCCTTCGCCGAGGTCGCGCCCGCGCGTCTGTTGCCGACCGAGTGAGCCTGAACCTCTAAGCCGGAGGTCGGACTCGAACCGACGGCCACCTCATTACAAGTGAGGTGCTCTACCAGCTGAGCTACTCCGGCGCGCGAGGGCCAGCGTACCGGCGGAGTTCAGGAACTCCTATAGGAGGACTTCGCGGTCCTTCTGGTGCGCGATGATCTTCCGCTTCACCCGCTGGAGCGCGTTGTCGATCGTCTTCGTGTCGCAGCCGAGCGCGACGGCCATGTCCTCGTACGACGAGCCCTCGAGATAGAGCTTCAGCGCGTCGGCCTCGAGCGGCGAGAGGCCGGTACCGAGGCTGCCGACGAGGCTCTGCAGCTCCTCCGTGGAGATGACGACCATCGGCGGCTCCTGCACCGCCGGGCCGGGAAGCGCGTCGCCGAGCGAGCACTCGCCCTCGCCGTCCTGGCCCGCAGGCGTGTGGCTGAACGAGATGTACGTGTTGAGCGGGGCGTGCTTGAAGCGGGTGGCGGTCTTGATCGCGGTGATGATCTGCCGCGTCACGCAGAGCTCCGCGAAGCTGCGGAACGACGTCTCCTTGTCGGTGCGGAAGTCGCGCACCGCCTTGTACAGGCCGACGAGGCCCTCCTGCAGGAGGTCGTCGTTGTCGCCGCCGGCGAGGAAGTACGAGCTCGCCTTCAGCCGGACGAAGCCCGTGTAGCGACGGATCAGGGCGTCCATCGCGACGCCGTCACCGTTCCTCGCCTTCAGGACGAGCTGGAGATCCTCTAGCTCTCGTTGAGCTTTCTGCGGCGAATACGCTCTCGCGGCACGCGCAAGCATGGCCTCTCCCGGAGTCGCCAGGGCTAACCCTCACCCTGTGGTTGAGGGGAAGCTAGCAGCTGGACCAAGCTTTTACAAGTCCACTTGCTCTGGACCCAGCTTGAGTGAATCTTGGCAGGGACCGCCTACGCTACTGCCCGCGACGCAGTCGCTCTAGCTTGCTCAGGGTTTCGGCGTCGAGCTTGTCGCGGAGGTCGCCGCGCACGACGTCCGGTGGAGTGGGCGCCGAGTACTCGGCGAGGAACGTCTGTGAGCCGAACTTCCGCACCTCGATTCCCATCGTCGAACGCACGGCGGCGTCGGAGGAGACGATCGCGACCTGCTCGCGGCCCCGGTTTTCGACTGCGAGACGCTCGAGCAGCGTGTCGGCGTCTTTCGCCCACCGCACCGAGAGCGGGCCGAACTCCTCGTCGATTCCCTCGCCATCGAAGACGAGGATCCCGCGCGCACCCTGCGCCGCGACCCAACTCGCGAGAAGGTCGCGCAACTCCTCCGGCGAACCAAAACCGCCCGCGTGGAGGACGTTGAAGCCGTCGAAGAGGTAAAGCGTGGGCTCGGCCATGCCGCGACTATTGCGAGCTCTGCAGTACTCGCCCCTGCTTTGTCCTGTAGAGACAGTAGAAATGCCCGCGAGGGAAGGCTTTGAAATGAACGGTCCCCGTGTCCGGCGGAAACCCGCGAGCACCTATGCAGCCGTCGCGCAGGAGATTGACATTCAGGTGCCACGCGTAGACCGCGGCGACGACGAGTACGAGTACGCAGACCAAGAACGTGCGAGCGGCGATGCTCACGTAGAGACCTCCCGCTGGCGCCTAGCCTCGTAGAGCAGCAGGGCGGCGGCGACGCTGACGTTGAGCGACTCGACGCGTCCGAGCTGCGGAATCGAGACCTCGATATCGCAGGCTTTCCGCACGAGCGGCCGCAACCCTTTGCCCTCCGCTCCGAGCGCGAAGGCTATTCCGCCCGCGAGATCGGACTTCCACATTTGCGTCCCTGACTGGCCGACCGCGCCGGCGATCCAGAGGTCGCCGCGCTTGATCTCGGTGAGATAGCGCGCGAGGTTCGTCACAACCGCCACTGGGACGTGCTCGACCGCGCCGGCAGACGCTCGGCAAACGGCCGGCGTCACATGCGCCGAGCCGTGCGCGGTCACAATCACTCCGCTGGCCCCTGCCCCCTCCGCGCTGCGCAGCACCGCGCCGAGGTTGCGCGGGTCGCTGACCTGGTCGAGACACGCGAGGAGCGGGGCCTCACCGCCGGCGAGCTCGAACGCGTCGGCGTAGCGAAACGGCTCGCACCACGCGACGACGCCCTGATGGTCTCGCGTGCCGGCGGCGTCGGAGAGGTCGCGCTCGAGCCTCGTCTGCACGCGCGGCTTCTCGACCTCACGCAGCCACTCCTCCGACTTGAGCGCGTTCTCGCTCGCCCAGAGCTCGAGCACCTCGCGCCGCCCGCGCAGAGCTTCGCGCACCGGCCTCCTGCCGTAGACAAGATCGCGCGTCACTTCGGGACGAGCTGGAAACCGCCGTCAACGTCCCGCACGCTCCAGCCGGCCTCCTCGATCTCGTCGCGCAGGCGATCCGCTTCACCGAAGTCCTTCGCCTCGCGCGCGGCGACGCGCTGCTCGGCGAGCGCGACGAGCTCGGCCGGCGCATCTTCCCGCTCGGCGATCGACTCGAGGCCGAAGATGGCGAACGCGCGCCGCAGCAACTCGTGGTCGCGCCAGCCGTGGAGGACAGCGAGCGCCTCGGGCGTGTTGAAGTCGTCCTCGAGGGCCGCCTCGAAGTCCGCCCACTCCCCGACCGGCTCGCTCGGCGAGCGGAACACGTTGCGGAACGTCTCGAGCTGTGCGCGCGCCTGCTCGAGCGTTCCCTGATTGAAATCGAGCGGCTTCCGCCACTGCCCGGAGAGGAGGAGCATGAGAGCGACCTCGCGCCCCCACTCGTCGATGACGCCGCGAATGGTCATGTCGTTGCCGACCGACTTGGACATCTTCTCGCCGCCGCGGGTGAGCATCCCGTTGTGCATCCAGAGCCGCGCGAATTCGTGCCCGAGCGCGAGCGACTGTGCGAGCTCGTTTTCGTGATGAGGGAAGACGAGGTCGAGCCCGCCGCCGTGGATCTCGAACGCCGGTCCGAAGGCGTCCTCGGCCATGACCGAGCACTCGATGTGCCAGCCCGGCCGGCCCGGCCCCCACGGCGAGTCCCAGGACGTGTCCTCGCCCGGCTTCGTCGCCTTCCAGAGGGCGAAGTCCTGCGGCGCGCGCTTGAGCGTGCTGTCCTCCTCCGGCTCCATGTGCTCCACCTTCTGGCCCGAGAGACGCCCGTAGCCGGGGTCGCTCGCGACGCTGAAATACACGTCGCCGCCGGCTTCGTAGGCGCGCTCGGCCGCGACGAGCTTCTCGATGAAGCTCACGATGGACGGAACCGACTCCGTGGCCTTCGGCAGCCCGTCGGGCATGCCGAGACCGAGATCGCGCGTGTCCTGGAGATACCACTCCGTGGCTTGCGCGGCGAGCTCGGCGCTCGCGCCCGGGGCCGCGTCGTAGATCTTGTCGTTGATGTCCGTGATGTTGTGGACGAGCGTCGCCGCGTAGCCACGCTGGCGGAGCCACGCGCGCAGCCACATCCCGAGCGCGAACGGCCGCGCATTGCCGATATGGGCGCGCTGGTAGACGGTCGGGCCGCAGAAGTACATCCGGATCGGCCCGGGCGGAGGCGGCAGCTCCTCGAGTTGCCGCGACAGGGTGTTGTAGAGCCTCACCTCTCTAGCCTAGAGAGCAGCTCGTCTCGTGGCAGCGCTGCGATCACCGCGGCGAGCTCGGGGCCGCGCTCGGCGCCTGTGAGCGCGAGGCGGAGCGCCTTGAGGTCACCGCCGACAGCCTTCAGCTCCCGCACGATCGACTTCGGCTCCGTTCCCGCCTCGACGAGGTCGCGAAAGCGCTCGAGCGTCTCGGGCGCGTCGACCTGCGCCGGCTGCGGCTCGAGGACGAGCGTGGCGTACTCCCTTGCTTCGCGGAGATCGCGTGCGCCCCGGAGTACCGGCGCGACGGAGACGGGAACGCCGACGCGCTCCGCGAGATCCTCGTCCGACAACGCGCCGAGCGTCTCGATCGAGAGGCGTCGCAGGCGCGGCAGGTCGAGCCGGACGTCGTGCTTCGGCACGCCGAGCTCCTCGAGGTACGCGCGCACCGCCTCCGCCGGGATGCCGGACTCGCGCAGCGACGCGACCGTCGAGCCTTCGGCGCGCTTCGAGAGCTTCCGCCCGTCGTCGCCGAGGATCAGGCCGTGGTGGACGAACTCCGGCGGCGTCGCGCCGAGCGCCGCGAACAGGCGCCGGTGCACCGCCTCATTCGGCCGGTGGTCGTTGCCGCGGACGATGTGCGTGATGCCGAAATCGATGTCGTCGACGACCGTCGCGAGCTGGTACGTCGGCGAGCCGTCCTCCCGCAGGAGCGTGATGCCCTCGAAGCGGTCGCCGAGCGGTGCTCCCACCTCGCGATGCCTGTCGGCCCGGTCGCTCTGCCGCACCGGGCCTTTGTCCCAGGCGATCTCCAGCCACTCGAGGTCGGCGACGATCGCCTCCTCTCCGCCCGCCACGTTCCGTGCGGGGTCGGTGTCGTCGATGCGCAGGAGCATCCAGTCGCCGAGCCGGCGGTTCGCCACCGCGCTGAGCGCGTTGCCGACGTGGAGCGAGCCCGTCGGGCTCGGCGCGAAACGGACTCTGACCTCCATCCGCCGAGTGTAAGCTGCGCCCGCAATGGACTCCTGGCGCGCAACAGTTCTCCGCCAGAACGGCTAGTCCGCCGCTTCCCACTTCAGCGTCCTAGGGAAGCGGCGAGACGCGACGCGTTTCGCCCCGACATGTGGAGGTGTACGTCGCGATGCCTATGCCCCATCGCACCTATCAGCAGGTGATCAAGCGCCGTCTCGTCGGCAAGGAAGGCGCGGAGCGGATTCGCGAGCTCCGCGCGATCCTCGGAGAGCTGCCCGGCTACCGGAACGGGCCGTACGCCGACCTGCGCAAGTGGGTCGAGAACGAGCTCGATGCGACGCGAACGCGGAAGCGCACCGTCCACCGCGACTCGATCGCGGTTCGGCGGGAGGGCGCCGCGCAGATCGCGTTCGTCGGGCCGCCGAACGCGGGGAAGTCGTCGCTGCTCCAGGCGCTCTCGGCAATCCAGATCCGCACCGGCGACTACGCGTTCACGACGACGCGACCGGTCGCTGCGACGACGCGGCTCGGCGGCGTTCTCGTCCAGCTCGTGGAGATCCCCGGGCTGATCGAGGGAGCCGCGGACGACCGCGGCGGCGGCAGGTCGCTGCTCGGCGTGCTCCGCAACGCCGACGCGATCCTCTGGTGCCACGCCTGCGACCGTCCGCTCTGCGAGATCGAGACGATTCGCGCCGAAGTCGCCGCGGCCGGGATCGACCTCCCCGGCGTCCTCGCGGCGACGAAGTGCGACGAGGCGACGCCGCACGAGCATCCGGAGCTGCGTGTTGTGCCTGTCTCCGTTCTCGACGACGCGAGCCTCGACCGGCTCCGCAACGAGCTGTGGGCGCTGACCGGGCTGATCCGCGTCCACCTCCGTGACGGCGGCGACCCGGTCGCGCTCGAACCGCCCGTCACCGTCCTCGACGTCGCGGACACGATCCACCACGAGCTCCGCGACCGCTGCCTCGGCGCCCGGATCTGGGGACCGTCGGCGCGGTTCGACGGACAGCAGGTCGGGCGAGAGCATGAGCTGCGGGACGGCGACACGGTGGAGGTGCTCTCGCGTTAGCGCGCGGCGTGTGGCGAGCTCGCGAGCGATCCACTCGTCCCGGCTCCGCTGTACGATCGCGCTTCCCGTGGATCGTCCAACTCCCGGCCCTTCCCGCCCCTTCGCCGCTGCGGGGTCAGCAGCCGGTGTCGCGGCGTGACGCACGATCCCGGGGACTGACGGTGGAGGCGGAGCTTCTCGCCTGGTTTCGCGAGCACGGACGCGACCTCCCGTGGCGGCGGACGCGCGACCCGTACGCGATCCTCGTCAGCGAGGTGATGGCGCAGCAAACCCAGCTCGAGCGCGTACTGCCGCGCTGGGAGCGGTGGATGGAGCGCTGGCCGACGGTCGAGTCGCTCGCGGCTGCGCCCACGGCGGCTGTGATCCGCGAGTGGCAGGGGCTCGGCTACAACCGCCGAGCGCTCGCGATCCACGAGGCCGCTCGCCGGGTCGCGGCGCACGGCTGGCCCGACGACCTGACGGAGCTGCCCGGCGTCGGCCGCTACACCGCCGATGCCGTGGCGCGCTTCGCGTTCGAGCGGGATGTCCTCCCCGTCGACGTCAACGTGCGGCGTGTCTCGGAGCGGACGGGCCACGCATTTTCGCCCGCCGCCGCACAGGCGCTGATGGATCTCGGCAAGAGCGTCTGCCTCGCGCGAGTGCCGCGCTGCGGCGTCTGTCCACTTGCCGCGGCTTGTCCGTCGCGCGGCGCGCGGTTCGCGCCGGCACGACGGCAAGGGCCGTACGAAGGCTCGTTCCGCCAGCGCCGGGCCGAAGCTCTTCGCACGGTGCTCGCGGGTGGGCAGCCAGACGACGGCGAAGCGGTTGCGGCGCTCGCGCGCGACGGCCTCGTCCGCGTGCGCGACGGAGTCGCCGCGCTACCATCGACGCCGTGATCGCCGACATCGTCACGCTCCTCATCCCGCTCTGGATCCTGCTCGGGCTCATCGCCCTGCTCATCGTCCTCGGGCTGCTGGGACGCATCCAGAACGGGCGCTTTTTGAAGCCGGTGGTCTTACTCCTGATGAAGGTGCCGCTCTTCAAGCGGTGGATCGAGAAAGGCTCGCGGGCGGCGATGGAGCGGACGAACCCCGAGCTCGCGAGTGCAATGCGGAAGCTCGAGCCGCACCAGAAGCATCTCAACGACCCAGTGCGAGCCCAGAAGGCGATGTCGCGGCTGACGAAGCAGGAGCGTGCCGCCCTGCTCGCCATGCAGGATGAGCAGGGAACCGTGCCGGACGAGGCGACGAACCGCCAGATGCGCCGGCAGCTCGAAAAGCAGCGCAAGCGCGGCCGCTAGAGCACGTGGCTGGAGGCTGCGTTCACGAGGCCTTCGAAGTCGACTGAGCCGAAGTTCGAGGTGTCGACCTTGATCGTCTCGCTCGCTCGCGATCCGCTCGGCAAGCGTGCTCTTGCCGCTCGCCGGCGGGCCGGTGACGAGAATGATCGGAGTCGGGCTCACACCGCGTGGCGAACCCAGACGTTGGGCTCGACGTACAGGCCGCGGCCGTTCTTGAAGTGGACCGGGACGAGCGCGCCGGGCACGACGTAGTCGCCGTCGTCCGGGAAGCTCATTCCCGTCCACTCCTCCCACTCCGCGCGTGTGCCGGCGATCGTCATCGAGCGTGGCGCGCTCCCGAGCATCTCGCCTCCGAGCCGCTCGTGCGTTCGCAGCCACGGGTCGTACGGGAGGCCGTCGCTACGCCGCCAGGCTGCGTAGCGCTGGATCGGGGTGAGCGGATAGCGCTCCTTCCATGTCGGCCGCACCGGCGCGACGAGAAGGTCGAGACCATGCCCGGCCGCGACGGACCCGAGCCGGCGGAGAATCGCCTCGGCAATCCCGCGGCCCCGGTACTCCGGAGCGAGGCCTGCGACGACTGCGCAGAGGGCGGTCGGCGGGCCCTCGACCCCGTCTGTCAGCGCCCAGTTGAGGCCGCGCGGCGACGGCGCGTCCTCGTCCCATGCAACGGGAACGCTGCACGCGTACCCGATTGCCCTGCGCGGCTGCTCCTCGCGGTCGACGACCCAGAGCTGGAAGTCGGGATATACGTCGTAGAGCTTCGGCCAGAACGCCTGGACGACGCTGTCATGCGACATGAACTCGGGCCAGAGGTCGCCCAGCGTGCCGCGCAGGCGCGGCCGCTCGAGGTGGGTGACGAGCGCAAGCTTCATCGCTGCAGGAGGGCGACGGCCTGCGCGGCGAGACCCTCGCGGCGGCCCGTGAACCCGAGGCCGTCGGTCGTCGTCGCGCGCACGGCGACGAGTTCCGGCGTGACACCGAGCGCGCCGGCGAGACGCTCGCGCATCGCATCGCGGTGAGGCGCAAGCCGCGGCTCCTCTCCGATGAGCACGACGTCGGCGTTTGCGAGCTCCCAGCCGCCGGCGGCGACGCGCTCCCACGCACGGGCGAGGAGGTCGACCGAGTCGGCGCCCGCCAGCGCCGGGTCGTCGGAGGAGAAGAGCGCGCCGATGTCCTCGAGGCCCGCCGCGCCGAGGACGGCGTCCGTGAGCGCGTGCGCGAGCACGTCGCCGTCGGAGTGCCCGGCGAGGCCGCGGGGATGGTCGATGCGAACGCCGCCGAGCACGAGCGGAACGCCGTCCTCGAATGCATGCGCGTCGAAGCCGCTCCCAACCCGAAACTCCGTCATCCGAGCGGCTCCAACGTGCGTGTCCGCCCGGCGAAGACGCAGACCGTGTCGCGGCCCGTTGAGCGCGCAAGCTCGAGCGCGCGATCGAAGTCCTCGCCGACGAGCACCGGCTCGTGCGCGTCGGACGCAAGCGTCACGGGCGCAACCGACATGCGCAAGAGCCGGGGATCGGGGTAGAGCTCCCCCACCGGCTTGCGGAGACCCGCCGTGGAGATCTCGAGCGCAACGCCTCCGTCGTCGACCGCGCATGCGAGCTCCTCGTACCTCTCGTCCAACCCTCCCACACCGAAGATCTTCGCGAGATCCGGGTGCGAGAGCACGTCGAAGTGCCCACTGCGTGCAGCCGCGGAAAGCTCCTCGACGTAGCGCCGCCATACCTCGTCTTCCGGCCACTTGGCCCAAGCGCCCGCCTCTGCACCGGAATCGACGCCGTGCTCCCCGTACAGCCAGTGGACGGAGCCGAGCAGGTAGTCCCACGGATACGGCGCGAGCGTCTCCGCAAGCTCGCCGGCGTGCTCGCCGAGCCAGTCGACCTCGAGCCCGAGCTTCACCGGCAAACCGCGCCGCTTCGCCTCCACCACCGCGTCGACGTAGGTGTCGAGGTCGTGCTCGCAGCGGTCTGTCTGGTAGGGAATCCGCCAGAAGTCGCGCGTCTGCCGGAAGTAGTAGACGTGCTCGGTGAAGCCGATCTCGTCGACGCCGCGCTCCGCAGCGCGCTCGGCGAAACGCTCGGCGGAGTCCACGGTGAACGCGATCTCGCTGGCCGCGTCGCGAAGGTGCATGTGGTAATCGACAATCACTGGAGCATCTCCGCGACGCGCTCGAGATCGGCCGCCGTCGTGACCTTCAAGAGCCGCGGGTCTCCCGGGACGACCTTCACGCGCCCTCCCGCTGCCTCGACGTGCCCGGCGCAATCGGTCGCTTGTGACAAGTTGTCACTAAGTAGGCCGCGCCGGAGAGCGTCGGCGGCGAAAGCTTGAGGGGTCTGGACGGCCCACAGCCCCTCGCGTGGGACCGTCTCCTCGACACCGCCGTCCCCGCCGACTCGCTTGAGCGTGTCGCCGACGGGCAGGCCCGGCACAGCGCCGTCCCAGCCTTCCGACAGCGGCGCAAGGACACGCTCGATGACGTCGTCGGTGACGAGCGGACGCGCGGCGTCGTGCACGAGGATCACGAGCGCATCATCGGCCACGTCGGCGAGGCCGGCGCGAACGGAGTCGCTCCGTTCCTCTCCACCCGGCACGCAGGCACGCACCTTGCCGCAGCCCTCCTCCTCGGCGAGGAGGATCGCCGGCTCCTCCCATCCCGGCGGCGCGACGAGGACGATCGCGTCGACCCACGGGCACGCGTCGAGCCGGCGGAGCGGCTCGGCGAGGAGCGGCTCCTCACCGAGGTTCGCGAACGCCTTGGGCCGGTCCAGGCCGAGACGTTCTCCCCGCCCGGCGGCGACGAGGATCGCCCAGACGGACATACTCAGCCCGGCATGCCGAACCCGCCTAAGCGGTTGCGGCCGCGGCGGCCTTCTTCTTCGGCGCCGCCTTCTTCCGCGGCGGCGGGCCGTCGGACGCGAGCACGCCCTCGAGCCACTCGGCGCACGTGTCCTCGTCCATGCCCTTGCAGTACATGAGCTCGGAGGCGAGGATCTTCTTCGCCTTCACGAACATCTGCTTCTCGCCGGTGGACAGGCCCTTCTCGCGATCGCGGAGGGCGAGGTTCCGTACCACCTCGGCGAGCTCGAGGATGTCCCCGGTCTTCATCTTGTCGCGGTTGTGCTTGAAGCGCCGGTTCCAGTTCTTCGGCATCTCGGTGGAGATGCCGGTCAGCGCCTTGAGCACCGGAGCGATCTCCTTGTCGCCGATGACGCGCCTCAGGCCGACCTTCTCGCAGTTCTCGGACGGGACCTGAACGGTCATGTCGTTGTGGAGGATCTGGATGGTCAGATACTCCCGCTGCTCGCCGAGAACTTCGCGCTTTTCCTTCTTGACGACCGTCCCCGCACCATGGTGGGGATAGACCACCTTGTCGCCGACCTGATACAAGCCCGACCTCCCCTAACTGAGAAATATGCTCTTCCGTCACGAAAGCCGGCACGCTTCCGGGCGCCGGCCACGGTTTCAGATGGTAGCAGAAACGGCCTAGCTAAGCCAAATCTGCGTTGTCAGAGCGGGATTCAGCGCGTTCGAGGCCTGCTTTGACCGCGGCGCGCAGCGTCTCGGCGGCCTCGACAGTGATGCCGACCCGGTTCGGAGTTCCAGCCGGGGCGACGACTGCGGAGAGGCCGAACTTGGCGCACTCCTCGAGCCTGCGCTCGGCTTGCGCAGCCGGACGAAGCCGGCCGGTAAGACCGATCTCGCCGAAGGCGCCGCAACCGTCCTTGACGGGAACACGGCGCGCCGCGGAGGCGATCGCGAGCGCGATCGCGAGGTCGGCGCCCGGCTCGTCGATGCGGACGCCACCCGCCACGTTGACGAACACGTCAGCCTGGCCGAGTGGTACGCCCGCGTGGCGGGAGAGGACGGCAACGATCATCGCGAGCCGCTTCGGGTCGACGCCGGTCGCCACGCGCCGCGGCATCGCGAGCTCGCTCTGCGCGACGAGCGACTGGATCTCGAGCAGGATCGGCCGCGTCCCCTCGAGAGCGCACGCGACCGCGGCGCCGGGCTCGCCGGCAACCGTCTTGCCGAAGACCTCCGACGGATCGGGAACGCCCGACAGTCCTGCGCCGGTCATCTCGAAGACGCCGAGCTCGTTCGTCGACCCGAAGCGGTTCTTCACCGCGCGGAGGATGCGATGCGCGTGGTAGCGGTCACCCTCGAACTGGAGGACGCAGTCGACGAGGTGCTCGAGCACGCGCGGGCCGGCGACGGTGCCGTCCTTCGTAACGTGGCCGACGAGGATCGTGGCGATTCCGTACTCCTTCGCGACGCGCAAAAGCCGCCCCGCTGCTTCGCGAACCTGGCCGACACTGCCCGGCGCCGAGCCGAGGTCGGTCGCGTGGAGCGTTTGCACGGAGTCGATGACGCAGACGTCCGGCCGCTCGGCGCGCAGCGTCTCGCACACAGTCTCGAGCTCCGTCTCGGCGAGGATCTCGACTCGCTCGGCACCGCCGAGCCGCTCGGCGCGCAGCTTCACCTGCGCCACCGACTCCTCGCCGGTGACGAGGAGCGCGCGCCGCTCCACCGAGATCGCGGCGAGAGCGCTCAGCAACAGCGTCGACTTGCCGACGCCCGGCTCGCCTCCGAGCAGGACGAGCGACGCCGGGACGAGGCCGCCGCCGAGCACGCGGTCGAGCTCGGGAACGCCGGTCGAGATCCGCGCGGCTTCCTCCACCTGGACGTCGACGAGCCGCAGCAGCGGTTTCGGCGGCGCGGAAGCTACTGAGACCTGCCCGACGACTTCCTCGACGAGCGTGCCGAACGCGCTGCAACTCGGGCACTTGCCGAACCAGCGGCCGGCCGAGTAGCCGCACTCCGTGCAGGAGAACTGGACTGCCGGCTTCGGTTTCGCCATGGGAACAAGCGTACGGTCGCCCCCGGACGCGGCTGGTCAAGGAATGGGGCCGAATGCGTCACGGGGGTGCGGAAAAACCGCAAGACGGTTCGTGGCGAGCGCGGCTGCTGCTTCCACGGGCGGCGGCGACCATGCCACCCATGTCCACAAAAACGCCAAAGTCGAAGGAGGGGAATCTCATGAAGAGGTTCTTCGAAATCGGCGGAGTCGTCGCAGGCGTTGTCCTTATCGCTTTCGGCGTCGCCGCAATTGTGCTCGGGATCAACGGGAAGAACACCATCGCGAACGAGCTCAAGCAGCAGCAGATCGTCGGCACGCCCGACATGACCCCGAAGGGAATCGCGGCCGAGGTGACCTCCGCCAAGCTCAAGGATGTCGGTCCCGGCAAGGCGATCCCCCTGCCGACGTGCAGCGTCGCCAACCTTCCGGTCAACAACGGCAGCCGTGCGCGCTGCTTCGCCGAGTACATGAAGATCCACGCCCTCGAGTCGACCGGTGGCTACGTGTACGCCCAGATGGGCATCTACACGGCGGCGCCGAACACGCCGAAGTCGCAACTCATGCCGGGCGGCGGCACCAACAACACCATGTACGCCGCGCTCGACCCGACGACGCAGCAGCCCGTTCAGAACGGGACGCGCAACGTCTGGGTGACCGAGACGGCACTCACGGGTGCCCTCAACTCCTCCTACATGGCGGACCAGATGGCGAACTTCGGACTCGTCGTCGGAGCCGCGCTGCTCCTCTCGGGCTTCGGGTTCATGATCCTCGCCCTCGGCGGGGCGCTGGAGAACGAGTTCTGGTTCTTCAAGCGGAACGCCGTGAAGGACGCGAGCTCCGCGAAGGCGACACCGCTCAGCGTGTAGCGCTGCAGCCTCCCTTCCCCCAAGGGAGAAGCGAAGAGGGCGGCTTTCGGGCCGCCCTCTTCGTCATTCCGGCGGCTGTTACTCCTGTGGGGCCGGTGCGTCCGCGGAGTCGTCGGCGGATGCCGCGGGCTCCTCGGGCGGGACCGTCACCTTCTCGGGCGTGACCTCGCCCGGGATGAAGGTGATGTCGACCTCGTCGCCCGGCTCCCCGTCCTCGTTGTGCGTCCGCGCGACGAGAATCGTCGAGCCCGGCTCGAGCTCGCGGCCGAGCACGAAGTCGGCGAGCGGATCCTCGATCTCGCGCTGGATCGCGCGGCGCAGCGGCCGGGCGCCCATCGCGGGGTCGTAGCCCTTGTCGACGAGCAGCTCCTTCGCCTCGTCCGTGAGCTCGATCGTGACCTCGTGTATCGCCATCTGCTCGCGCAGGCGGTGAAGCTGGAGGTCGACGATGGAGAGAATCTCCTCCTTCGACAGCTTGTGGAAGACGATGATCTCGTCGATCCGGTTGATCAGCTCCGGGCGGAAGACCTTCTTCAGCTCGCCCATGACGCGGCTCTTCATCTCGTCGTACGAGAGGCCCTGCTCGTCGCCCATGGTGAAGCCGAAGCCCTGGTTCTTCGAGATCTGCCCCGCGCCGAGGTTCGAGGTCATGATCACGATCGTGTTGCGGAAGTCGACGCGGCGCCCCTGGGCGTCGGTCAGCTTTCCCTCCTCGAGGATCTGCAGGAGGATGTTGAACACGTCGGGATGCGCCTTCTCGATCTCGTCGAGGAGGAGCACCGAGTACGGCTTGCGCCGCACGGCCTCGGTGAGCTGGCCGCCTTCGTCGTACCCGATATAGCCGGGCGG